>CAJHXN010000064.1_pt1 | contig 11139 bp, 7 predicted proteins | sample 9198401 | NCBI WGS metagenome assembly CAJHXN01 (sample SAMEA7708334, study PRJEB35096) | sediment metagenome | biome: marine neritic benthic zone biome [ENVO:01000025]; feature: sediment [ENVO:00002007]; material: shallow marine sediment [ENVO:03000034] sea grass bed [ENVO_01000059] ... | reverse complement strand
TTTTCCAGGAGCTTGGCCGCGCCTCCGGCGAGCTCGACGTACTTTGCTCCGGCGGCAGCGGGCGGGAGCGGATCGAGGTTGGCGGGATTGCCGTCGTACCACCCAAAGAAGCGCTGGTACACCGCCTTGGCGTTGTGTTTGAGCGTGCCGTAATAGCCACGGTTTGCAAACGAGGTTTCCAACGACGGCGGTAGCTCCAGATCCTCGGCGATTTCACGCGGTGTGGCGCCATGGAGGGCGAGCCGTAGTGTCTGGTCGTTGATGTACTTGTACGTATCGCGCTGCTTCTCGAGGAAGTCGATGATGCGTTCGTTGCCCCAAATCGGCCAGTGGTGGCTACCGAAGTAGACCTCGACGTCGGGGAACATCTCGATCGCCTCATCGATGTAGCCGCTCCACTTGATCGCATCCCGAACCTTTGCGCCGCGGAGCGTGTAGAGGTTGTGCATGGTGTGCGACACCACTTCGGCGCCGCAAAAGGTCTTCAGATCGGGCAAGTAGAAGGTCATCTCCGACGGGGCTTCGGAGCCGGGGGCATTCTGGAAGACGAATCTCACCCCATCGATGGTCGTCTCCATCCCGGTCTTGGTGATGATTTGGCTCGGCGGAAGCAGTCCGAAGGTGCCGTAGACCACCCCCTTTCCGAGTCCCGTGTCGACGTGACCGCGCTCTCCTTTGGGCAGCCGCGGCCCCATCATGAACAGCGAGCGCCGCGCCATCGCGACACCGGCGACGACGTTCTCGCTCGTCGCCTCCTCGAGGAAGAACTCCGGCGCAATGATCGGAACGCTGCGTTTGGCGACGTCTTCAGGCGAGATCACACCGAGGACCCCGCCAAAGTGGTCGATGTGGCTGTGCGTATAAATGACAGCAGACACCGGCTTGTCGCCGAGGTGCTTCCGCACGAAGGCCATCGCCTTGGCGCCGCTCTCTTTTGCGGTGAGCGGGTCGACGACGATCCAACCGGTCTTCCCTTCGATGAGCGACATGTTGGCGAGGTCATAACCGCGGATCTGGTAGACCCCCTTGGTCACCTCGAACAACCCATGAATCGCGTTCAGGCGGGCTTGCCGCCATAGGCTCGGATTCACGCTGACCGGTGAGTCGCCCTCGATGAACGCATAGGCGGGCATGTTCCAGAGCTCCTTGCCTTCAGCGGTCGAAATACGCAGCTCCGGGTCGCTTGCGATCAAACCTCGTTTCGCATCTTCGAAGTCCTGTTGATCCGATAGTGGCAGGTTCTCGCTGACGGCGGCGTTGAGCGCAGCGGTGGTTGCGCTCGGAGACGAATTGCCCGCCGCATCCGGCGGAAGGTTCTCGCCTTCGTACGTTGGGGCTTTCTTCGCCTCCGTGCAGCCGCTCAGCGAAACGGCAAGAACGAGCGAGATCGCGATCAGCTGTTGCATCTGCACCTGCCTCCCATCAATTCGCGGACTACTTCGAGTTGCTCAGAACCACTTGATGCTGAGATCGATGAGCTTCTGTTTGAGCGCGGTGTAGGGCGCCGTCATGAATTCGAGTCCGCCGAATGGCCACACCTGCTCGAGCACGCCCCGCGGGTTTGAGAAGGCCTGGAAGCCGAAGAAGCCGTGACCTTTGCCGATGCCGCTGTGGTTGGAGCCGCCGAACGGCAGGTTGTTGTTGAAGAAGTGGACGGCATTGTGATTGATGCAGGTTCCGCCCGCACGGGTGCTTCGAATCACGCGATCGATGTTCTTCCGATTCTTGCTGTAGATGTAGAGCGCGAGCGGTTTCTCTCTCGAGTTGATCACCTCAATCGGTTCGTCGAGGCTCTGGAAGCCGTACACCGGCAGAACCGGCCCGAAGATCTCGTTGGTCATCACGTCCGAGGTCGGATCGACGTTGGTTAGAATCGTCGGCTCGATGAATTTTTCGCCTTTATCGATGCCGCCGCCTTCGACGACCATGGCTCCGGTCGCACGGGCGTTCTCGAGGTAGCCGGCGACGCGTTGGAAATGCCGATCGTTGACGATTCGAGCGTAGGACGGTGATTGCTGGGCGTTTTCCCCGTAGAGCGAGCGTATTTGTTCCTGCACTTTCCCGATGAGCTCGTCTTTGCGCGACTCGTGGACGAAAAGATAGTCGGGCGTCAGGCAGATCTGACCGTTGTTCATAAACTTCGCCCAGGCGATTCGACGCGCAGCCGCCTCGAGGTTGGCCGTTTCGTCCACGATCGTCGGCGACTTGCCGCCGAGCTCGAGCGTGACCGAACCGAGATGCTCGGCCGCGGCCTTCATCACAATCTTTCCGATTTCAGGTGCACCGGTGAAAAAGATGTGATTGAACGGACGAGCGAGGACAGCTTGGGCCGCCTCGATGCCGCCCTCGACCAGGGCGACTTCATTCTCATCGAACGTCTCGTCGACGATCTTTTTCATGATCGAAGACGCGTGCGGCGTATTCTCCGACGGCTTGATCATCACGCAGTTGCCTGCGGCGATCGCCGCCGTCAAGGGTCCAAACGTGAGGTTGATCGGGAAGTTCCACGGCGAAATGATCAGCGCCACGCCTTTGGGCTCATACTGAATGTAGGATCGCGAGCCGAGCAAGGCCATTGGCGTCTTCACGCGCTGAGGCCGCATCCATCCGGATAAGTGCCGGAGCGAGTGCTTAATCTCACTTGTGACCGGGTAGATTTCCGTGAGATCGACCTCGCTCGGGTGCTTCCGAAAATCGTCGTACAAGGCCTGCCGGATGTCTTCGCGATGCCCCAACACGACTTCCTTCAGTCGCCTCAGCTTTTGCTTTCGCTCATTCGCCGTGGTCTGGCCGACGTTCTGTTGGTTCGCGAGCTGGGCTTGAAAGATCCGCTCGACCTCACTTGGGACGACCATCGGAACCGTCCTCGCGAGGTTTCGTTGCTGCGGGCCGCCGTTGGTGGTTTGCACGTGGGCCATGGGCCTAACCTTTCGTATCGATATTTTGCCTAGAACCGCGATCGCACACCAGCACCCCAAAGAAGTCAATAGGCCCCTCGAGATCCGGCCGGTGTCAACGCCTGCGGGTTGATGCGAAGGTGTTCTCAACATCCATGGGACGAGTTGTGACTTCTGTGACGTCTGCGTCCTCGAGCCAGTGTGTCCTGCACGCAGGCACGGATCGCCCCGCATGGGGGCTTTCTGCCTGGTGTCGTCGGCCCGGTTGACTCGTTGGTCGGTTTTCGCCGATGCTCGAAGGTCCCCGATGCTGAGGAGGGAACCGTCATGGACCTCGACACTGTCATTTCACGCGCACGCCAGGTTGCTGTCGAAGTCCTGAGGCCAGAAGCACGATCGGTCGATGAAGAGCGGGAATGGCCCGAATCTGGGATTCGCGCGCTTCAAGACACGCGGCTAACCGCGTTGACGATTGCCAAAAGCCAAGGCGGTTTGGGCTACGGCCTACTCGGGCTTGCGAGGGTCTGCGAGGAGCTCGGTCGCGAGTGCGCTTCTACATCGATCTGTTTTGGCATGCATTCCGTCGGTGCGGCCGTCATCGCCGCCAAGGCGACCTCCACGCAACGGGAGGAGTTCTTGCGCTCGATCGCCGAGGGCAAGCACATCACGTCGCTTGCTTTGAGTGAGCCAGGCACGGGAACCCACTTCTACTATCCGCAAACCAAGCTTTCGGTGGAAAACGGAGGCCTTCGTCTCTCGGGCACGAAATGCTTCGTCACGAATGGCGGGCACGCGAGCTCCTACGTCGTCTCCACGGTATCAGCCGACCCGGACGCGCCACCTGGGCACTTCTCCTGTGTCGTCTTGCCAGCAGGCACAGAGGGAATGCAGTGGGGTTCCCAGTGGTTGGGCATGGGGATGCGGGGGAACTCCTCGCGGTCGCTGGAGCTAAACGACGTTCGGATTCCAGCTGAGAGCCTCCTTGGGCAAGAGGGAGACCAAATATGGTACGTCTTCAACGTCATCACACCCTACTTCCTCGTTGCAATGGCGGGAACCTATTTGGGCGTCGCCGGCGCCGCCCTCGATGAGGCGAGGAAGAACGTCAAGCAACGCCGGCATGACCACAGCGGCGCGCTCTTGGCGGACAACCAGATCATTCAACACCGCATGGGCACGCTCTGGGCAAACGTCGCCCGCACACGCGCTTTGCTCTATCGCGCTGCGTCGCGAGGAGATTCAGGAAACTCGGATGCATTGCTCGGTCTGTTCTCGGCGAAGGCCGAGGTCGCGGAGTGCGCTGTCGATGTCGTCGGTCAAGCGATGGCACTCAGCGGCGGGCGGGGATATCGCGGTGGGTCGGGGCTGCATCGCATGCTTCGAGACGTTCAGGCTTCGCATATCATGGCGCCGTCCACCGATACGCTTCGGTCGTGGACAGGGCGCGCGTTGCTCGGCCTTCCGATTCTGAGTGACTAGGAGGAACGGTGGGCGAAGTCCTCCTAGTCAATTTAGAGCCCAACACGACCGAACGCCTCGTCGAGCTTCAGCCCATCGTCGAGCTAAGTAGCGTTGGCGATCCCGAAAAGGTGAAAGAAGAGCTGTTGCGGCGGCCTGAGGCGTTCGACCTACTCGTCCTTGGAGTCGGTAGAGGCGACCCAATTCGTGTTGCGGAGGACGCGCGCGGCGTGGACCAAGATCTATCCATCGTCATCCTCGCGGAGCCTTCGCGGCTCGAGCAGATCGAACGTCGGGTCATGTACGCGCCATTCTTGAGTGGGGACGTGGTTTGTCAATCACTAGACGAGAACGGCGCCATCGGTCCGCTTCTGAACGAAGCCATGACGAGGACGCGGCAGCGCCGTAAGCACCACGGCGATGTCGTAGCCACTCAGACCAAGCTCGAGGCTTGGGAAGTTTGGCAGCCCAACCCCGAGCAATACCTCGATCGACTTCTGGATCACGCTCCCATCGGGGTTGCTGTCCTCGATCAGGCGGGAAATATTCGTGCGTGGAATCGCCGCGCCGCGGCCGTGTTCGGCGCGCCGGAGGGGGACGTCATTGGGGCCCGGTGGACGGAGTTCTTTCATCCACTAGACAGAGAGAACCTCGAGCGTTTCATTTCCCGTTCGATCGCGATCGGCGAAGCCCCTTCCCCCAGGCTGTTTGAGGCTCACCGGGCGGACGACGACGACGTGAGAAAGCTCGAAGTGACGGTCGCAGCGATCTCGAGCGAAACCGGCGAGCCGGGTGCTTTGGTGCTCTTCAAAGACGTCACTGACGAGAAGCGGCGAGAGGCTGAGCGGCAGCGAATCGAAGCTCAAATGCAGCGAACGCAGAAACTCGAGAGTTTGGGCGTGCTGGCAGGGGGTATCGCGCACGACTTCAACAACCTTTTGGTGAGCATCGTGGGCAATGCCGATCTGGCCCTCCTGCTCGCGCCCGCAGGGTCGCCACTGCAAAAAGCGCTGATGAAGATCAAGATGGCCGGTGGCCGGGCCTCCGAGCTCACCCAGCAGCTTCTCGCTTATTCAGGGAAGACGGAGGCTCGGATCGAAGCGATCGAGCTCAATGCGCTCGTGACCGAGTTGAAGAACCTGCTCGAAATTTCGGTTTCCGACTATGTGTCTCTCGAAATGATGCTGTCGGTTGACCTTCCCGTCGTTCGAGGGGATTTAGCCCAGATCACTCAAGTACTGATGAATCTCATCACCAATGCGGCGGAGGCCATCGGCGAACGGTCAGGGAGCATCATGATCGCCACAGGTACGGTCGTGCTGAGCGACGAGGACTGCGCTCGGCGGAGGCCGAGCTGGGAAGTCTTCGAGGGGAGCTACGTGTTCATCGACGTTGTCGACACAGGAAGCGGAATGGATGCATCCACCCGTGAGGAGATATTCGAACCCTTCTTCACGACGAAGTCGACAGGGCGAGGCCTCGGGCTAGCGGCGGTGGCAGGCATCATCCGCAGCCACCACGGCGCGATCGAAGTCAATTCGGAGCCCGATGCCGGAACGGCGTTTCGTATTCTGCTTCCTGCCTCTCCAGGACCTCCGTTGAGTGAGCCGAAGCCCCAAACGCTCGTCCGCGACGCGGAAGTGAACCTCGAGGGGACAATCTTGGTCGTCGACGACGAGGAGGAAGTTCGTTCCGTGCTTACAGACATGCTCGAGACGTTTGGTCTCGAGGTCGAGGCGGCTGGGGATGGTCTCGAGGCGATCGATATTTTCCGCGCGTCGCCTGAGTCGTTTAGTGCCGTGATCCTCGACATGGCCATGCCGAGGATGGGGGGCGCCGAGACGTTTCACGCGCTTCGGGCGATTCGCCCAGATATCCGGGTCATCATTTGCACGGGTTACAACGAAGACCGGGACTTCGAAGCTGCTGGCCCGTCTGCTTTTCTGCAGAAACCCTTCAAGCTCGCCACGCTGATGACCAAGCTAGAAGAAGTGCTCGACGACCCAATGAACAAATCGAAGTGACGTAGGGCGCGGACGCACGGTCGCGCACGAGGAAGGCGAAGAGCCGCGGCGCCGTCATGGCGAGCATGGGCCGCCGGTCAGATGGCGTCCACCTATTCGAAACTGAAGGTGTATTCCGCGCCCATGCGGGGCGCGGAGAACTTCGGGAAGTTGATCGCGATCAGTTTCCGATTGACGCAGATTTGAAAGGGTTTGCTGCCGGGTTTGGTCGTGGCCCCCGTGATTTCGCCCTTGCCTGAAATGACCATTTGAATCGAGATTCGGCTCATGCGCGTCTTTTTGATCTCCCTGAGTACGCAGCCCTGAAAGATGTCGTTCACATGCCTGTTCATGATATCGGAGACTTTGGTCGAGCTCAGGTGCTGTTGGCCTTCGTCGTTGGTCAGGTCGCCGAGCTCCGCCGGCTCGAGCATGGCCTCTACGTAAGATGGCAGCTCGCCCTTGGCGCGCTTCGCTTTTGATGCCGTGAAACCCAGAGCCGAGTCGCTACCGCTTGCCGATCCCGGCGGCGGTAGCGCCAATGCATACACTTTGGCGCTTCCCGGGATGGGGCCTTTCGGCATGGCCGCAAGAGGTTCAGGTTCGGCCGTGCTCGTCGAGCCCGTGGCGCAGCCCGAAGCTGCGAGCGCAAACGCTGCACCAAATACGAAGAGATGGCTGGTCAGATTGCTGATCATCGTCGCGCCTGCTTCATTTTTTTGTCCTGCGCGTCGGCTCGCTCTTTCGCGACCTTCGCGCGCTCAGCCGCGCCCGGATGCGTGGCCTTCAGAGATTTCTTGCCGCTGTCGCCGCTGAGCTCGGCGAGCTTGTTGAACGCGCCTTCCATGGCGTGGTAGTCGAAGCCGTGTTTGACCATGAAGTTGAACCCGTACTCGTCTGAGGCCGATTCATCATTCCGCGAGAACTTCGCGCTCATGACATCCTCGAGGAATGCGCCCAGTTGGCTGTCCGCTAAAACCTTGCCGCCAGAGCCCGTGTTCGCCGCCACGGCGTCCTTGCCGGCCGCGACGGAGTACGCTTTTTGGTACTGCTTCTTTGCGTGCTGGAGCTTCACGTGTCCAATCTCGTGACCGATGACGCTGCGGACTTCGTCGTCCGTCATGATGATCATCAAGCCCGCCATGACCCGAATGCTTCCATCGGGTGTCGCGAACGCGTTGACGTCCGACACGCTGTAGAGCTTGAAGTTCAGCTCGAGCCCATCTTCTGATTCGAGCCCCTTGACGATGTTGTCGAAGCGTTTGGCCAGCGGGTCGCCGTCGGGCACGACTGGATTTTGCTCATCCATCGACGCCACGGCTTCGCGTGACAATTTCGCCATGTCTTCGTCCGAAAGCGTGGCAGCCTTCACCGCATTCTGTGCTGCGGTGACGTTGTCTTTCTTCAAGAACTTCCGGCCAAAATCAGCCTGTGCTGCTGCGGCGAACGAAAGTATGCAAACTACGAGCAGTATCTTCTTCATCGGCGTAAACCCCCAGCGCACAAGTTAGCAAGACGCTGGACCGGTTTGCATGGCTGCACAGGCCTTCAGTGTCGGGCTGAGAGACCTCGCTCAACGGGCCCCTCTCGGGTGCGGATGGCCTGAGGCGCGTCACCTAGCTAGGCTAACAGCCGGCCGCGGGAGCTTCGTCGCTAGAACGGCATCAAAAGCAGCCGACTGAATCAGCCCCGACGGTCCATCGTTACCATGACTCCGTTCAACCCAGCATCGACAGGTGAGAGAGCTCCGGAAAGACCGGCAGGCGTCGACCCACAGGGGAGCGAGCCGCTGCTGGTCGAGTCCGCCTGGGAGGTCTGCAATCAGGTGGGAGGCATCTACACGGTCCTGCGGTCGAAGGTCCCGAGCATGGTGGGTCGATGGGGCAGCCGGTACTGCCTCGTGGGGCCGTACCACTCGGACGCCGCGGAGGTCGAGTTCGCGCCGGCGCCGCTGGTCGGCGCGTTCGGCAAAGCCGCGCAGCGGCTATGCGAGTTGGGCTACCGCGCCCACTATGGCCGGTGGCTGGTCAGCGGCCGCCCGCAGGTGGTGCTGCTCGACGTCGAGTCGGTTGGTAGTCGACTCAACGAGATCAAGTATCGGGCCTGGGCCGACCACGGAATTCCCGAAAGCGACGAGCCGAAAGTAAACGACGCCTTGGCTTTTGGAGAGATGTGTCGGGCGCTACTGTCGGTGCTCGCTCAGGAGGAGTGGCCGCGTCGCCCAGTCGTGGCCCACTTTCACGAGTGGCAGGCCGGCCTGGCGATCCCGATGCTGCGAAAGGAACGGTGGCCAGGCTCGCTGGTCTTCACCACGCACGCAACTCTGGTCGGCCGCTACCTGGCCACGGGCAACCCGTCGTTCTACGACCATCTGTCCTTCCTCGACGGTGAGCAGGAGGCCAAGAAGTTCAACGTCCACGCGCAGCACCAGATCGAGAAGGCCGCCGCCCATGCGGCCCAGGTATTCACGACCGTGTCGGACGTCACCGCGGAGGAGTGCACCCACCTCCTAGGGCGCACCCCCGACGTGCTGCTGCCGAACGGATTGAACATCCGGCGGTTCACCGCAATCCACGAGTTCCAAACTCTCCACCAGCAGCACAAGGAACGGCTGCACGAATTCTCGATCGGGCACTTCTTCCCCAGCTACAACTTCGACCTCGACAACACGCTCTACATGTTCACCTCGGGTCGGTACGAGTACTTCAACAAGGGCATGGATCTGACGATCGAGGCGCTGGCCCGACTGAACCATCGACTCCGCGAAGCGTCGAGCCCGGTGACGGTCGTCTTCTTCATCATCACAAAGGCCGCGTTCCGCTCAATCAATGTCCGCGCGCTGCAGAGCCACGCGATGCTCAACGAGTTCCGCACGGCCGCCGACGCGGTGAAGGAGTCGGTGGGTGACGGGCTCTTCTTGGCCGCTTCGTCCGGTGAAATCCCCGACCTCAACGTCTTGATGGAGGACCATTGGCGCCTGCGCCTGCGTCGCGCGATCCACGCCTGGAAAAACCGTGCCCGCCCTGGCGTCGTCACCCACGACCTCGTCGACGAGGTCAGCGACCCGGTGCTGAACCAGCTTCGCAGCTGCCGGCTGTTCAACCAGGAGCACGATCCGGTGAAGGTGGTCTTCCACCCCGATTTCGTGCAGGCCACCAGCCCGCTTTTCGGGATGGAGTACGACCAGTTCGTGCGCGGCTGCCACCTGGGCGTGTTCCCCAGCTTCTACGAGCCTTGGGGCTACACGCCGCTGGAATCGATCGCGCTGGGCGTGCCGGCCGTGACTAGCGACCTATCGGGCTTTGGCTCCTATCTGCAGCAACTGGTGCCGGACCACGCGTCCAAGGGCATGTACGTCGTGCCCCGCCGACACGGCGACTTCCACTCTGCCGCCGACGAGCTGACCGACCGGCTGTTTCGGTTCGCCTCCCTCGACCGCCGTGATCGGATCATCCTCCGCAACTCGGTCGAATCCTTCAGCCAGCACTTCGACTGGTGCAACCTCAGCCAGCATTACAGTCAAGCGCACGACTTGGCACTGGCCCGCGTGAACGGGTAGCAAGCAGCTCCGTCCATAGAACACCGAGGGAAGGAACTACGTGATGCAACTGACTGGCAAACGAGCGTTGGTGACCGGAGGCGGCACCGGTGTGGGTTTTGGATGCGCGCAGCGCTTGCTGGAGCACGGCGCCGAGGTCTGGATTGTCGGACGTCGCGATGACGTACTCGAAGAGGCGGCCGGTCGGCTAAACGCCATCGTCCCGAGGGCAAGGTCGCATTTCAGGTCTGCGACATCGTCGTCGAAGACGAAGTCATAGCAGCGGTCAACGCGGCCGCTGGCGACCGCGGCCTCGACATCCTCGTCGCCAACGCCGGTAGCGGCTACCCCGGCCCCATCCTCGATGCACCGGTCGACGCCTGGCAGTTCTGCTGCGAGCTCAACATCGTGGGCACCGCGACCTGCATCAAACACGCTGCGCTCTCGATGAAAGACCACGGCGGCGGAAGCATCGTCACCATCTCGTCCGTCGGCGCGACGAAGGTCGAGAAGTGGATGGCCCCCTACAGCGCCACCAAGGCCGGCCTCGAAATGCTCACGCGCTGCGCGGCGATCGAGCTCGCGCCCTTTCAAATCCGCGTAAACTGCATCGCTCCGGGCTACATCGATACGGAATCCATCTCCGATAATTTCTCGGAAGAGTTCATCCAGGACCTCGTCGCCGGGACTCCGCTTGGTCGCGCAGGGCAGCCCCAAGAGGTGGGCGATGCCGTCGTGTACTTCTCGGGGGACTCGGGCAGGTGGGTGACCGGGCAGGTTCTCGGGGTCTGCGGTGGCATGATGATCCCCCAGGGCCAAGATTTCGAAGAGCTCAACCGCATGATGTACGGCGACGAGCTGATGGATTCGGTCATCGGCAAAGGATGAGCAGGGCGAAGGAAATCCGCGTTGGCGAGCCGTACCGGCCGGTTCCCGTGAAGATGATCAACTTCGCAGGACGGGCGGCCAACGCCCTCGGCATACAGCCGGTCACCCTCGATGCCAACGGCATCGTGAGGAAGGCGACCAAGAAGGCTGGCAGCGCCGACTTCGGGGGTGACGACGTTCGCGAAGGGCTCACGCGCTTTCTCAAGAGCGCCGACCGCGAAGGCGAGCTCACCTTGCTTGGTCGGATCATGGTCCAGAGCTACGCCACGGGCAATCTCGTGAATCGTCTGAGAGTCGTAGATTGGCGTAAGAAGCATCCCGCCGTCGAAAAGGAAGACATCGTCCGCCCCCTCTT
>CAJHXN010000018.1_pt1 | contig 11155 bp, 10 predicted proteins | sample 9198401 | NCBI WGS metagenome assembly CAJHXN01 (sample SAMEA7708334, study PRJEB35096) | sediment metagenome | biome: marine neritic benthic zone biome [ENVO:01000025]; feature: sediment [ENVO:00002007]; material: shallow marine sediment [ENVO:03000034] sea grass bed [ENVO_01000059] ... | reverse complement strand
CGCGTGTTGGGGCCCCAGTCCTCGCGAGCCTTCCAGGCGTCCCAAAGCACCTGGCGGACGAAGGAAGCTCCTGCGTGCTTCCGCAGCGCATTCGCGATGTCCGCAAGGCGTTGCTCGTCGGCGGCAAGCCTCAGGGCAGCTTCGTCAGGGAGGGCTGCAACATACGTCCGCAGTGCTTGCTCTTGGGCATCGCTCAAGCTGCCGGTCCATTCCTCGATGGCATCGACGAATTTGTCCTGTCGGTCCTTGGAGCGCTCGGCCGGGGGCTTTGCCAGCTCTTCGCGTGTTTCCGTGAGGCGTTCGTCGAGACTGCGCTCGGCATGGTCGATCTGGTCATCTCGGAGGGTCGCGAGGATCGGCGCCGCCTCGTCGAGGATCCAACCGACTCCTTTGTCCAAGAGGCGATCGACCTGCTTTTCGATCAGGAGCGTGTTCTCCATGTCAAATCCCTTAGCGATCGCGCGGTCTACGGTAGCCACCAACAAGTCGATGTCGGGGCCCAGGACTCGAGGTGCGGCCGCCAGCACGCGATGGACCGCGGCGCGCGTGGCCTGCCTTTGGTTTTCATCGAGATCGAGCTCTTCTCCGATCTGTCGGGTGACCCAACGCGCCCCGATGTTTTGAAACAGGCCAGAGCAGCCCACCCCGAGGGACGCCACAACAAGAGACACCAATAGAAGGCGACGGCGCGGAGTTACGGCGGCTCTCTCAGCGTGCGTCATAAGCGCCCTCGCCCCACATCGCGCCAATCCCGAGCCCGACCAAGGGGCCCTTGATGCCGACTCCGTCGAACGTCACCGGGACGATCACATGACCGGCTCGCGCGTCGAGCCCAACCCAAAACTCCTTGCGGAGTCGCCAATAAAGCAGCGCGCGCACGTATCCGCTGAGTACGAAGTCATTGCGCGGACCCACGCGCGCCCAACCGAGGTCGAACATGGCCCCCGCCCCAAACCAGTGGTTCGGGTCGCCGTTGCCCCAAAGCGCGCCCACCGCGCCGCCCGCGGTTCGCATCTTGAGGTCACCCGCGGTTGGGTCGGTTGAGGAGCGCCTTCCAAACCGAGCGAAGCCCTCGCCGGCGAGGTGCACGCACTTGGGGGTGGGCCGCCAAACGGTACCCATGGCAAACCCGATCAACGCGGCATCTGCATTGGGATAGATCCGCGCGCTCGCGAACAGGTCGACGAACAGCTCAGGGGCTTCTTCTTGGTTGCACGAGACCTCTGCACCTGCCGTCTGGGCCGAAAGCAGTAGCGCCAGCGCGAAGCCGGAGGCGAAGACCCAGGCTCTCGCTCTAACTCCAACGAAAGTCACTAGGGGTCTCGCCATACCAAAGACAGCAACGCTGCGCCAACCGGAATGGCGATCACACGGCCCGTGTACCTGTCGTTGCGACGCCAAGGCTCTGCGCGGAAGGCCTTCGTTTCTGGTCCTCGGGGAGCTCCAGTCCGAGCAAGGCGCCGGGGTTCATGATGTTGTGGGGGTCGAAGTGGCGTTTGAGCGCGCGGAGGACCTCCATTTGTTCGTTGCCCAGGTGCGCCTCGATCCAAGGCGCCAGGAGCTTACCCATCCCATGGTGATGACTTGGAGAGCCTCCGGCCGCGACGATGCGATCTACGATGCCAGCGCGAAGTGCCTGGAAGTCTTCCAACGACGTGTATCGAAGGCCGAAGATGCAATAGAGGTTTGTTCCTTGCGGGTAGAAGTGGGAGGCATGGGTGAGGCACATCGTGTCGAGGTGGTCCTTCACGAACTCCCTCATCGCTGCGTAGACCGACCCGATGTTTTCCCAGTTCACCGCCGTCTCGATCGTGTCGATCAAGATATCGAAGTCCATCATGTCTTCTCGCAACAAGGGATGGCTGTACCGATCTTTCTCCCACATCTTCGTCGGAAGGCCCGACACGTACATGGCGCCGTTTCGACGGGCGATCATTTTCACCATCTTCTTGACGTGCTTTGCAAAATGCTTCTCTCCCTCGGCCGTTCCGAGGACCAAACAGCGTTGCATCTTCTTGAACCCCCGCATGTCGAGGAATCGGCTGACGAGCTCGTTGCCGTACATCTTCAAGATGGTTTCGGTTTCTTCGCCATCGGAGATCCGAAATACAGCGGGGTGGCCAAACTCGCCTTGCATGACCTCGCGGCCGGCGGTGACGGCTTCTTCCCAGCTCGGAAAAAGAAAGCCGAAATATTGCCGATTGTCGGGCATGTATCGAAATATCTTGTAGGTGACTTCAACCAGGACGCCGAATGCGCCTTCGCTTCCCTTCATGATGTCGCCGACCTTGGGCCCCGTCGCGGTGGCCGGAAGGTCATGGGTCTTGAATGAGCCGACAGGCGTTACGTACTCCTGACTGAACACGATGTCGTAGGCGTCTCCGTAGTAAGTCGAGGCTTGCCCGGTGGCCAAGGTCGGGACCCAGCCGCCCACCGAACAGAGCGGAAACGATTGCGGAAAGTGACCACACGTGTAGTCGTGCGCAGTTCCGTATCGTGTTCGGGCATTGTTGAGCGCGTCTTCGAAATCCGGTGTCATCAAACCGGGCTGGACGACCGCCGTTTGGTTCTTCTCGTTGATGGCGAGGACCTTGTTCATGTGCGTGCCCAGCGCCAGCACGATGCCTCCGCGCTCGGGACGAAGGCCCTTTGTGACCGACGAGCCCCCACCAAAGGCCGTCACCGGAATCCGCTGCTCGTGACAATACGCCACGAGCGCCCGCACATCGTTCTTGTCGCGAGGGTGGACGACCACATCGCAGATGCTCGACACCTCCTCACGCCGGAGCTCGATCGCTTCATCGAGCAGCTTGCCGTAGCTGAACTTCACGCGACTGTAGTCGTCTGTAGCAAGGTTCTCGGCGCCCACGATCGCGCCAAGAGCGGTGATCTGGTTCTGGTCCAAGCCGATGGGCCGATCGATCGAGACTTCGGCATCGCCTTCTTGGTGTTTGCGTTCGCGGAAGTGGTCCTCGTCGAGCCCGAGCTCCTCGGTGACCATGCTCCGCCACGAGTCGCTAGGATGCTTGACCTCGTTTGGCTTTCCAAGCTTGAGGACCGAGCGATAGGAGCCTTCAGGCGCGGGAGGCTCGTACCAATTTGGTGTTTCCTTTTTCATGCGCGCGCTCAGACCCCATCGCCTTTCCAGCGTCGCGAGAGTGCCACTTCGTCCTTATACGCCTCCAGCCAGCGCCGCCGTTCGTCGTCGCTCCAGCCGATCAGTGAAGCCATGCGGTCGGCGACTTTTTCGGCTGCGCCGAGCCCTTGATCGAAATCACGAAAGAAGAGTTGCGTTCGGCGAATCATGAAGTCGCTCACCGTCGCAGCGAGCTCTTCATCGACGGCGAAATCGACTTGGGCGAGGATTTCGGGGCGACCTTCGATGAGTAGCTCGCCCAGACTCGGGTTGGCCGTGCATCGTTCGGCGATCCAGATCGCCCGGCGGCCGTACGCGTTGACCAGGTGCATGCAGGTGCTTTCCGAAAGCCTGCCCCCCGCCACCTCGGCGACCTTCTTGGCCACTTTGCCGTGGTCGTCGTCCTCGGGCCAGCCGACTGCACCAGGAAGCGGCACCGTGTCGGTGTTGGCTGCGTGGAGCTCCCCAGACAACTGCCCGCTGAGACGCAACAGTCGGACGGCTGTATCGACGACTTCTTCGGCCATCTTGCGGTAAGTCGTGAGCTTGCCGCCAGCAATCGTGATGAGACCGTCTTCGCCGATGAAGATTTGATGCTCGCGGCTCACCTGCGACTCGGCGATGTCGCCCACGCTGGGTTCCGGCGCGATCAGCGCGCGCAGCCCGGCCCACGTTGCGATCACGTCTTTGCGTCCGATCGGAGAGCTCGGGAAGTACGCGTTGGCCGCATCGATCAGATAGTCCACGTCCTCTGTCGTCGCAGCTTCCTCACCCGGTATTCCGTCATAGTCCGTGTCGGTGGTGCCGACGTAGGTCCGATCACCCCACGGCAGCGCAAAAAGCGCCCGGTCGTCGGTCGGGTGGAAACAAACCACCGCGTGTCTCAACGGAAGCTTCTTGGCTTCGACGACGATATGAATACCCTTGGTCGGCCTCAGCACTTTGCTCGTTTGTGCCGTGCTCATGGAAAGAACATCGTCTGTCCACGGACCTGTTGCGTTGATCACCGCGTGTGCATGTACCTCGCGCAGTGCCCCGTCGCGCGCGTTCTTCACGACCAGGCCATCGATGCGACCGTTCTCATCCTTCACAAACGCCTCGACCCGAGCGTGTGTCGCGATCACGGCGCCATTTTCCGCGGCATCCAGGGCGCTCTCTAGCGTCAAGCGCGCGTCGTCGGTCGAGCAGTCGTAATAGAGCGGCGCCCCCTGCAGCCCCTCCTGTTTGAGAAGCGGCTCGATCTCTGCGACTTCACTTGCCTTGAGTCGCTTGTGTTTTTTCGGTGAACGGAAGAGCGACAGCCCTTCGTAGAGCCACATTCCAGCACCGATCATCGCCAGATTGCGTCGCGACCCCTGATACACAGGATAGATAAACGCCAGTGGATTCACGAGATGGGGCGCGAGGTCCAACAGGACTCGACGCTCGCTGACGGACTCGAAGACCAAGCCGAACTCGTAGCTTTCGAGATACCGGAGGCCGCCATGAATGAGCTTGCTGGACCGTGAGCTCGTACCGTACGCAAGGTCGTCCATCTCGAACAATGCCACGTTGAGACCGCGCCGAGCGGCGTCACGCGCAATGCCTGCGCCGGTAATCCCACCTCCGACGACGGCGAGATCCACTTCGTCGGGCACCTGACTCCACATCCGCTCTCGAGAAGGCATGGCTTGGGGGCCGTGCATGGGGCGTGCCATCGTTTCATCCGGGGGCCACCAGAATCGGAGTCCGGGTTGGCACCGATGATGCAACGGCATTCCGGCACCAGGTCCTGGGCGTAAGCTCGGCCCGGGACTCACCGCAAAGCCCTACGATCCCGACTACTAGGAGTACTACGTCTAGCGACGGTCCTGCACCGACTGCGAATCCGCGCAAACCGTGCGCCCGCGGGTCACCAAGACGACGGTTTTACGCCGCGGGAGGACCGACTCGGACGAATGTCAATCCATGCGAATCAAGGTACGAAAAGGACTGAATCTCCCTATCGCTGGCGCGCCGGAGCAGCGGATCGACGATGCCACATCGACAGGCTCGGTCGCCGTGGTGGTCGGCGACTATCGTGGTCTCCGGCCCACGCTCTTGGTCGGCGAAGGCGATTGGGTCCGGGTCGGTCAGCCGCTGGTTTCCGACAAAGACTCCTCTGATCTAATGCTCACCTCGCCGGGCTGCGGCCGAGTCACAGAGGTCAATCGGGGCGTCCGGAAGTCGCTGCAGTCGATCGTCGTCCGACTCGAAGGCGACGATCAGGAACGCTTCGACGCGTACGATCGGGAGAGACTAGGGACGCTCGATCGACAATCGGTTCGCAACCTGTTGTTGTCTTCGGGGCTCTGGGCGGCCTTCCGCACACGTCCCTTCAGCAAGATCCCCCTCCCCAACGACTCCCCGAACTCGGTCTTCGTGACGGCGATCGACACCAACCCACTCGCGGCCGATCCCAGGGTCGTCATCGACGAGCGCCAGAGAGAGTTCTCGGATGGCGTTGCGGTCTTGAGCCGCCTCACCGACGGCCAGGTCTATGTCTGTCAGGGGCCGGGGTCAGAGCTCTTGTTGCCCCAAACCGATTCCGTCAGCGCGGTGACGTTCGATGGGCCGCATCCGGCCGGTTTGCCCGGAACACATATTCACTTCCTCGAACCCGTAGGAGAACACAAGACCGCCTGGCACTTGAACTACCAAGACGTCATCGCGATCGGTGGACTCTTCACAACCGGTCGCGTTCAAGTCGAGCGTGTGGTCGCCCTAGGGGGGCCTGTGGTTCTGCGGCCACGTCTACTCCGAGCCCGGGTGGGTGCGAGCACGGTCGACCTGCTCGACGGTGAGCTCCAAAAGACCGAGTGCCGCGTGGTTTCGGGTTCGATCTTGAGCGGTCGGCGCGCTGCGGGCTGGGCGCGTTATCTCGGCCCTCACGATTTGCAGATCAGCGTCCTGCAAGAGAACCGGGATCGCGACTTCCTTGGCTGGGCAGCGCCCGGTTTCAATAAGTACTCGGCGATCCACGCGTTCGCATCGAGTCTGCGCCCCAAGCACAAGTTCCCGATGACGACTTCACAGCATGGAAGCCCGCGCGCGATGGTGCCGATCGGGAATTTCGAACGCGTGATGCCGCTGGACATCCTGCCGGCGCCGCTTCTCAAGGCGCTGCTGGTTCAGGATACCGAGACGGCACGGGCCCTCGGATGCCTGGAGCTGGCCGAAGAGGATCTCGCTCTGTGTTCTTTCGTCTGTTGCAGCAAATACGAGTACGGCCCGGCCCTGCGAGACAACCTTGACCTCATCGAGAAGGAGGGTTGATGCGCCCCCTGAGAAAGCTGTTGGACCGTGTGGAGCCCCACTTCGAACGAGGTGGCCGGTTGGAGAAGTACCGGGCGCTTTACGAGATGGTCGACACTTTGTTCTATTCGCCGCCCGATGTCGCGAGACACGCGCCACATGTCCGAGACAACACCGACCTGAAGAGGGTGATGTGGCTGGTCGTGGTCGCGGTCGTGCCGTGCACGTTATTCGCAATGTGGAACACGGGGCACCAGGCGGCCCTGTCGATGCAGGAGCACGGTCTCAGCGGACCTCTAGGATGGCAGGGGCGACTGATCGGCGCGCTGGAAGTCGGCATCGAGCCAAGCAGTGTAGGTGCGAATATCTTGGTTGGCGCGCTCTACTTCGTTCCGATCTATGCCGTCACGATCCTTGCAGGCGGTTTTTGGGAGGTCTTGTTCGCAGGCATTCGCAACCACGAGATCAACGAAGGGTTCTTCGTCACGTCGATCTTGTATGCATTGATCCTGCCGGCGACGACCCCATTGTGGCAGGTTGCTGTGGGAATCTCCTTCGGGGTCGTGATCGCCAAAGAGGCCTTTGGTGGCACGGGAAAGAACTTCATGAACCCCGCCCTTGCCGGGCGCGCGTTTCTCTACTTCGCCTATCCGGTTCAGATGTCCGGAGATGCAGTCTGGACGCCGGTCGATGCGATCACGGGCGCCACGCCTCTCGCCGTGGCGGCGGAGAGCGGGGTCGCGGGCGTCGTCGATGAGGGGGTCACGTGGATGGACGCCTTCCTAGGACCAATCCAAGGCTCTTTGGGCGAGACCTCCGCCCTGGCCTGTCTGCTGGGAGGCGCGTTTTTGATCTATAGCGGGATCGCCTCGTGGCGAATCATCGTGGGAGTATTCGCCGGGATGGTGGCGACGGCGTTTTTGTTCAACGCGATTGGGTCGACCACCAATCCAATGTTCGCGATGCCCTGGCATTGGCACCTGGTCTTGGGCGGCTTCGCGTTCGGCATGGTGTTCATGGCGACCGATCCGGTAACCGCTTGCGTGACTAACGCCGGACGATGGGTCTTCGGCTTGCTGGTCGGGTTTCTGACCGTCGTCATCCGGGTGGTGAACATCGCGCTCCCCGAGGGAATCATGTTGGCGATCCTCTTCGCAAACATCTTCGCGCCCACCATTGATCACATCGTCGTGCGGGCCAACGTCCGCAGAAGGATCCGGAGGAATGCCTGAACCGGAACGAGAGACCACGCGTGCAAGGGACAGTATTGGCAAGACGCTATTGGTCGCGCTGTTGGTCAGTCTCCTGTGTTCTTCGCTCGTTGCATCGGCTGCGGTGCTCCTCAAACCCAGGCAAGAGGCGAACGAGGCTCGCCACATGCGTCGCAATGTCGTCGACGTGGCCGGGCTTCTCGGGGTTGGGCAGGACGTCGAGGCGCTGTTCGAGAATATCGAGACGCGCGTCGTGGACCTGCAAACGGGGCGCTACGTGGACGATGTCGATGAGTCGCGCTTCGACCCGGTGAAAGCCGCGGCGGATCCGGCTCTCAGTCTGGCCGTCCCCGAAGCGCTGGATGTCGCCGGCATTGGCCGGCGCGCGAAATGGGGCTTGGTTTATTTGGTCCATGAGAACGACGAGCTCGCGACGATCGTGTTGCCTGTGCGCGGCCGAGGTCTTTGGTCGATGATCTACGGGCTGCTTGCTGTCGAGCCCGATGCGAACACCATCGTAGGGATCACGTTCTACGAACACGGGGAAACTCCCGGCCTCGGGGATCAGATCGGCAAGCGGCCATGGCGCGACCTATGGGCTGGGAAACGGCTGTTCGACGGTTCTGGCGATCCGAAGATCGAGGTGGTCAAGGGGCGCGTGGCACCGGATAGCCAGCTGGCCCCTTACCAGGTCGACGGCATATCCGGTGCGACCCTCACAGGCCGGGGCGTTACCAACACCTTGCAGTATTGGCTCGGCGAGCACGGGTACGGGCCCTATTTGCAGGGTCTTCGCGATCAGCGGGAGGCCCCATGAAAAGAGAAATGAAGCGGGCGCTTCTAGATCCGATCGTGGACAACAACCCGATCACGCTCCAGATCCTCGGGGTTTGTTCGGCGTTGGCGGTGACGACATCGCTCCTGCCATCGCTCTACATGTGCCTTGCGCTGACCACGGTTGCCGCGCTCTCGAATGCAGCCGTTAGCGCGATCCGGCATCATCTGCCGAGCAGCATCCGGATCATCGTCCAAATGACGATCATCGCCTCCCTGGTCATCGTCGTCGACCAGTCGTTGAAGGCGTTCGCGTTCGAGACCAGTCGGGAGCTGTCCGTGTTCGTGGGCCTCATCATCACCAATTGCATCGTCTTGGGACGAACAGAGGGTTTCGCGACGAGCAACCCGGTGGGCCTCAGCTTTCTCGATGGGATCGGCAACGGACTGGGCTACAGCTTGATTCTCATCATCGTGGCCAGCACACGAGAGTTGCTGGGCGCCGGAACCCTGTTGGGGATCACCATCCTTCCTACGACCGCGGAGGGCGGCTGGTACAATCCGAATGGGATGATGATGCTTCCGCCGAGCGCGTTCTTCATCATTGGTCTGATCATTTGGGCGGTGCGATCGTGGAGGGTTGGGCAGGTCGAGAAGCCGGAGTTCCAGATCCACGAGGTCCATCGAACGGAGGTGCTGTGATGTCTGGGTACCTCGAGCTCTTCATCCAGTCGGCGTTCGTAGAGAACCTGGCGCTCACGTTCTTTCTCGGGATGTGCACGTTCCTCGCGGTGTCCAAGCGTATCGAAACCGCCCTCGGCCTAGGGGCGGCCGTGATAGTCGTGCAGGCGATCACGGTACCGACCAACAACCTCTTGTATCGGTTCGTCATCGAGCCGGGAGCGCTGAGCTGGGCAGGCCTCGAATACGTGGATCTGAGCTTCCTCGGTCTGGTCGCGTACATCGGTGTGATCGCCGCAATGGTGCAGATTCTCGAAATGACCCTCGACCGGTACTTCCCGCGGCTATTCAACGCACTTGGGATTTTCCTTCCCCTCATCACCGTCAATTGCGCGATCCTGGGTGGAACGTTGTTCATGGCGCAACGCAACTACACCTTTGGGGAGAGCGTTGTGTACGGCCTAGGCAGTGGTACCGGCTGGGCGCTGGCTGTCGTCGCGCTCGCAGGCATCCGCGAAAAGCTCAAATACAGTGATGTCCCGGCGGGTCTTCAGGGGCTGGGCATCGCATTCATCATCGTCGGCCTGATGTCACTGGGCTTCATGGCCTTCTCCGGAATTCAACTCTAAGGTGGACGCGGCATGATAGACGTCATCTTCGGCGTGGCATTTTTCACGGGCATCGTCCTGATGCTGTCGATGATCATCCTAGTCGCACGCGCCCGGCTGGTCCCTGTGGGAAACGTCGATATCGTCGTGAACGACGAACGCCATGTGCGGGTCCCCGTCGGGGGCAAGCTGATCACTTCGCTGGCCGGTGTCGGCCTCTACATGCCTGCGGGCTGTGGCGGCAAGGGCACCTGTGGCCAGTGCCGCTTGCAAGTCCTCGAGGGCGGGGGTCCGCTTCTGCCCACGGAAGTGGCGTTGATCAGCCGACGCGAAGCGGCGGCGCAGGTCCGTCTGGCTTGCCAGGTCAGTGTCCGAGGCGATCTGCAAGTTCGGATCCCGGACGAGGTCTTCGGAGTCCGTCAGTGGGAGTGCGTGGTCCGATCAAACCGAAATGTCGCGACATACATCAAGGAGCTCGTCCTGGTGCTCCCCCACGAAGAAGAGATCCCATTCAGGGCAGGCGGATACATTCAGATCGCATGTCCTCCCTATCGCATGAGCTTTGCGGACTTCAACATCGACTTGCCCTATCGAGAGGAGTGGGACCGCCGAAAGCTTTGGAGACTTGAGGCCGGTAGCAGTGAGGCCACGACGCGCGCCTATTCGATGGCCAACTACCCCGGCGAGAAGGGGGTCATCATCCTCAACATCCGGATTGCGACACCTCCGCCAGGAGCCGATGGGCGCATCCCGCCCGGAGTCGTCTCGTCCTATCTGTTCGGCCTGAAACCGGGGGACACCGTAGAGGTCACCGGACCGTATGGGGAGTTCTACGCGCGAGAGACGAGCAAAGAAATGGTTTTCATCGGGGGTGGCACTGGCATGGCGCCGTTGCGTTCCCTCGTTCTCGATCAACTGAAGCGTCTCGATACCAGCCGAAAGACCAGCTTCTGGTACGGCGCTCGCAGTAAGAGAGAGATTTTCTATCAGGACGACTTCGATGAGCTCGCAGCCTCGCACGACAACTTCGATTGGACGGTTGCGTTGTCGGAGGCGGAGCCTGAGGACAATTGGGATGGCCCCACGGGTTTCATTCACCAAGTGGTCCATGACGACTATCTCAAGGACCATCCCGCGCCAGAGGACTGCGAATACTACATCTGCGGCCCCGCTCTCATGATGAATGCGGTGCTCGAAATGCTCGAAGGCCTAGGAGTCGAACGCGAGAACATCATGTTCGACGATTTCGGAGAGTGACATGGAGATCTACCTGCTCAGTTTCGTGGTTTTTGCCCTCGCCTTTGCCGGGCTGGCGGTCGGATTGGTCACCGGTCGCGGAGTCATTCGTGGCAGTTGCGGCGGTTTGAATCGCCGTGACGGAGTCGAGGGCGACTGCGAGGTGTGCGGTTGCAAGGGAAGCGGAGGGAGCAGCCATGGATGACGAAGAACCGATCAGGACCAAAGACTTCATG
>CAJHXN010000416.1_pt1 | contig 11185 bp, 9 predicted proteins | sample 9198401 | NCBI WGS metagenome assembly CAJHXN01 (sample SAMEA7708334, study PRJEB35096) | sediment metagenome | biome: marine neritic benthic zone biome [ENVO:01000025]; feature: sediment [ENVO:00002007]; material: shallow marine sediment [ENVO:03000034] sea grass bed [ENVO_01000059] ... | reverse complement strand
GCCGGCATGATCGCGCCGCCCGGATACCCGAAGCAGACCTCGACCCCCTCGCGTACGAGCGCTTCCCAAATGATCTGAGATCCGGAGAGCGATTCGCCGATGCGGTTCTTGAGCTTGAGATTGGCGGGTGTCACGAGGGTCTCCTTCGTTGCTGGCTGGCTCCAACTAGTTGATTTGAGGCGGTATTCAAGCGGCGTGCGCCCCACGAGAAAGGCGCCGGGTCGATCACCGACCGGGCGCCCATTCGGAAGACGAAATCCCGCATGCCTGACGGATGCCAGCTCGCTGTAGCTTTGCGTTGTGATTGTCTGTTCATGGGTCTAAGGCAACAAAAAAGCCCCCGCATGCTCGATGCGAGGGCCAGAAACGGAGTGGGTGGGTCTGTGGGTTGGTTCTGGTCCCCGCCTATGCCTGCGTAACTAGCAGGAGGCTAATAATGAGGCCGACTACGACTACAACGGCACCGACGAGGCCCGCGCGGAGCGCGTCCATCGGATCATTGATAGCGATCGGCTCATGAACCATTACCGCACCATTGTGCGGCCAAGGTCCCCCAGGGTCAAGAGGCGCGCTCTCCACCCCTTCAAGCCGACGGAATCACCCGCCTTCTCAGCGTTCGTCCAAGTCTACCGCGACGGTTTGCTCGGTGGGGCTTGCGCTGAGAGGCTCCAAACGCCGCTCGATTTCGCCACCGAACGCGTCCCACCAGACCTCAGCGTCGGCGCGGGTCCAGCCTGCGACCGCAAGTCGATCGAGAGCGTCGGCGAGCTCTTGTCCGGAGGCTGGCCTCTTGGCCTGATCCTTTTCCAAGCAAGCCATGATGAGCGCCTCCAGCCCATCAGGGATCTCTAGCGGCGACGCTTCCGAGAGTGGAATGGGCTTCGTGTGAACGTGGTGCAGGCAGACTTCCATGACCGTTTTCCCATCGAAGACGTGCCGGCCCGCGAGCAGGTAGTATCCAACTGCACCTAGCGCATAGAGATCGGTGCGCGCGTCGATGGCTTGCGGCTCTTGGATCGCTTCGGGGCTCAAATAGTGTGGTGTGCCCTTGATCGACATCGTGTTGGTCTTCTCGAGGTCATCGACCTTGCCGAGATTCTTCACGAGGCCGAAGTCTAGAACTTTGGTCACGTCGCGTACGCCGCCCTGACGCGCAAGCATGACGTTGCTCGGTTTGATGTCACGATGAATCAAGCCGACTTGGTGCGCTTCATTCAGTGCAAGTGCCGCGTCTCGAAGAATCCGCACGACCCGCTCGACTGGTTGTGGGCCACCCGCTCTGACCACTTGGGTCAGGGTCGCCCCGTCCAGCAGCTCCATAGCGTAATAGAAAAGACCGTCGGGGGTCCGGCCGTAGTCGTAGATGGTGACCGTGTTAGGGTGGGTGAGCTTTGCGGTCAGCTGTACCTCTCGGCGAAACCGGTCGAGTGCATCGGGATCCGCAAGCTCCGGCCGCAGCAACTTGATGGCGGTCGGCCGCTTCAACATCCCGTGCTGCGCCTCGTAAACGACGCCCATCGCCCCCTCGCCGAGCTTGCTTCGAAGATTGTATTGACCGAGGTTCTGGATATCGCTCACCTCTTTGCGCAATCGGTGAATTACCCGGGACGCCAGGGCCGCGAGACCGACCGTGAGTGTCCACCACATGGCCGTGATCACCGATTGCGCGGCCGCGACGCGCTGTTTGGACTCCGCCGGGTAGCCGAACACTCGCCAGATACCGAGGTCGACGCTCAAGTAGTGGTAGTACATCGCCGCCATCAGTGGGATCCCGATCAGAATGCCGAGGAACGTCGTCCGCCGGGCCGAGCTCGGAACGAATACGCTCCGGGCAAACATCACAAGCGCCAAAATGAACGCCGTGATCGTGTCGGCCCCGACCTCCGGTCGAACCTGCAGACCCATGCCGATGTAGCAGATGCTAGTGAGAAACATGCCGGTGTTCTCGACTCCGTGAATCGTATTGACCGAGAGGTTCCCGCGTCTGCAGATCAGCCAAACCGCCAATAGGGGCAAGATCCCAACCGCGTGGATCAGGAACCCGGGGTTGGTGACCTGTTCCTCGATGACCCCGAACAGAACCCCCAAGACCAGGCGAAAGGCCAAGGCTGTGCCGCCTAGGATGGCGCCAATGAGGCCGAAGATCGCGACGCGCCGCTGCAGAAAGGCGCGGGCTTCCGGATTTGCGAAATAGGTGCTCTTGCTCATGCCGGCGTGCCCATCATGACTAAGTTCGCAGGTTGTAGCCACTGCGGAGCAGCGCGCTCGCTGCACCCAGGACCACCAGGAACGACATCAGTACGACCCCGGCGCTCGTGACGGGCGAGACGTCGGCCACTCCGAGGAAGCCATACCGAAGGCCGTTGACCATGTAGAGCAGCGGGTTGAGACGGCTCACTGTGTTCCATGGTTCCGGCAGGAGATCGATCGAGTAGAAGACCCCGCCTAGGAAGGCCAGCGGGAGCAGCACGAAGTTCGGAAATATCGCGAGATGGTCGAATTTCTGCGCCCAAAGCGCAGCGATCATTCCAAGGAGCGCAAGGGTCGCAGGCACGAAGATCCCGAAGAAGAGCGTCCAGCCGACGTGGTGAAGTCGGAACCAAGTGAACGAGAGGGCGACGAGATACACGAGCGTGCCGACGATCACCGCCCTGATCATCGCAGCGCCAACGTAGGCTAAGAGCATCTCCAAGGCGCCGATTGGTGCGACCAAGATGTCGGTGATCGTGCCGTTGATCTTCGACTGAAAAAGGCTGGACGAGGTGTTCAGGAAGGAGTCCCGAATCATCGTCATCATCACGAGGCCGGGCACCACGAATTGTATATAGGGAACGCCTGAGATCTCGCGCAGCCGCGAGCCGAGCGCGACGCCGAACACCAAGAAGTAAAGGCTCGTCGTCACGAGCGGGCTCAGCACCGTCTGGAGCCAGACTTTGCTGAAACGGCGCACCTCCTTGAGAAAGAGCGTCTTGAGGGCGATCGTGCTCATGCAGCGTGCCTTCCATCTGCCTTGCGGATGAGCTCGAGATAGATCTCTTCCAGCGATCGTCCGCCGTGGCGTTCCAACAGGCTCTCGCGGCTCTCCACCAGAAGAAGCTCGCCTTTGTGCAGGATTCCTATGCGGTCTGCGAGCTTTTCGGCTTCTTCGATGTAATGGGTGGTCAACACGATCGTGGTGCCTGCGGTCCGTAGGTCCTCTACCTCGTTCCAAAGCTCGCGGCGCAGCTCAACGTCCACGCCGGAAGTCGGTTCATCGAGGAACAGAAGCCGCGGATCATGCACCAGGGCCTTGGCCACGAGCAGCCGTCGCTTCATCCCCCCGGACAGTGTCCGCGTGTACGCGTCGCGCTTGTCGCCTAGGGCAAAGGTCTCGAGCAGGCCTTCGGCTCGAGTGCGATTGGGTTCGACGCCCATGAGCCCCATCTGGATCATCAAGCTCTCCAACGGTGTGAAGAACGGGTCGTAACCGATCTCCTGGGGCACCAAGCCGACCAGGCGCCGGGTCGTCCGAAAGTCGTTCAGCGTGTCGAAGCCGAGGACCTCGATGCTTCCCTCGGTCTGCTTGGAAAGCCCCGTGATGCAGTGGATGAGAGTCGACTTCCCGGCGCCGTTCGGGCCGAGGAGCGCGAAAATCTCCCCCTCATAGACCTCGAGCGACAGGTCTTTGAGCGCCGTGAACGTCCCGTAGCATTTCGTGACGTGACGGCAGCGGAGAACCGGCGGCTTCATCGGGGCCGACTATAGCGATCTGGGCAGCGATGACCAGGCTAACCCGGGCGATGTCGCAGATGGAACGACTTGGGTCGCGTCAGCTGTGCATAGCCCAGCGTCGATAGGGTACAGCCTCGACCGGAGTCCTTGACGCCCACCCAGGCAAGCTCCGGGTCGAGGTAGTCACAGCGATTCATATACCAGGTTCCGGTTTCGATGCTTTCGCCGATCCGCTGCGCACGATCGAGGTCGCCTGTCCACACCGAGGCAGTGAGGCCATAGTCGCTGTCGTTCATCAAGGCGATCGCTTCAGCATCGTCCCGCACTTGCATGATGCCGACCGCTGGGCCGAATGTTTCTTCGCTCATGATGCGCATCGAGTGATCGACATCCACCAGCGCTTGCGGCGCCATGTAGGGCAGGCCGCGTTTGGAGCCCTCGAAATCGCTCGGGTCGAGGAGGGCTCGTGCGCCGGCCGCCATCGCTTCGTCGATCTGGGCCTGGATGCCTTCGGCGTTGCGAATCCGAACGACAGGTCCGAGTGTGGTCGACGGATTCCGCGGGTCGCCCAGCATGAGCCCGTTTGCCACGGCGACGAAGGCTTCGAGAAAGGGCTCGTACACGTCGCGATGCACGTAGATGCGCTCGATCCCGCAGCACGATTGCCCGGCGTTGTAGAACGCGCCGTCGACGAGGTTGGCTGCGGACCGCTCGATGTCGGCATCGCTACACACGTAGGCAGGGTCTTTGCCCCCGAGCTCGAGCCCAGCCCCGATGAACCGCTTCGACGCGGCCGTCTGGATGGCACGTCCGCCTCCGACCGAGCCTGTGAATGCCACGAATGCGACACGAGCGTCTTCGATGACGTCTGCAACACCGCCGTGATCGAGATAGAGAACCTGAAGGACGCCTTCAGGCAGACCCGCTTCTTTGGCCGCGCGCGCGATTCGTGCGGCGACGAGCGGCGTCTGCTCGGAATGCTTGAGCACGACCGTATTGCCGGCGATGAGTGCCGGCACCAAGGCGTTGACAGCGGTCAACCACGGGTAGTTCCAAGGCGCGACGACAAAGACGACGCCCAAGGGTTCCCTCCGAATGAATCGCGTGAAGCCATCTCGCGCCGCGAGCCCGATGTCGCCAAGCGCCTCAGCGGCAAGGTCGATCATCGTTCGCCCCCGGAGCAACCAACCGCCCACCTCGCCGCCACCGTCGCGGACCGGTCGGCCCATTTGCATCGTGAGCTCTTGCGCGACGGCGTCCGCATCGTGCACGGCAAGCTCCACGAACCGGCGCACCATCGTGCTTCGTTCCTCGAGGCGGAGCTCTCGCCAAGGCCCAAAGGCTTTGCTCGCGGAGGCCAGGGTATGTTCGATTTCGACCGCCCCGTCGAGCGTGCGCTCGAAGACGATGCTTCCATCTACGGGGGAAACGGTTTGGAAGCGCCTAGTCATGGCCGGCAGCTTTTCTCAGCGCCCGGCTGGCGTCAATCCGGGCTTGCACATTGGTCCCGGTCGGGGCACCACGTGGCGATGACGATGCCCAATCTCGAAGGCAAGGTCCTGATCACCGGGGCCAGCGGTTTCATCGGTGGCCGGCTACGCGACGCGCTTCTGGCCTCTGGTTCCGACGTCGTTGCGATCCGCAGGCCCGGGTCTCCCCCTTCGACGGCGGGGCGCTCGGTGGAAGCGGACTACGCAGCGGCCGCCGACCTGGCACGCGTCATGCGCCGGGAGAAGCCGGACTATGTCTTGCACGTGGCCGGCGTGACCAAGGGCAGCTCCCTGGAGGATTTTCAACGCGGGAACGTCATGCCCACGCGAAACCTGCTCGCAGCCCTTCGCAAAGAACACCCGGACGCCAAGCGCTTCGTTTTGGTCTCGTCTTTGGCATCGTACGGACCCTCAGCGACGTCGGCGCCTCATCGTGAGGAGAATCCGCCGCGACCGATCGAGCACTACGGCGAGAGCAAACGCGAAGCAGAGGAAGCCGTTGAAGCGGAATCTGACGGCATACCGTGGACGATCCTTCGACCCTCCGGGGTTTACGGGCCGGGTGACATCGACTATTTCAACTTGTTTCAAAGCGCGATGCTCGGCTGGAACCTCTACTTCGGCAATCGCGAGCGACTGATGTCGATCATTTATGTCGATGACTGCGTTCGAGGAATCCTCGAAGCTGCGCAGCATCCGAACAGCGTCAACAAGGGTTACTTCCTCACGAGTGAGGAGCAGGTGACCTGGGAACAGTTCCAATCCGAGGTGCTTCGCGTCGTTGGCCGTCGCGCGCGAACCGTCGACCTGCCTGAACAGCTGATGTCGATTGCTGCGCTCGGTGGAGAGCTAGCCACCCGGTTCGACAAGAAGCCGAGGCTGCTGAACCTGCAGAAAGCGAAGATGGGCGCCCAACAGGCTTGGACCTGCGTAGGTGACGCGGCCAGACGCGACTTCGCTTTCACCGCTGAGGTCGATCTCCCCGAGGGGATTCGACGGACCCACGACTGGTACGAAGCCAACGATTGGTATCAGAGCTTCAATCCGAAGGATCTGCTCTCGGTGGCATCACTCCGCGGCTTGGCTCGTCGCCTCGGCCGCTTCCGGTGAGAGTTTGTCCAAAAGGCGATGCCCGGTGGACGTGATCTGGTCCAGCAGGTAGCGCGCCCTCGGCTCGGCGCGTTCGAGGTGCCGCTCGAGCACTTCGGCTCGTTCTGGATAGTTCTCGGCTTGCGCCAGGAGCAGCTCGGCGATGGCGGTGTCGCCCAGAAGCTGGATGAGTCGCTCGGCGTGCAGCATCGCAAATGCGAAGTCGCGCTTCGGGTTCCAGTTCTTGGTGAGCTCGTCGGTCCATTCGCCGATCGGCTTGCGGCGGAGGCCCTTGACCTTGTTGCCGGCTGTCCTGATCACCAGGTGTTGTTGCGCGCTCAAGGAAACCGTCTGGAGCTGTGCGACCCGTCGTTCGAGCGGATTGCGGCTCGAGAGCGAACGCCAGCGCGTTTGCGCCAAGCGTTTCACGAAAGCCTGCGGGTTCTTGATGATCCCGCCGAGGGTGTCCTTCATCGCCATCAGCGCCTGAATTTGGCTCGTTCCTTCGTAGATCGGCATGACGAGCGCGTCGCGAAGCAACTTCTCCGGGAGATAATCCGTCGTGTAGCCGTTGCCCCCGTGAATCTGAAGTGACGTCCGAGCATGTTGCACCGCTTTTTCAGCGGCGAAGTACTTGAGCAACGGCGTAAGGCGGCGCGCCATGTCCTGGTGAGATTTCATGTTGCGCTTCATTCGCTTCTTCTCTTTTTCGCCTAGCTCCCCGTGCCGAATGGCGAGATCCAGCTTCTGCGCCATCTCTTCGTGGAAACCGGCGGTGACCGCCATCGCACGAATGCCCTGGATCTCGGTCTTCATCGTTTCGAGGTACTCGGCGATCATTTCGTGGCGATCAAGCGTCTTGCCCATCGATGCGCGCTCGGCGGCGTAATCGACCGCAGCTCGGTACGCGGACTCGCTCAGACCGAGACATTCGAAGCCCACGCCGAGCCGCGCGTTGTTCATCAGGGTGAGCATGTATTTGAAGCCTTCACCCCGTTTGCCGACCAGCTCCGCCGGCGCCTTGTCGAAGACCAAGCCGCAGGTTGCGGACCCGTGGTGACCGAGCTTCTCCTCGACCCGGCTCAGCCGCACGATGCGCTTCCGATTGCCATCCTCATCCTCCTCGTACGTCTTCACGAGAAACATGGAAAGGCCGTCCAGACCGCTCATCGGATCGTCTGGGTCGATCTCTTCGGTACGCGCGATCACGAAGTGATACTTCCCGTGACCCGACGTGATGAAGATTTTCTCCCCGGTCACATACCAGTTGCCGTCGGCGTCTTGCTCACCCATGGCGCGTAGCGCTGCCATATCGGACCCGGCGTCGGGCTCTGTGATGTCCATGCAGCCCCATGCTTTGCCCGACGCGATCTCTTCGATCATCGTACGCCATCGCGTCTCGAGGATCCGTCCAGTCGACGGATCGATCTCGGAGCTCCCTTCGAGCGCCGAGAAGACGATGGCCGCCATCGCAATCCCTGCATGGAAGCCATGGTGGGCCATGGCCGAGACGTCCGCTCGCGCCATCAGCTCGCTGTTCATGAAATAGACCATCATGGGGGCGTTCATCCCTCCGAGCTCACGCGGAATCGGCAGGCCGTGAAGATCGAGGTCGTCGATCTTCTCGAAAACCTCGGTGAGCCGTTTGGGGAACCGCACCTCTCCATCGCTGAATTCGACCCCTTGAGCGTCGATTTCCTTTTCGTAGGGCTTGATCTCTTCGGCGGTGAACTGCCCGAACATGTCGAGGATGTCCCGATAAAAAGCGACCGCTTCTTCGGTGTTGCTGAAGCCGTCCCCCTGCGCATCGGAGAAGTCGTGCTCGGTGACACGCACCAGCGAGTCCCAGTCGACACCTTTGTCGAAGTAGAATTGCAGATCGTCGTTGTCTTTGAAGAAATTGGCCATGCTCAGTTCTCGCCTTCGTTCTGTGTGTAGAGGCTGGATCGCGCGATGCGAATCAGCTCGCGCGCGTGACGCTTTCGCGTGCTCCCTCGGGCCGGATCATTCGGCAGAATCGTTTGCAGTGTGTCGATGACCGCAGTTCCCGCCACAGCCATCGTGATCACCTCGACCGCGTAGGCCTGAGGGTCGACGTCGGCCCGGACGAGACCTTGCGCTTTCGCGCGCTCGAGCTGTCCGCCCAGCAGCTCGACCCAGGGCTGCACGAAGGCGGCGAGCATCGCTTTCATTTGCACGGGCCGGTCGAGTGTCTCTCGCAGAAACAGACGCGCACGGTCTGGATCCTCGATGAAGAACTCCGTCAGCGCTTGCATGGTCGCGTCGAATCGCTCGTCGGTCGACGCTTTCAAAAGGAGGCCGGGCAACACCGAGTTCCAGTGCGCGAGCATTTCGGCGAGAACGTTCTCGCGTAGCTCGTCCTTGGACCTGAAGTGGTACAGGAGGCTCGGCTTCCGAATGCCAACCGCGTCGGCGATCTCTTGCACGGAGGTTCCGTCGTATCCCTGCTCGGCAAACAAGCGCGTTGCCTGGGTCAGAATTTGGTGGCGAACATCCATCTCTCTACCAACTGGTCGTCATTTGTCTACCAAATGGTAGGGGGATTGCAAGGCGAAACCGGCTCCTCGACCCATTCCAGGCCGATCGTGTCGGAGGTCCAACGTCGATCTTGCGTTAGTCTCGGTGCCCGGCGCTCATCTGCGATTGGGCCTGAAAGGCGGTGCGGCGTGTCCTGGGACGCGGTTTCGAATCAGTGGGAGATTCTACTCGTCGCGCTCATTTTGGGCGCCGCGCACCTCATCGCTCCGCGGGTGAAGGGGCTCATCAGATATCCGAATCGACAGCAGGCCTTTGGCGGAGGACTGTCGGTCGCCTATGTCTTTCTTCATCTCCTGCCTAGTCTCGACGCGTCCGACGACGTCGTCGGCCCGCGCATCTATTTCATCGCGCTCCTCGGCTTCGTTGCGTTCTACGGCCTGGACGTCATGTTCCAGCCGCCGAAGCATACCCACCCCACGAAGTACCACGCATATCTAGCCGCGTTCTTTCTCTACGACGGGCTGATGGTGTTTACGCTCGGTCTCCAACTCCCTCCGACGCCCGTCTTGACCCTGGTCTTCGCCCTCTCGCTCTCACTCGATGTTCTCGACACTGATCTAGAGCTTCAAGAAGAATACGGGTCGCGTTTCGTCGGTCCGGGACGCTGGGTCCTGCTTTCCGGTGTAGCGCTCGGCTATGCGCTGAATCTCGTGCGCCGTCCGCACCCCTTGGTGATCGACATCCTCACCGCGGCCCTTGCTGGTTTCATGATTTTTCACACGTTCAAGGGCGAATTCCCCGTGAGCCGAAACAAGAAGTTTCCATGGTTCTTGGCAGGGCTTGTCACGTTTTGGTTTTTCCACGTCGTGCTCGATGCAACGGACTGAGCTGCATGTAGCGCTTTTCCGAAGGCCAACGGGCTCGTCGGCACGCGCGCCTCAATCGATCGGGTCGCCGATCGGCATGAGCTGCGCGGGATTCTTTTCGACGGGTTCGAGCGGTTCGCGTCGCTCGAGGACGGAGACGGTGCGCCACCAGGTCTCCAGCCCGTCCACACGGGAAGGTTCGATCGGCGCGCCGAGCCTCGGCATCAGCAAGTGCGTACCGACGCTTGGCGCGAGCTCGACCAATCGCTCGGCCGGCTGGTCCCAGTCGTGAATCGCCAGGTCGAACGTCCCCCAGTGGACCGGCAAGAAGCTCCCTCCGCCGAGAAGCTTCAATGCCTGGAGGGCGTTGTCGGGGCCGAGGTGAATGTGCCCCCAGGACGGATGGAAGGCGCCGACTTCGAGCATCACCAGGTCGAAGGGACCGAGCCGGAGAGCGATCTCTTCGTACTCGGCGGTGAGTCCCGTATCGCCGCTGAAGAAGGCACTGTGTCGCGGACCCCGCAGCGCAAAGGAAGACCAGAGGGTGCGATTTCGGTCAGCTGCGGCACGTCCCGAGAAGTGCTGGGACGGGGCGGCGGTGATACGGAAGTCGGTATGCGGGAGCTCAGCGCACTCCCACCAATCGAGCTCGGTGATTCGCTCCGGCGGCACGCCCCAGGCCTCGAGGTGCGCGCCCACGCCGAGGGACGTGTAGAAGGGCACGTCATGTCGAATCAGCTCGACGATGCTCCGGTAGTCGAGATGGTCGTAATGGTCATGGGAGACGATCACCGCGTCGAGTGGCGGGAGCTGAGAGATGGAGACCGGGACCGGTTGAAAGCGTTTGGGGCCGACGAAGCGGCTCGGAGAGACGCGTCGACTCCAGACCGGATCGGTGAGAACGCGAACGCCGTCGACTTCGAGGAGAAGCGTCGAGTGACCGAGCCAAGTCGCCCGGAGCCCCGTTTCTGCAGGCTTGTCCCAGACCGGGAGCGGGCTCACTGAAGGCAGGGGTGCAATGGGCACGCGACGACGACCTCCCAGAATGAGCTCCCGAAGGACCGGGAACGTCGCCCCCTGCTTTAGGTTCAGATCGACGCCCGCGGTGTTGCGAAAGGTTCCGTCTCGGAAGCGCGGGGATGCGTGAATCCGTTCTCGGCGAAGGCCGCTGGTTCGTCTGCGGAAGGGGGACATCGGCCACCAGTGTATAGAGCAATCGCTGGGGGTGTCACGATGTGTCACCCCCAGCGCCAGAGCCAGTGTTGGCGTGGTACGCTGCCGGCATGTCGCGCCTCGATGATGCGCTCAGCGGGTTTGACGCAGCAAACGCCGAGGATCCAAGCACGGAGACAGTGAACGGGCAGTCTGTTCCCAAGGAGCTCATCTACGGCCAACGGATGTCCGCACGACTCGGGATCTTTGCCCCGGGGGCTCCCGAAGCCGTTCAGCTCGCAGCGCGCGCGCAGCACATACGCCGCTGGGAAGTCCCGCGTCAGACCTACCCGGAAGGCAGGGCCGGGTATCTCAAAT
>CAJHXN010000489.1_pt1 | contig 11209 bp, 7 predicted proteins | sample 9198401 | NCBI WGS metagenome assembly CAJHXN01 (sample SAMEA7708334, study PRJEB35096) | sediment metagenome | biome: marine neritic benthic zone biome [ENVO:01000025]; feature: sediment [ENVO:00002007]; material: shallow marine sediment [ENVO:03000034] sea grass bed [ENVO_01000059] ... | reverse complement strand
GCTCTGCGTGGGCCCATGACGCGACGACGCATCATCGAGCCGGGGACGACCTGGGCCCTCTCTCGACGCACCATCCGACGCTACTTCCTCCTCAATCCCGACCAAAGCTCGCGAGCTCGAGCAGTGCTACTGGTTTTGGGCCAAGCTGACCTAGCTCTCGAAGGGCATGTAGTCGCACTGCTGAAAACAGTAGCCGTTGATCGAGAGCGTGAAGTCTCCGTACACCGGATCGTCTCCGCTCGCGCGGACCAGGAACTGGAACTCGTCGAGCGAGGTTGCGTTCTGGAGAACGACATTGATGTCCTCATCGCCACACTGGATCGTCTCGAGCACGGTGAAGTCCGCGTCGACCAGGTCGGCCGACACGCGAGCAGGGTCGGTCGTGTCGCACTCGAGCGACACGCGAATCGTGGGGTCGGTTTGACCAGGAACGATGCGGAACTGCACCACGTCCTCGCCGTCGCCGGGAACCGACACGGCGTTGATGTACTGAAGGCCGCGCGTGTCGATCGCAACGTCGTTGAACAGTGGCTCGGCCACCGAGAACGGATTCGGGGACGTCGCTCGAAACTGGGCGTAGACGGCCGGGGCGTCGATGCCGTCGTCATCCTCTTCGGCCTCGGGCAAGGGCTCTACGCCACCTACGCCGCCCACGCCGCCGACGCCACCCACGCCGCCAACGCCACCCATGCCGCCGACGCCACCGACTCCACCCCCGCCACCTGCACCTGCGGGGTCCCTCGCGTCTGGGTTTCCGCCGTCGCTCGCGCCGCAGCCGAACGACCAGATCGAGAGTGCCACGGCAAGGCCGAGACACCAAAGCGACGCCTTCTTGGTTTCAAACATAGTAACTCCTCCTTCGGTATCGGCCGGTCCGCGTTGGTCGACCCAAGGCGGCCTTTCATTTGTCCTACGTGCGCGTCTGTCGTTTGGATTAACCCCATCCGGAAAAGATCCGCGCCTTCAATGCGCAATACGACAAAGCCCTTGCGGCGTGGACCGCGGGTAGGCGTACCGTGCGCTTCCCCGTCGGCACCTGGTGGATGCGGGTGTGTCACGGGGCACGGTGTGGGCCGGCGCCTTAGCAGGGCTTGAACGGAGCCGATTCAGAGACATGCGTGCCGCACCGGCGCGCGATGCTGGAGTCCGCCCGAACCTCGGAGCCTCCATCACGACGGGCACCCCGAGGCTCGAAAACGCTCCTTCTTACCGGCTGATACCCATCCGAATGCGCGCTTCCAGCTCGCCAAGAGGCTCCTCGGTCCGCTCGACGAACACGCGTGGCGCCTTCACCTGGCGTCAACGTCGGTCGGATCTCTTCCAACCGACCATCCATAACGAAAGAGATAGCCCCGCGTGTTACGCTCTCCTCATGCGCTGGATCTTCTGCATTTACAGCTTGATCGCACTCGGGAGCTGCAGCGACGAGCCTGGTTTTCTCCCAGGAACTGGAACACTTCCGGACTGCGACGAAGCGCCGCTGGCGAATCTGGATGGAACGTTCTGGTCCGACCGCGGCCTCGTCACGATCCGCAGTCTAGGCTGCGACGTGACACCAGGGGTTCCATTCGAACCCTGCGGTTCCCATTGGTCGTTCAAGCAGAACGCCAACGACTTGACGATCGTCGTCGACGACCAGTACCGGATCGAGGGACGACTTTGCGGCGATGAACTGCACTTGCGTGGTGGTTGGGGGCTGCCTTTGGATCTCGGGTTCGTCTGTGGATCTCGAGCTGACCTCGCCGGCGAGGTCAGCATCCAAGCGGAGGGGAACGTGGTACGAGTTCTCTCCATCACTGACATCAGGGGAACACTGATCGTCCAAGGTAGTTGCTCTCTCGCGTACGAGATCGATTTCCAGCCCCTCATTTACATCGACTCGCTGAGCTCGCCGCATAGGAGTCAACTGAGCTCTGGAGCCTCCTAGCCCATCGTGATGACGACTAGCGCCGAATTTCGCGGTACTGAATGTTATGTCGCCAGGGACGCGAATCTGAAAGGGCGTTTATGTCGGCTATGCTCCCGCGAGACAGACCTAGCCCAGCCTGATTCTGGCGGAACCTGAAGGTGAAGATCCCAAAGATCCGACCAGGCGGTTAGATGTCGCCTTCGTTGACGAACGAGAACTGAAGCAGAACTGAGTCCTCCTTCAACGTGTTCGTCACACTGCTGGTCCCCGGAGGGATGTTTGGATTGAGGATCTCCCCTGTTCCACTGTTCTTGAACGCGTGATAGTAGGCGGCGGTGATCTCGAACTTTCGCGTTGCGCGAATGCCGATCCCGAACGAGATGTGGTGCTGAACGATGGCCGGAGCCGCGACATTGATCATCGAAAGACTATCCGGGACCGGATTGTCGGAGAAGTTGTAGCCCGCATAGAGCGCAACGATGTCGGCCGGCTCGGCCTTCACGCCAAAAGCAATGGAGTAGATGTTGTCCCAACCGAATCCGGCGAGCGAGCCGTCGGGGTTGATGGGACCACTGCCGGGAATTTCGAAGCCCGGTGTATTCTTGTAGAAGTAGTACTTGAAATCAGCGGACAGAAGCAGTTGGGGAATGGCCTGCACGCCGAACCCGGCCCCGACGACGGCCGGCACGTCGAGCCTGAACGAGAACGTCCTCGGTTGGCCGAAGTTCGCGAGATTTGGGTTGGCATGGGTCGAATTCCACTCGAACGAGCGGAACCACTGTTGGCTCGTGTACGACGCACCAAAGAATCCAATTTCCTTGATGCGGTAGAGCAAGCCAACTTGGAATCCGATACCAAATGCACCGTCAGTGGCGCCGGCGCTCGGGTAGAACGCCGTGCCGGTGTCTGGATCGGAGTCCGGCGTCGCAGCAGGCATGGGAATCACGGACAATGCCGCGCGATCCACGTTGAGCGCGACGCCGAGCCACAAGTCTTTGGTAGCCGCGACTCCCATCGAGAGCGCGATCTTGAGTAACGAGTAATCGCTGTAGACTTGCCCGAAGCCGTTTGGCTGCGGCAGCAGGATCGGATTCACAGGGTCGCCGGGGGCGGCTGGAACGGGGCTCGCAGGGTAGTCGACGCCGAAGCCCGCGGAACCGATCCCGGCAAGGCCGAGCGCCACTTTGTCGCCCGGCAACTTGTAGCTGACGCCAAACGCGGGAATCGGGACGAAGCTCGCCTTGCTCTTCGTCGTGCCACTCAACAGCGTGCCCGCCGGCGCGGGTGGCGGCGCGGGAGCCGAGCTCGACACGCTGCGATCAGCCCGGAACAGCTCCATGCTGAATTCCATTCGTAGGCGGTCGAACGCAACCAATCCGGCCGGGTTGAGATTGAATGTTCCCAAGAGGCTCTCGGGGGTCGAGATGCCGGCACCGCCCATCGCAGAGTTGATGGCGCCCACCCCGTGCAGGAAATGACCGTCCGTTGCAGATGCTCGAGTTGCAGGGCTCAAGAACAGCAAACCGATCGTGACCACAGTAAGCGAACCTTGACGAAACATCGTGACCTCCGACTCTAAAAAGCGCGTGACTGAGCTGCGCGGTTACAAAGGCAGTGTCGAGAACCTCACGCTCTGCGTCAAAGAACAGACACGGTCCTCGCGTGCCGCTGCAGTCGGTCGAAGATGGACGCGCTGCTCCCTCGCGAAGCCGCCCGCAACGGTCATGCCGCCGCTCTCTTGGACCTCTCCGTCAGCGGGAGAATCGGGCCACGATCTTGGATACGAACATCGAAGACGTCGCCCGGTCGACGAAACGGGTCTCATCTTCGAGGCCTCCGAGGGTCGCGTTGTAGGGGCCCATGGCTAGAAACCGAGTCAGTGACCTCAGATCGAGTTGGGCGACACTGTCGAAATCCCAGCGCCCGCAGCCGGAGGACTGCGCAACGCCTTGCGATGCTTGCGGATCCGCGTGGAACTGAATGTAGCCCTCGTTTCCTCGAGTCTTCAGACCGAACACCGAGTGGACCTCGGCATAGCGCTTCGAATATGCCTCGTGGGTGAAGTCGGCTCGCCGGTGCATGAGGTACTGAAACCGAACGGGTTGAGGCGGGCAGTCCTTGAACACGTAGTCGCGCCCGACCAGAGCGGCGCACTCCGATGGGTCGACGCGGTCGCGCAACTCGTGCAGCAGCCAATGGATGGTCTCGGAAAACGAGCCCTGCGCGAACCCGGAACGGAGCTCGACAGTGACTTCATAACCGGGAGCCTTACTCAAGGCCCGAAATGGATCGATCGGAAGTGAGCTCATCACCGTCACGCCTGCGTGCGGCGAAGAGAGCCGCTCGAGTAGACCCTGCGCCGAGGATCGCACCCGCTCGAGGGCCGGCTTCTTGCCTGACCCGGGAACGGCTAGAAACAGGAGCGCTTTGTCGTGATCGGAGATCTCCATGGAGCTTGCAGCGTACTACTCCGTTCGGTGCCTGAACGGAGTACTTCAGCGGGCCGGATGCCGTTCCTCTCTTAGCCCATCGGGCTCAGGCTGAGCGCCGAATTTCGCGGTACTAGATGTTATGTCGCCAGGGACGCGAATCTGAAAGGGCGTTTATGTCGGCTATCAGCCCAGACTTGGCGGCCAATGGGTGGTCCGAAGCACCCCTCTCGTCGATGCGCCGTCCAACGATCGGTCTCACTGGCTCAAGTTGAAAAAGAATGGAAAGCAGTTGGGCACAGCGATCGGATCGGTGAACTCGTTTCCATTTCTCGTGACTCCCTCGACCGCCTGCACGTCGTCCGTTGTTGTGTAGAACACACTCATATTGGGATTCGTACCCACGATCTCGACGGTGCCAGGGTAGTTTCCAAGCGGGTCACCCTGCTGAGGCAGCGCGTCGAAAACGATGGTGACCGTCTCGGCGCCGTTGGTCGGCGAAAAGCCCCCACCTATCGTGGCGGAGATGCTGGTGATGGAGAAGTTCGCGAACACTTCCCGCGCTCCCTCGGTGACCGGGACGTCGACGACCACCATCGTGCCGCTTGGACCCGACATCGGAGAGACGGTCACGTTGCCCGCCAAGTCGAACGTGCTGCTGCTTTGCTCGACGCCACAATCGCCTCCGCTGTCGTCAGCGTAGAAGTAAATGTTGTCGACCCAGACGCTTGTCGGGGTATCGCCCGGTTTGACGCTGACGAGGATTAGCTGCGCCAGGCCCGCCCTCGAGGCGAGGCCCGGGCCGGCGTCGAACTCCCCCCCCGGCTCGAAGTCCGTGAGCGGAATGTCGTAGCTGTCCCAGCGTCCCGTATCGAGAGGAGGCGGCGACGGCGCGCCGCTCGGCGTGTAATCGATCTCGGCCTCCGAGTCGTCGCCGCCGCCCTCGAGGCCATCGGCACCGAAGTCGACGAGCTTGATGCCCCACTTCTGATCGGTGACCTCGTCACCCTCGATCCAGACGTCGATATGGAAATGCGTCATCCCGGTGGCATCGATGGGCGCAGTGGCAAACTCGATGCCCACGAAGGTCATTTCGGCATATTTCTTCACCGCGTCTCCCGCGACCATCTCGTCCGTGAGCACGCTCGATCCCGAGCTCCAGTCCGTACGAAACGTATCGACGGTGACGTCGCTATACGCCCCCGAGAAGAGCGAAATCACGTCGGCGGCGTCACGCGCCGGAGGAATCGGCGCCGCCACGTCGGGCCCGAGCGAAGCAGAGACTTCGACGGTCAGTGTGCCCGCTGCGGGCGTCCCCATGAGCTCCGCGGTGATTTCGGCGATGCCGGTGTCGCGCGCCGTGACTACGCCGAGGTCATCGACTGTCGCGACGTCCTCATCGGACGACGTGTAGGCGAAGAAAGGTGGCGCGCATGGGGCTAGCGTCAGGTCGCTTCCGTCGATGGCGTAGACCACGGAGGTGCCGGCCACGGTAAAGGTGTCGCCGACCGAGCGCATCTGGGTCTGAGAGGCGATGGCGGGCCGGGGGTTCGTGACGGTGCCCGGCTCTAGGTTCACGTACCGGATCTCGTCGAGCCAGATCGTGTAGGCGCCTTCCTCGGACCCCTCGGCGAAATGGAAGAGGCCCGTCGACGCGGTGAGCACAGAGGGATCCGGGAGCGGGATCGTGAAGTTCGCCCAGTCGGTCGTGAGCGAGATGCCTCCACCGATCTCCGTTTTGAAGGTCGTGTCTTCGGCATCGTCGCCGATTCCCACGACGTTGAGCGTGTGCGCGGCATCGGCCTTGGCCCAGAACGCCACCGCGTCGTAGCTCGACACGTTGCGAGCCGGGTCGGCCACAAAGGCGCCGCCGGTGTAGCCGGCTGCAGGGACGTCGACGCGGAGCGAGGCGGTGCCCAGACGCGCCTCGTTCGTGTCTATGGTGAGGACGTTGATTGAGCCTCCGAATGGAGCGAACGTCACATTGGGCCCGTAGTCGTCGTCAAACACCATGACCTCATCGCCCGGGGGCTCGCATTCACCGAAGGGGACCAGTTCGAGGATCAGGTCAGCAGGCCCGAGCGTGAACCCCCTGTTGTCGAACGCTGGGTCCTCCACCACGTCGCACTCCTGCGGCACGGTTTCTACGACTCCGTCAAAGCCGTTGATTGTGTATTTGTACTCGTAGTTCCCCGGATCCAGAGGGATGACGAGAGTCCAGATCCCGTCGTCGTTGTCGTCCGACATCGGAGCGCAGAGTCCGCAAAAGCCGTTGAAGTCGCCCTGCAGATACACGACGTCGCTGCCGTCGACCACGACATCGCTCATGTCGACCTGGAAGGTGACGTTGTATTCGCAGGAGCCGTCGTCGACGGTGGCTGTTGAATCGTAGTTGAGGGCATCCTGATCTGTGCAACCCGGCAGATCCGTAATGGCGGTGTCACGCCACTCGATGCCTTCGACGGAGAAGACCAAGTTTCCGCCGCCCGCGGGGGCGGCAGCCGTCCAACCAAACGCCGAGACCACATCGGTGTATTCGACGCCCAAGAGAAGCACCGAGTACTCCCGAGGGGTCGTGCTGAGGGCGATGTCCCCGGTCTCGACGTGGAAGCCATCCACATCGGCAATGCCGACAACGAAATTCACGGCCTCTCCACCGGTCTCTCCCCAGGCTGTGAAAGCCACCTCGGTAGCTCCTTGCGGGATCTCGAACCCTGGTTGGTCTCCGAAGTTGTTCGCCGGGAACTGCCATAAGACCCCTGCGAAGCTCTCCGCGCCTGGCACGTATGTGAAACGGTGACAGCGCGTCTCCTCGTTCCCGGCCCTCTGCTCGCACGAGTTGCTTACGTCGATCGTGTCGGAGTCGCCGATGAAGCCGGTCGGGACGTACTTGTCGTCGACAGCGAACGGCAGCGGCACTGCCGGGCACCCACCGAAGGGAACCGTGCCGAGCGTCTGCGCCTCTGTGGAGACCATGAGAAACCTAGCACCGGTCGCGGGGTCAAACGCACCGGCCGCGTCGCAGCCCCGCGGGACGGTTTCTTCCTGCATCGCCCCTTCGATGGCATAGACATACTCGTAGATCCCAGGGGCCAAATCGATCGTGACGCTCCAGATATCGTCCGTGCCGGTGTCCGTGAGCGACGCGTCAAAAGCGTTCGATCCTTTCAGCACGCTTCGGAAAGTGCCTCGTACCGACACACCGTCGACGGGGTCGAACGACACGTCGCTCATGTCCACCTCAAAGGTGACGGCGTATGTGCAGGACCCGTCGTCTTCGCTCGCCTGTTCGTCGAAGTTGCTGGCGTCCGGATCGGTGCAACCGTCGACCCCGATCGACCGATCCACACAGTTCGCCCCTACCAGCACCTGTCCATCCGGGCACTCGTCGCCGGACGGTGCATCGCCTCCGCAGGCGACGCTGAATGCGATCAAAGCGATCGCCAATCCTTTCAAAACAGAGTGACCGTGGCGGGACATTGGGGAGCTTCTAAGCGGACCCTCGGGTCGCTTCGTTTGCAACACACGCGAGACGCAGACACTAACACCGCGGTCTAGGAAACGGAACAAGGCGCTCGAGATCTTGATTGCTGCACGAGACGAGCGCGAAATGCTGTTCTACTCGGCTATGTTGGACGGGGAGCCTCGGAGCATCACGTCCGGATGACGGGTTAGGGGCTCGGTGAAGACTGCGCAGAAGACGTTCGGTGCCCTCACGGTGCCATGACGATCCGAAATCGCGTGACATCGAGTGACGAACCCCTGACACGACGATGCGGAGAAGCTCTCTTAGCCCATCGGGCTAAAGAAGAGCGCCGAATTTCGCCGTACTAGTCGTTATGTCGCGTAGGGGAGCGCGCGGAGAGCGCGTCTATTTCCGCTATGCTCAGCGAGTGCGAGGCGACGATGTTGATTGCTAAGGGACTAGTCGGAAGTGCGTTGCAGCTAGGGCTGTTTGCAGCGCTCTTGCTCGTTCCAGCGGGCACTTGGAACTGGCCGCGAGCGATCAATTTCTTGGTCGCCTATGGCGTGGTCTTGTTTGCTTCGACTGTGTGGTTGGCGATTGCGGCGCCGTCGAGCTTGGAAGCCCGGCTAGAGCCCGCCATAAGCAAGAAGCAACCGGTGGCGGATCGTTGGGCGACTGCGTTGATTGGAGTCGCGATTGGCGCTTGGATGGTGTTCATTCCGATCGACGTCTTTCGATTGCAGCTGCTGCCAGCGCCGTCGGCGGGCATTTCGCGCTTCGGCGCGGTCGTTGGCTTCGCGGGTTTCGCGCTGATCCTACTCGCGCTCTACCAGAACGCCTTTGCGACTCCGGTCGTAAGGGACCAAAGCGAGCGTGGACAGACTCTGGTGGACACGGGGCTCTACGGGCGCGTGCGGCATCCGTTCTATACGGGGTTTCTCATCGCGTTGTTCGGCTTGGCGCTCTGGCTCGCGAGCTATGCGGCTGTGCTTGCCCTATCGGTGGTGCTGGCGAGCCTCGTCGTTCGAATTCACGTCGAGGAGCGACATCTGCGGGACAACCTGCCAGGGTACGCGGACTACATCAGCCGTGTACGGTATCGCCTGGTGCCGGGGATTTGGTAAGGGGCGCCGTCATTCGTCCGAAGGCATTGGCGACAGTGAGAACTGGGGACACTTCCCTACGGGGTGTAGCGGAAGACACCTCTGTCGCCGGCGATGTACACCTCGCGTGGGGTGACGGCGAAGATAGAGCGTTCGTCGCCAGCCAGGTCGATCCTGCTGATGGGGGTCCACCGCTCTCCGTCGTAGTGGCTCAAACCGCGTGGGCCGACTCCGAAGAGGTTGTCGGGGGCCGTTCCGTGTACGGCCTCGATTTCGCCGCCTGGCTCCGGTCGCCAGGACACGCCGTCGCTGAAGTACACGGCGTCATCCTCACGCGGTGCGACGATGTGCTCGGCCTCGAAGCCCGTCACGCCAAAGTAGTCGGCGAACCCAGAGCCAAATAGCTCGGTCCAGGCGCTCCCGTCGTAGCGGAGGACTGTTTCATCGTCGCCGACGGCGTAGACGTCATCGGGTCCTGATGCCCATACTCCGCGCAAACTGTCCTCGGTGCCACTGTCCATCGCCTGCCACATCGCGCCGTCGAAACGTACGATCGCCCCGCCCCAGCCGACGCCGAACACGTCGTCCTCCGAAGTTCCAAACATGTCTAGGATGTTACCTGCATCGATATCTGGCTCGTTCGCCAGCTCACCCCAGTGCTCGCCGTCATAAAGGAAGAAGCCACCCTCAGCAGCCGCAAAGATTCGATCTCCGGTCCCCCATGCGGTCTGGAGCTCCGGTGAACCAAGACTGCTCAAATCCTCGGGCTCGACACTGAAGCCGTCGTAGCGATGGGTACGATAGCCTGCGAAGAGCACGTTCTCGGCGTCGTTGGCCCAGATGTCGGAGATGTAATCCGAGTACGGGAGCTGAGTTTCCCAGGACTCACCGTCGAACCGGTGAATGCCTCGGTCTACGACGAACACGCGGTCTGAGGCGAAAGCATGGACTGAAATGGCGAAGGGTAAAGAGTCATCGGCAGGGGGGGTCGTCGGCAAGGTGGTCCAGACACTACCGTTAAAGCGCAGACACACATCCCCGCCAACGGCAAACACCTCGCCGCCCGCGGTGCCGTGCACGCTGTTCAGACGTCTGTCCGTTCCGCTATCCATCGCGTTGAGTGATTCGCCGTCGAAGTGGAGGATCACGCCTTGATTGCCCACCGCGTAGGCGTCGCGGGGCCCCGCGCTCCAAACATCCTGGAGCTTGACTTCCTCTGAAATCACGGCCTCGCGCCAGCTCGTACCGTTGAAGTACGCGAATCTCGAGCTGGATGAGGATCCACTGTCGCGACCGATCAGAACGACGAGCTTTTGCCCACTACCTGCGACTCCCCTCCATTGTACGTCTGTGCGGAGGCCCGTCACGACTTCGCGCCATTCGAAACCGTCGAAGTGCACCAGCCCCGACGAGCCAACTGCGTACACGTCGTTGGGGCCACTCCCCCAGAGGTCCCAGATGCGTTCCTTGCCCAGCCCCCGCACGAAGCTCCAGCGTTCGCCGTCGTAGTGCAGCACGCCCTCTGCGCCCGCTCCGACATACACATCGTCAGAGGCGAAACCGAAGATCCACGTCAATTGCGTAACCTGCTGCGGGGCGTCGAGCTCGAAAGGACGCCAGCGAATGCCGTCGAAATGCGCCAGTAGCGCCCCACGGCCTGCGAGAAAGATGTCGTCTTCGGCCGTCCCCCAGACCCGGGCTTCAAAGTTGTAGTCGGTCAGCATGAGCAGCTCCGGCTCGAGATCGCTCAACGGAGCCAGCGCCGCATCCGGGTCGGACGTGGGGTCGGGGTCATCGCCTGGGGTTGGATTGTCTGGATTGTCTGCGATGGGGTCGTCGGTGGGTCCAAGCTCACCTTCCATGGGAGCGGACCCACAGCCCTGCCCTGTGGCGAACAGGATCATTGCCAAGACCAGTCCAAGCACGCGTCGTTCTTCCATGTTCATCCTCGCCTCCGATTGCGCCCGGTTGGGCAGTCATCGGAGTTACGCCGCGGAGGAGGATTTGGATTAAACTAGGGACACTCTCCCCCTCGTAACGTTCCGGATTCGGGCTCTCTTAGCCCACCCGGCTCGAGCTGAGAGCCGGATTTCGCACACCTAGCTCGCTAGGTCGCGGGGGGCCGCCGCACCGAGAGGGCGTTTGTTTTTCCTCGCTCCTCTACGCAGCGGCGTCCAGTGCGAGCGCGGCCGCGGTTTGGATGGTCGTGCGGAAGGCGCGGGCGAAGCGTGGGGCGGCGTGGCTTGCGAATCGTTTGCCGATGATCGGAACCGGGATTTCAAAAGTGGACACCCAGGTGACT
>CAJHXN010000432.1_pt1 | contig 11266 bp, 8 predicted proteins | sample 9198401 | NCBI WGS metagenome assembly CAJHXN01 (sample SAMEA7708334, study PRJEB35096) | sediment metagenome | biome: marine neritic benthic zone biome [ENVO:01000025]; feature: sediment [ENVO:00002007]; material: shallow marine sediment [ENVO:03000034] sea grass bed [ENVO_01000059] ... | reverse complement strand
GATCACGGAGAAGGATGCCGGGGTGGAAGAGCAGGAGATCGTCTACCTAGCTGACACGTCGAGCGAAGAAGCCCAGCTCAACATTCGTAAAGAAGCTGTCAGCGTTCAGGACGCGATCAGCGCCGAGGAGATCAAGCGAGCGGGCGACAGCACGGCGAAGAGCGCGGTCGCTCGAGTGGTCGGCGTCACGATCGACGAAGGGGGTCGGATCATCATTCGAGGCCTCGCCGATCGATACAACCAGATTCTACTCAACGGGGTCCCCGTGCCTGGCGTCGACCCCGACATCCCGAGCGTCAAGCTCGACATATTTCCAACCGACATCGTCAGCAATCTCTCGGTCGTCAAGGTCCCTCGGCCTGACCTCCTTGGTGCCTTTGCCGGAGGGCTGCTCTTGATCGACACCACGAACTACCCGCGCGAGCAGATGCTGAAGGTTGGGGTATCGATCGGGGGGAACTCGCTCGGCACGTTTCGCCAGATGCCGACATACCCGGGAGGAAGGCGCGACTGGATTGGCTTTGACGACGGGACGCGTGGTCTCCCGTCCTCGGTCGGCCGGCAACGCCTCGATGTCTCAGACCCTCGCTATGGATCGCTGGACCAGGTCTCTCAGGTTGGCAGGAACTTCGAGAACGTCTGGAATCCCAGGTCGAAGCTCGCAATCCCAAAGCTCGGGTTGAAGGTGAGCGCCGGCAATTCCGGGGACTTCAAGAAAGCGGGCCGGCGAGGCGGATACCTCTTGAGCTTTCTATACGAATACGAGGAAGCAATTGAGACTGGGTTCAACAAGCGCTTCAGCTTCAACGACGACGGAGGCACGAACCAGTCACTCGAGGACTTCGACTACAAGGAGGGTAAGCAGGAAGTGCTTTGGGGAACGTTTGGAAGCGGTTTCGTAGAGCTCAACTCCGACAACTTCCTCAACCTGACGAGCATGTTCAGCCGAACTAGCGACGATTCAACGATCCAGCAGCTCGGCGGCCAGCAAGTCGACAACTTCGTTCCGACCACGAAAAACAGCTTCAACTTCATCGGTCGATCGATCTTCTTCAACCAGCTCACGGGAGATCACCGAAACCTCGGAGACAGCAAGGTCCGCCTCCGTTGGAATGCCGTGGTATCGACCGGAAAGCGCGACGAGCCCGATCGAAGACTGGTGGTCCAGTTGCCTGAATCACAGACCGTCACCGCGGCCACGCGCTTCTTTTCAAAACTCAATCAGCTCTCGGTCGGGGGCAAGACCAGTGTGCGCTTCCCGCTTTACGAAGCCTTTGACTCGACGGCCTACGGGTCAGTCGGATTTGATGCTGGTTACACCGACCGTGATTTCACTGCACGGCGGTTCACGCAGCAGGGTCGGGGCGGAATTCGGCCGGTCGGGGATCCTGAAGTCCTCTTCGATAACGAGAATCTCGGTCCGTTAACCACAATTCGCGAAACCACGCGCGAGAACGACAGCTACGTTGCCGACAATCTTCTCGTCGGCGGTTACGCCCAGCTGGAGACCCCTATGGCGCCCTGGCTTCGTTTCCTGGGCCTGCTTCGTTTCGAGGCATTTCGACAACAGGTCACCTCCAACAGCCCGTTCGAAGAGTCCCCGATCGAACCCGAGGGGACCGACCGCACGGACAAGGATCCGCTGCCTTCGGCCAACCTCTCGTTCCAGATCAACGATGAGATGTTCGTGAAGCTCGGCTACGGCATGACCGTCATCCGACCCGCGATTCGTGAGCTTGCGCCATTTGCCTATCTCGATTTTCTACGTGGTTGGTTGATTTCGGGTAACCCCGACCTTCAGCGAACGCGAGTCCAAAACGCGGAGGCTCGGTACGAGCTCTACTTTGGCAAGACCGATCTCTTTGCCGTTACCGCGTTTGGCAAGTACTTCCAGGATCCGATCGAGTTCGTGATCACGAGTCAGGTCAACGGCCAAGCGAGTTATCGGAACGCCGACAAGGCGTGGCTGGTGGGCGGGGAAGTCGAGATCCGGCTCGGCTTCGGCCGATTCCACGAGAAGCTCGACAGATTCTTCTTTCTCGGAAACGTCGCGGTGATGGCGTCGCAGACGACTCTGCCCGAAGACCAGGGAATTTCCGGACGTTTGCAACGCCGGCTGTTCAACCAATCTCCGTTCGTCACGAACCTGTCACTCCGTTTTGACGATCCTGACTCGGGCGTGATGGTGGGCTTGGTCTACAACGCGTTTGGGCCGCGGATCGTAGAAGCCGGGGGCCCTCAAGGGGGCAACATCATCGCACCAGACGTGTTTGAGCAAACGCAACACATTTTGGATCTCATCGCGACTTGGCGCGTGTCCGAGCATGCCAAACTAGGCTTCAAGTGGAAAAACATGGCGCTTGCCAGACGCCGCTACAAGCAAGGTAGCGAGCTCACCTTTCTAGAAAACCGAGGTACGACCGTGAGCATTGCCGCGGAGTACATTTACTGATTCAGGCAAACCGGGAAGAGGCTACGCGGCGAACAAACGCCGCCCTATCAGAGGATGAGGACATGAGGAAATACATAGGAATGGTTCTTGCGGGCTCGATGATCATCGTAGGCGCGAACCTCGTTGGTTGCGGTGACGATGACGGAGGCACTGGTGGCACAGGTGCTACTGGCGGTACGGGCGGCAGCGGCGGAACGGGTATGGTGGCGAATCCGTGTCAGGACCAAGGCGGCACCGGCACGGTCACGATCAGCGGCGATGAGATCACCCAGGATACGATTTGGGAAGCGGCTTGCGACTATCTTCTCACCCAGCTCACCTTTGTCGTGAATTCTGAGCTCACCATCGAGCCTGGGACCGTGATCAAAGGGCAGCCTCGAGCCGCGCTCCTGATCACGACGAGTGGCAGCATCAACGCGGTGGGCACGCGGGAGATGCCGATTGTATTCACCTCGAACAACCCGGACGGCTCTCAGTCACCTGGAGACTGGGCGGGTGTGGTCTTGCTCGGCCTTGCCGAGCTCAGTTGGGGCGACGAACCCTGTGGCGACGAGACAGAGCCGCGTGTTACCTGTACGGGCCAGATTGAAGGCATCTCGGGAGACGAACCACGCGCCGAGTACGGTGGTACCAACGACGCGCATGACTGTGGGACGATGAACTATGTTCGAATCGAGTTCGCCGGCTTCGACCTCCAAGATGGAGATGAGCTCAATAGTCTGACGTTGGGGGGATGCGGCTCTCAAACCGAGCTCGACTACATTCAAGTCCACCGCGGCCTCGACGATGGAGTCGAGTGGTTCGGCGGCACCGCTTCCATTGCCCACGTGGTTGCGTCCGGCATGGGGGATGACGGTCTCGATTGGGACAGGGGCTGGCGTGGCAACATCGACAACGCCATCGTTCACCACTTCGCGTCCAATACGTCGAGCCCGAACGGCATCGAGGCCGACAACAATGGCGAGGGCGACAACAACGTTGGGCCGCGTTCCGATCCAAACGTTTCAAACGTCACGATCATCGGTGACGGCGATCCACTTGGTTGGGGTGTCGTCACCCGCGTCGGCACCTGGGGTATCCTCGATGGTCTGGTCGTCACCGGCTTTGGTGCGGGCGGCTACGACATGCGAAACGGAGCCTGGAGCGTTACGGGTGGCTGGCCGGACGGGATCGCCGTGAACAACAGCTGTTTCTGGAGCAACAACGACAATGACTTCCCGGAAGACGTGGGCTGCGCCTTGGATCCGCCGACTTCGGACTGCAATGATCCAAAAGATGCAAGCGCTCCGATGAGCACCGCGGACTTCTTCTCCGAGAACACGCTGCTAGTCGAGGCAGCCAGGAACAACTTCCAAGCCAATCCAGGGATCGGCGATGTCACCACCGCGTGCACCGGCATGATGCCGCCCCCCGCCTACGGCCTGACCAACGGCGACTGCGCTGGCGCCTTCGGCGCACCCGGAGGAGATGACTGGACGACGGGCTGGACCTCGTTCCCAGCGGGATCGTTCCCAATCGCAAACTGCCCCTAATCTAACGAACACGTAGCATTCCTACGTAAGACCCGGCCGCCGCTCCCTCGATGGGGGCGGCGGCTTGTTTTTGCTGTCACGATTTGTTCACAGGCTCGACACCCGCGCGAGCGAGTCCGCGGGGTACTGTCCCCTTCGTGCGGTTGCGGTCGCGTCGGTCCGAAGAATTCGGTTCGCCCTCCACCCAAGCACAAGCTCGACCTTCTCCGACCTCGAACCGACGAAGTTGCTTCCGCTCATTGCTCATAAGCACCCACAAGAAACGCATAGTCATCACCCAAGCCCCGGCTGCACCACCTGGCAGCCGGGGCCTCCTTTTTTGCGCCCATGGGTGTATCCTCGCGCCATGGACCAGGATTATGCGCATTTTCACCAGGACCGCGGGAATATGCTGATCCACATCATCGCGGTCCCCGCCTTCATCTATGGCGCTTGGCTCGTTCTGAGCGGGGTTCTGGCGGGGCGTTGGGTGGGAGCCCTCTTTGGGCTTGGGGCGATCGCGGTTTCGCTGGCGCTCCAAGGCATCGGTCACAAGCGCGAGCCAAACCCGTCGCTCCCATTTGACGGGCCGGGGGACTTCATCAAACGAATCGTGTCCGAGCAGTTCTACCGGTTTCCGATGTACGTGCTCACCGGCGGCTGGCTCAGGGCGGTTCGCTCTTCCAGGTGATCTTCGAGCGCGTGCCGGCACGTTCCGGGCCCCTATTCAAGTGGCTCGCGGTCGCTTTGCTCGTCTATCTCCTCGTCGTTGCAGTGGCGCTGATAGGCCAGGGCTTTCGACAAGCTACCGGAGAGCGCGCCGAGGAGCTGTTCGAATTCGCGATCAATCCGTTTACCGGGCTGATCATCGGTACCGTCGCGACAGCGCTGATTCAATCTTCGAGCACCGTCTCGTCGATCATCGTGGGCCTCGTGGCTGGCGGCCTACCGGTGTCGATGGCCGTCCCGATGATCATGGGGGCAAACATCGGAACGACGATCACCAACACCATCGTGAGCCTGGGTCATCTCAGTGACGACGACGAGTTCGAGCGCGCGTTTGCCGCAGCGACAATCCACGACTTCTTCAACCTTTGGAGTGTCGTGGTTTTCCTTCCGTTGGAAGTTGCATTCCATCCCCTCGAACAGATTGGGGGTTGGTTAGCCACAGCAACACTCGGAGGCGGTGCGGTGAGCGTATCGGGCTTCAACTTGGTCAGCGCTGCAACCAGCCCAATGGTGCACGTGTTCCAGGATCTCGCGAGCGAGTTGGGTAACGAAGTAGGCGGGGTGACCCTGATCGTCGTCGGCATCCTCCTGATCGCGTTGGCCATCACCGGGATGGGGAAGCTCCTAAAAGGCCTGATGGTGGGGCGTGCCAAGCAAGTCCTGAATGGGGCGATCGGGCGGGGGCCGATCACAGGCATCGTTTCGGGGACCATCATCACGGTCTTGGTGCAGTCGTCATCGACCACGACCTCCCTCATCGTACCGCTGGCTGGCGCCGGCGTGCTGACGCTACGGCAAGTCTATCCGTTCACGCTCGGCGCCAACATTGGCACTTGTATTACAGCGCTGTTGGCTGCCATGGCCATCACAGGCGACTCGGCCCTACCTGCACTTCAGATCGCGTTCGTCCATTTGACTTACAACGTGCTCGGCGTGGTCGTTATCTACGGCCTTCCATTCCTTCGGGACGTCCCGATGCGCAACGCGCAGGCGCTCGCTCGTCTTACGCGCACTCGGAAGTCGTTCGCGCTAGCGTACATTCTTTTGGTTTTCTTCGTCATTCCACTCCTAGTGGTTGGCATCAGCCAGTGGGCCGGCGGCGGATCGGAGCTTTGAAGCTCGGCCGCTCCGAGCGAGCAATCCGAGCTCATTGACCGAGTCGAAGAAAAGGTGCAGAGACAAATGCGGTCATGCTCACGGAGGAAGCCGCTTCCAGGTCGCGCGTTTTCCCGCTCCACACGGCGGTCGAAGGTCGCGTTCGCTTCCGAGTGGATGGGCTCTATCGGGCGGGGAACGCGGCGACGCAACTGGAGGAGTCGCTCAAAGGCCACCCAAGCATTCGCGGGGCACGGGCGAATCCACGCACGGGCAACGTGTTGGTGCTGTTTGCTCCTGAACTTAGGCTCGATGAAGTCTGTCGCATCGTTGAATCCACGATGGCTTCGAAACCCCCACAGGGGGCTCCTTGCGGTAAGCGACCCGGTCGCAACGCCCAAGACCTTCGCGTCGCGCGTTCCCTTGCCGCAGCATGGCGGCTCGCAAAACGCGCGGGAAACCGACGGGCTCGGGGCGCCAAGACCAATGGCGACAGTGAGCTCCTCGAGGTTGCTCCCGTGCAAGACGCTATCCTATGGCATACGCGCAGCGGGGACGACATCATCCGCGAGCTCCAGAGCTCTCGAACGAATGGGGTCTCCGTTGACAGCCTGCGAGCTCGGCTTTTGCGATATGGCCCAAACGCGCTTCCACGCGCCGAACCTCGGTCTCCGTTCGCGCTCTTCGTCGATCAGCTCAAGTCCCTTCCAGTTGCGATGCTTGGAGTGTCAGCCGGCGTCTCGCTTCTCACCGGAGGCGTTTTCGACGCATTGGTGATTGGCTCTGTCGTCGTCACCAACGCCGCCATCGGATACGCCACAGAAGCCCAGACCGAGCGTACGATTCGGGCGCTTTCGATCTTCACGCCGGCAAAAGCCCGAGTGATCCGTGACGGAGACACGATCGACGTGTCGGGCCAAGAGGTCGTGCCTGGAGACCTCCTCGTGCTCTCGCGCGGGACATCGATCGTCGCAGATGCGCGGATCCTCGATGCGCTCAGGCTCGATATCGACGAGTCGGCGCTAACTGGGGAGAGTGTCCCCGTGAGGAAGCAGGCCCAGCCGATTCCACGGGAAGACACCCCTCTCGGCGACCGAACGAACATGGTTTATCGCGGAACGACGGTGACCGGTGGCAGTGGGTTGGCCATTGCGGTGGAGACAGGGCCACGAACCGAGCTCGGGCAAGTGCAGCGGCTGGTTGGCCAGGCCGAGGCGCCTGAAACGCCTTCGCAACGCGAGCTCCGAGTTCTCGGCAATCAGCTGGTTTGGGCCGGGCTCGGGGTCTGCGGAGGGATGTTTGGCATTGGAATACTGCGCGGCTACGGACTGGCTCAGATGGCTCGCTCATCGATCTCCTTGGCGGTCGCGGCTCTGCCCGAGGGCCTGCCCACCGTGGCCATGACCGTACTTTCTCTAGGCGTTCGCGACCTCCGCAAGCGCCGCGTGCTGGTGCGGCACCTGGACGCAGTCGAGACCTTGGGGTCCCCGCAGTTCATCTGTCTCGACAAGACCGGAACGCTCACCGAGAACCGCATGTCGGTCGTTTCGCTATTCGCGGATGGTCATGCACACAACGTGGATTCCGAGCAGCTGCGCGCTGGCCATGGGGCTTTCGAAGTCTCCGACGATTCTGCAGCGCGCCGCCTTCTCGAAACGGTGGTGCTCTGCAACGAGGTGGAGATCGACAGGTCGGAAGAAGGGTGGGCGCTTCGCGGTACGCCGACGGAGCGCGCGCTCGTCGATGTCGCTCTTGGAAGCGGCCTGGATGTTGACGCGCTGCGCGCTGACTATCCTCTCCTGCAATTGCAGCCTCGCTCGGACGACCAGAATTACATGACCTCCACGCATGCGCTCGGCGAAGGTCGGCATCTCTTGGCGGTCAAGGGAAGCCCACACCAGGTATTGGCCCTTTGCGACTTGATCTACGAGCGAGGCATCATGCGGTCGCTCGAAGAGGCCGATCGTGCAGCCGTCGAGGCGGAGAACGGCCGTATGGCTGGCAAGGCGCTCCGCGTTCTCGGTGTTGCCTATGCGACGACCGATCACGAACCCACGAGCAACGACCGCCTTACCTGGCTCGGTTTGATCGCGATGACCGACCCGCCACGGCCCGGGATGACCGAGCTCATGCGGGAATTTCATCGTGCGGGGATCGACACGGCCATGATCACCGGTGACCAGAGCGCTACCGCCTATGCGATCGCCAAGGAGCTCGACTTGGCCAGAGAGGGGCTCTTGGAAATCCTCGACTCGACCCACATGGAGGAGGTGCCCGGCGAGGTGCTGAGCTCGTTGGCGCAACGTACGCAGGTGTTCTCCCGCGTCAGTCCCGCGCACAAGCTGGGGATCGTACGGGCGTTGCAGCGAGCCGGAAAAGTGGTCGCGATGACCGGCGACGGCATCAATGATGGACCCGCTCTCAAGGCAGCGGACGTCGGAATCGCCATGGGCGTTGGTGGGTCGGAAGTCGCGCGTGAGGTTGCAGACGTCGTGCTCGAACGAGATGAGCTCGAATCACTCGTCGACGCGATCAGGCAAGGTCGGGCCATTCACGACAACATTCGCAAATCGGTTCACTTTCTTCTTTCGAGTAATATGAGTGAGATCCTCGTGATGATGGGTTCGATCAGTGCGGGGCTGGGTGAGCCGCTCACGCCGATTCAGTTGTTGTGGCTCAACTTGATCACAGACATCTTTCCCGGGCTCGGCCTCGCCGTGGAGCCTTCAGAACCGGATGTCATGCTGCGTCCGCCTCGCGATCGCGAAGACCCCTTGATGCGCCGTGCAGATTTCGGACGCATCGCAATCGAAGGCTCGTTGATTGCCGGTGGCTCGCTCGGCGCCTATCTGTGGGGGCTACGACGCTACGGCGCAGGTCCAAAGGCAGGCTCGCTGGCGTTCATGACTCTGACCATCGCTCAGCTCCTACACGCCCTATCGTGTCGATCCGAGTATCGAACCATTTTCGATCGCGAGTTGGGCCCACTGAATCTCCCGCTCAAGCTCGGTGTGGGAGGCTCGCTTCTGCTTCAACTCGTCGCAAGGGCAATCCCAGGGCTCGGTCCGTTTCTGGGGCTCTCACGTCTTGGTGTCTTCGACTGGATCGCGGTTGGAATGGGCGCGGGGTTGCCCCTCCTGACGAACGAAGCGCTGAAGAAGGCAGGGTTCTGGAAGCGCGAATTCGGGATGGCTCCCGTGGATCGCATAGCGAACGATAATCAAACAAAAATGGGAGCAACGTCATGACGCGGGACTTTTTGTTCACCTCCGAGTCGGTGACCGACGGCCACCCCGATAAGCTTTGCGATCAAATCAGCGATGCCATCGTCGATCGATATCTCCAGCAAGATCCGTTTTCCAGCGTCGTGACAGAGTGTGCAGTCTCCAAGGGGATCCTCTTCATTGCAGCGCACTTCGCATCCAAAGGAACGGTCGACATTCCGGGGCTTGCGCGGGAGGTGATCCGCGACATCGGCTACGATGACGAGAGCTTCAGCGCGAGGAGCTGCAGCATCATGACCAGCCTCAACGAGCAGCGTTCGTCTGCCGAAGAGTCGGTCGACGAACGAGATCTCGACGACGAGGCCATCGAGCGCATTCCCGCGAGAGATCAGGTGACGGCATTTGGCTATGCGTGCAATCAGAGTGAGCAGTTGCTGCCTCTGCCGATCGTCCTCGCGCACGAGTTGGCCCGGCAGCTTGGTGACGTGCGGAGAAGCGGCAGGCTTTCGTATCTTGCGCCAGACGGCAAGACACAAGTCGGAATCGAGTATCTCGATAACCGTCCGCATCGCATTCACTCGGTCACTCTGGTCGCAAGCCAAACACAAGACGCGCCGAAAGTTTCTCGCCTCCGCGACGACCTCATTGAACAAGTAGTCAAGCCCGTGTTCGAGAAGCAAGAGCTGCGCCCCGATGCGAAGACCGACCTTTTCATCAACCCCGAAGGCGAGGTTCTTCTGGGCGGTCCGGCTCTGCACTCGGGGTCAACAGGAAGAAAGACAGGAGTCGACACCTACGGTGGATATGCGCGCAACAGCAGCGCCGCGATGTCTGGGAAAGACCCTACACGAATCGACCGCATCAGCGCGTACGCAGCGCGGCATGCCGCGAAGAATGTGGTTTCGGCAGGACTGGCAGATGAGTGCGAAGTACAACTCAGTTATACGATTGGCCTTCCGGGTCCGGTGAGCGTGCGCGCCCGCACGTTTGGTACGGGGCGGATTCCAAACAGCGAGATCGGCAACCGGATCGCAGCGACCATCGACCTTCGACTTGCAGGGATCGTTCGTGCCTTCGAGCTTCGCTGGCTGCCGTCACAACGCAAACAGGACTTCTACCGGCGCCTCGCAACGTACGGCCAAGTCGGGCGGCCCGAGCTGGATCTCCCTTGGGAACGAACTGATTTGGCTGCGGAGCTTTCCTAGGAGTCGGAGGCTCGCTTCTGAGCATTGGTTTCCGCGTTCTCGCGCAAGATCCGCATAGCCTCACCGAGGAGAGTGCCCGCCGAAGGAAGCACCGAGCCGCGCAGAACCTGAAGAACGGCCAGCATGAAAAACCCCGTGGCCGCTCGTTGCGGGTTTCTATCCAAACGCTCCCAGAGCACCTCGGAGTCGAATGTATCGAGCCTGTCGAGCCAGTCCACGATCGTCGTCGGAGATGGTCGCTCTTGGGTGCAAAGGAACAAGCCCGTGGTCTCGGCATGATTGAGCAGGTCGGCACCGTCGCCAGAATGGAAGACGAGGACGCTTCCCGTCGCCGGATTGGTCGTCACTTCCAGTGCTGCAGCGTTTTGCTCCAAGCCGGTCTTGACCTCTGCGAAATATGCGTCGTCGCCGCGGCGGTCAGGAACTCGCACGCGGAACCGAGTGGGGACCTGATGGCATAGAAAGGCTTTGGGCAACATCGGCGATTCAGTTCGTCGGGCCGGGAACGTTGACATCTACCTGCGCATCCGCACTCGTCGGTTCGGCCGCCATTTCGGCGTTTACCTCCGCTAGGAGGTCCTCGACGGTTTCCCGCAATTCTGCGAGCGTCTCCGTGCCTCGTTCAACGCCTCGAATACCCCTCTTCAGGGCCGACTTGAGTAGCTCACGCTTCTTTTGATTGCGAGCATCGGGAAGAAACACAGGCAGTAACGTCGCTGCAGCGGCGCCTACCGCGAAACCGATCGCCAGATCTCGAATCGAGAATGATTTCGCCATGAAAGCCTCCTCGCGATATCAGCCGATAGCATGGGCTGGACTCGGCTACTGGACAAGCTCTTTCCTATCGGAGGCAAGTGCTCGTCGCAATTGGCGCTCTGCTTTCGGTCTTGAACGCGGTCAGAGCTCGCAGGGGAATGCTTCGACCCCTTCGATGTCGGCGACGAGGGAGCCCTCTTCGACCTTGCTTTCAACTTGGTCGGGATCCGAGATCGCGCCGGCTAGCCAGTCGCTCATCACAGTGCCGGCAACCGATCCAGGATAGAGCGCTGG
>CAJHXN010000705.1_pt1 | contig 11303 bp, 10 predicted proteins | sample 9198401 | NCBI WGS metagenome assembly CAJHXN01 (sample SAMEA7708334, study PRJEB35096) | sediment metagenome | biome: marine neritic benthic zone biome [ENVO:01000025]; feature: sediment [ENVO:00002007]; material: shallow marine sediment [ENVO:03000034] sea grass bed [ENVO_01000059] ... | reverse complement strand
GGCTCGTGAAGCCCTCTGGAAGCCGGATGCCGTTCTCGTCGGGATCCTGTAGCGGCCCGAGCGCCCCGATGTTGCTCATCGGGATCGGCTCGCCATCGCCGCAGCGGCTCAGTACACCGCCCGAAAGGACCCAACCCATGCCGACGAAGCTTTTCTGGAGAAAACGGCGGCGGGTCGGCTCGATGATCGCGCCTGGTTTGTCGGTGAGCATGGTCGTCCTCGGCCCGTCCGTGAATCGGTAGCACTTTTTTCCGAGGGAGAATAGTCTCCATGAATGAAATTCAGCCGTAGAGATGTGATCAAAGGGATGGGCGCAGCGGGCCTCACCCCCTTGTTGGTGACCGCTTGCGGGGCCGACAGCGGGACTGGCCTTCCCCCCTTGCCCGAGCTTCCCGAATACGAGTTTGACGGCACGCCAGGTCCGGCGACCATGTTCGAGCACGGCGTGGCCAGCGGCGACCCACTGACCGATGCGGTGATTCTGTGGACGCGTGTCAGTCCGGGGGCCGATGGTGAGATCGAAGTCTGGTGGGAGATGTCCCTCGACCCCGAGTTCACCGAGCGCACCGCTCAGGGCACGCAGAACACCAGTGCGTCGGCCGACTACACCGTCAAGGTCGATGTCTCCGGTCTCGTCTGGGGCCGTGAATACTACTACCGATTCTTTGCCCAGGGAATCGAGAGCCCGACCGGCCGCACCCGGCTTGCACCGATGGGCGATCAGGCAAGCCGACTGCGCTTTGGCGTATGCTCTTGCTCGAACTACGGCTTTGGGTATTTCCACGCCTATCGCCACATGGCCGCGCGTTCGGACCTCGATGCCGTGATTCATCTCGGCGACTACTTCTACGAGTACGGCAACGGAACTTTCCCCACGCCTGACGAACAGCTTCGGATGTTGGAGCCGTCCACCGAGACGGTCATGCTCGAAGACTACCGAATGCGCTTCAGCCAGTATCGCCGCGACCCAGACCTCCAAGAGCTTCACCGGCAGCAGCCGTTCATCGTGGTGTGGGACGATCACGAGTCGGCGAACAACTCTTGGATGGGGGGCGCGGCAAACCATGACCCCGAGACCGAGGGCCCCTGGGCGGTTCGTATCGGGGCCGCGCGTCAAGCCTTTTTCGAGTGGATCCCCATTCGAGAGACTCCGGGCCAACGGCTCTATCGAACGCTCAAGTACGGCGACCTCGCCGACATCATCATGCTCGACACACGCATCGAAGGCCGGGAGGAACAGTTCGACGTATTCGTGTACCCACCAGATGAGCCGTTGCTACCTGACGAGCTCCTTGGCTCCGCGCAAGAGGCGTGGCTTCAGCAAGAGCTCTCGAACAGCACCGCCAAATGGAAAGTCCTCGGCAACCAAGTCCTCATGGGCATTTGGAACTTCGGCGGTCCCGAGCTCTTCGCCAACCCAGACCAGTGGTCCGGCTATCCCGCTTCGCGTGCGCGATTGATGAGCTTCCTTCGAGACAACGCCCTCTCCAACGTCGTCGTCATCACGGGCGACGTGCATTCCTCGTGGGCGATCGATGTGACCGTCAACGATGGCACGTATGACCCGGAAACCCAAGACGGGGCCGTGGCGGTCGAATTCGTCGCACCCGGAATCACCTCCCCCTTCGAGGCGGGCGGCGTCGCCGCAGCGTTCGCGAACGCAAGCCCACACATCCAGTACGTCGACGAGGACGTCAACCGCGGGTACTTCGTGCTCGACCTTCAAGCCGGCAAAGCCCAAGCGGATTGGTTTTTCGTGGACGGATTGGACATCGACCAAGGCGAGCAGTTTTTTGGTGCCGCCTGGGCCGCCCTGGACGGCCAAGCCAAGGTGGTCCCGATGACCGGACCCGAGACCGACAACGAGGACACGCCGCCGCTCGCACCGGTCTAGTCCCAAAACATGACCAATTCGCGAATAGGGGGTTGATCCTGTAATCCCACGGCCGTAGAACCGCTCACTGGGCTGAGGAGACGGCCCCCAAGCTACGAGGGAGATAGACATGGCGATCGAACTGCCCGCCCTTCCGTGGGCCAAAGACGCGCTGGCGCCGCACATCAGCGCCGAAACGATCGAGTACCACTACGGCAAGCACCACGCGGGCTACGTCAAAAAGCTCAACGCGGCGATCGGCGGCAGTGACCTCGCGAGTAAGTCCTTGGTCGACATCATCCGCGCAGGCGGGGCGACCTTCAACAACGCGGCTCAGGTCTGGAATCACACCTTCTACTGGAACAGCATGGCTCCAGGCGGGGGCGGCGGGCCAAGTGGTGCGATCGGCGACGCGATCAACGGCAGCTTCGGAAGTTACGACAAGTTCCGTGAAGAGTTTTCAAATGCGGCTGCGACGCAGTTCGGCTCTGGGTGGGCTTGGCTGGTGGCGGAGGGCGACAAGCTTGCCGTCCAAAAGACCAAAGACGCCGAGACCCCGATCACGACGAGCGCCAAGCCCCTTTTGACGATCGATGTCTGGGAGCACGCGTATTACATCGACTACCGCAACGCGCGCCCCGACTACATCAAGGTGTACCTCGATTCGCTAGTCAACTGGGACTTCGCGAATCAAAACCTGAGCGGCTGAGGCCTTTCTAGATGTCCGCACCGCGCTGGAGTCGCCAAGCGTCGTTTGCTTGGGTGGCCGGAGGGTACGTTGCAGCTTTTGCCTTGGCGTGGATCACCGTCGTCTTGGTGCCCGAAGATCTGTCGCCGCTGTGGACCGTGGCGATTGCCGACCTGGCGGCCACGCTGGTGATCTTCGGCTTTTCGCGCGGGCTCAAGTGCTCGAGCATGTACGACGTATATTGGTCGGTCGCCCCGGTCGTGATCGTATTCTACTGGGCGTTTCACGCGGAGCAGGGCATCCAGCCGATCCGCGCAGGCGCGGTGCTGTTCTTGGTCACGTGGTGGGGGGTGCGGCTCACCTACAACTGGGCCCGGAGCTGGCCCGGGCTTCATCACACCGACTGGCGCTACGAGATCATGAAAGAGAAGGCGCCCAAGCTTTGGTTCTTCACCGATCTCTTTGGGATTCATCTCTTCCCGACGGTCGAAGTGTTCTTGGGCTTGTCGGGCGCGTGGGTCGCGCTTGTCGTCGGCACCAACCCGCTTTCGTGGATCGACGTGGTCGCGCTGGTGGTGACCGCCGGAGCGATCACGATCGAAATGGTAGCCGACCGGCAGTTGGTGACGTTCGCCAAAGTCAAAACGCCGGGCGAGATCATCAAGACTGGGCTCTGGAAATACTCGCGCCATCCCAACTACTTCGGCGAGCTATCTTTTTGGTGGGGCTTGTACCTCTTTGGCGTCGCCGCAGACGCAACGCACTACTGGACGATCGCAGGCCCCCTTGCGATGACTCTGATGTTCGCCACCGTATCGATCCCCTGGATGGACCGACGAAGCTGCGAACGAAGGCCCGAGTACGCGGAGCACATGAAGCAAGTGAGCGCGCTCGTGCCGTTGCCGCCGAAGAAGGCCTAGCAGGCGGCTGGAGCCGGGTCAGCTATTCGGAGCCAGGCGTGCAGAGAGCCGCCGTATCCGCGGGCGTCTCTATGTACTCTGGGGTATCGTCCTGGTCGCATCGGGCCAGGGAGGGGTAGCTGCATACGCCTAGACCGGTTGCCTCATGCGTGTCTCCATCTCCGGGAGCGCAGTGATTCGTCCCTGTGCCGTTGCGCAGGAACTCGTCGAGCTGCTTTCGAGCAGCCTCGCGCTTTCGAAGCTCTCCGTGTGGATCCTTACAGAGGGACATGGGCACGTTACAGAGCGGTTCCGGGCCGGGCATGCCGAAGTCGTACTCGGTGTAGAAGCTCCCGCTGGCAGTCGATTCAACTGGTGTGAGCCCCCAAACGTCGCGAAGCCCCGTCGTGAGATGCGGTACATCGAGTGTCCTCGCCATGATGTGTCCGGCGTGGGTTGCGACTTGGTGATCGCCCAGGGCCACCCTGGTCAACACCTCCTTGGTGTTGGTGTTGGGTAGCGGATTCTCGCGAATGTGGTGGGTGTAGCCGTTGGGTTCCACCCGGTCCCATAGCATCTGGAACAACGCCACGAGGAACTGCTGCTCGCGAAAGTCGGTGTAGTTTGTCTTGATGATGTCGAGGAAGACGTTGAAGTCAACGCTTCGGAACAAGAGCATGCTGTAAGGCTGGCCCATCACCCCAAGTGCACCGCGCTCGACATCGGGGCTCAACGCCATGAACACCGAGCCCATGATGCCGCCTTGGCTAATGCCGTGGTAGTACGCCTCATCGCCCTTGATGTACTGGCCGTAGGTCGGGTCGTTCGCGAACTCCGTCTTCATCATCCGCATCAAAAGGACGTAGTTGAGGAAGCCCTGGTGTAGACGATCGAACATCGTCTGCAAGTTTGAGATGTTTCCGCCCCCCAAAGTGAACCCGATGATCCCTTCATCGGAATTGGACATCCCGATGAGATCCGTGCCGCAGAACGCGTAGTTGTATTCGTTCATGAAGGTTAGGAAGTGACCCGACTGGATCTGTTCTTTTTCGCCAAGAAGCCCGTGGCCATACTCGATGATCGCCGCGGGATCTTCGGCGGTTGCACTGTTCGGGATGAGCACTTCGAAGGGAACGTCCACCCAGGGTGTCTCCTCGTTGACGGCAGGCAGACCATCATCTCCAAAGACCAACAACGAGCCCGGATCCGCAGATGTCATGAAGTGCGGTGCCCGGAAGGTGCCGAAGATCCGGAACGCGATGTTATCGGGCTCGTAGTCGGTCTGCACCGGAGTTTCGATCGTGTACTCGATCCCGTCCTCGACGAGGGCGAACGCCGTATCGCGCATGTGGACGAGCCATGCAGTGTTGTTGGCATCACTTGCGGTGTTGAAGTCCCAGGCGATCTGGATCTCGCTTCGGTCCCAGCCCTCGTCGGCGAGGCGCGTAAAGATGTCTTCATAGAGCACGCGTCGAGCTTCGATCGATTCATCGCTGCTTGCAGTGCCATCTCGCAGCGCAGCGAAGCCTTCCGATGGCGCGATCAGCTCGTCGGCCTCATTGCGCAGGTTGCGGAAGGCGACAATGTAGCGGGCGTTGTCACGGAGGCGCACGACCGGACGAATCATCGTCGAACGCTGGTCTGCACTTGGAGCGCGGATGTCGATCTCGGCAAAGTGGGGAACGAGCTCACCGTTTTCGGCGTCGAGGAGGATGCTCGGCGATGTAGCGGAGAGTGACTCGTCGATGTCGTCGGGCCCGCCGAATTGCCCAAGTGCGATGCCGGGCAGGTACGTCATGATGGGCGACCCCGCCGAGAAGCCGTCGCTCTTGTTCCAGGGTGCTGGGTCGTTCCCAAGCATGAGCCCGGTTCCAAACGACACTCGGCGGCCTGTTGGTGTGCTGGGATCTTCGGCCGAGTAGACGTTCGAGGGGAACGGGTAGCCGCAGAACTCGGGGACGAGGGAGTCGCAATCGACGAGCGGGTAGGTGATCGCGGCAACGCCGCCGGAGCCCGCGGTGCCATCGCCGCCGCCTCCCCCTGTACCGCCCATGCCGCCCGTGCCGTCTGTATCGCTGGAGTCACTGCAGCCAAAGAAGAGAATCGCCAGTGCGGGAAGAAGCCAAGTGCGTTTCATGAGAACCTCCGAGAGCCGAGGCTAAACCGGGAATCCGGGAGTCTCAAGGACCGATTGTTTCTTGCCGCAGGAGCTCATTGCCCGGTCCATCGATGAAGACTACAACCGCCCAATGACGGCCCGAAAATGGATCTATGTGCTGCGCGGGAAGGGCGAAGACCACGCGGCATTTGGCGACCGGATGCGTGGCGAAGTGAGCCATCGGTTGCTGGAGCTCGGCCCTTCGAAGTTGTCGCTGACGTTGACCGAAGCGCCGCCGCCGAAAGTCGCCCTCTTTCCGTTCAAGAGCGAGCCGGTTGCGACGTTTTGCATTCATGACGAACAGGGTGATCCATCGCGCTTCACAGAGGCGCTAGCCAATGCCGCAAGCGCGCTGTCTGGGTACGAAGTCGAGGAGAGCTTCCCAGTGGCATACGACAAGTCATGGAGCGACGGCGAGCCAACCCCGAGCCCGATTCTGCTCACCGTCCTTCACAAGAAGCCGGGGCTCGACTTCGACGAATACATCAAGCGTTGGCATGGCGGCCACACCCCGCTGTCTCTTGATATTCATCCGCTCTGGTACTACCAGCGCAACGTCATTCGCGAGCCGATCACACCGGGCGCGGACACTTGCGACGGCATCGTGTACGAGGCTTGCCGCACCAAGAGCGATCTGTTGAACCCGGCTCGCTTCTTTGGTGGCGCCCTCAAAATGGTGCCCAACATGCTGCGCGTCGCCAACGACATCAAAGGCTTTCTCGACATGCGAAAGATCGAGACCTTCTACTGCACCGAGTACCACCTTCGGAGCTAGCGCATGAGCGTTCGGTACGAGCTCCGAGGTCCCATCGCCATCGTCACGATCGACAGACCTGAAGTGCGAAACGCGGTCGACGTGGCGACTGCCAACGCCCTTGCCGACGCGTTTCGCCGCTTCGACGACGATGGCCAGGCCGACGTTGCGGTGTTGACAGGGGAGGGCGGTTATTTCTGTGCGGGTGCGGATCTCAAAGCGGTCGCGGCGGGCGAAGAGCGCGACTTCTCGGCCGACGCCGACGGCCCGATGGGACCGACGCGGATGCAACTTCGAAAGCCCGTCATCGCCGCCATCGAAGGTCACGCGGTCGCGGGAGGCTTAGAGCTTGCCGTCTGGTGCGACCTCCGCGTCATGGCCGAAGACGCCGTGATGGGGGTCTTTTGCCGACGCTTTGGCGTGCCCTTGATCGACCTTGGTACGATTCGACTGCCTCGTTTGATAGGTCACAGTCGCGCCATGGATCTAATCCTCACGGGTCGTCCGGTCTCTGCCCAAGAAGCCGCCGACATGGGTCTTGCCAACCGCGTCACCCCGCCTGGGGAGGCCTTGGAAACAGCCGTTCAGCTTGCTGAACAAATCGCGCGCCACCCAAGCCTTTGCATGCAAAACGACCGCCGCTCCGCGATCGAACAGTGGTCGCTCACCGAAGCCCAAGCGATGCGCAACGAGCTAGCCCTCGGCCTCGAGACCATCCAAAGCGGCGAAACGGTGTCAGGCGCCCAACGCTTTCAAGCCGGCGCAGGCCGCCACGGCAGCTCTGACGACGAATCTTAATGAATTGCGGGCGCGATGCGGGGCGTAGTACCGTCGCCTGATGCTCTCGCAACCCAGCCCACAATCAGACTCGTACCGCATTCCGAAGCATCAAGTCTCGGTCGAGATCGCGCTTCGGGGTGGTGAGCCCGAAGAGGTTGCGGTGTTTCTGCATCCGAGGGCGGCATTGCATGCAGGTCAAGAGCGACCGAGCGAGCTCCTTCTCAATGACGAGCCTTTTTTGACGGTCGCTGCAAGCGATGGAAGCGTGCGCTTCATCAACAAGGCGGCAATCGCGTGGATGACCGTTGCGCTCGAGCTCGAGATGAGCGGTCGATCCGACATGGGGGCTCAGCTCGCGATGGATCGATGCACCCCGATCGACGTGACCCTCGATGACGGGAGAGTCTTCATCGGCGAGGTGTCGATCATGCTTCCGCAAGCAAGCAGCCGGTTGCAAGACTTCTTGAACGCCTCCGGGCGTTTCTTTGAGGTTCGTGATGCCCGGGCCTTCCATTTCGTCAACCGTGATCGAGTCGTCATGGTGAAAGCCACGGAGTGATACGATAGACCGCGCCAGCCCACTGACGCCGACCGACATTGCGCAGTTCTTGGGTCGCTCGGCGTTGTTTCGTCGCTGTCCTCCCGAGGTCGCCGAAAAGGTGGCGCCCCACGTCGAAGCCGTCGAGGCAACGTCGGGCACGCCGCTGGTGCGCGCGGGTTCCCGGGAGCACGACATCGGCATCTTGATGCAGGGCGAGGCGTCGGTGAGCACCCTCGATTTGAGTTCCGGTTCGAGGACGACGCTCTTCATGATTGGCGTGGGGGACCACTTCGGCGAGGTCGGTACGCTTCTGCACGATTCGCAGCCCTACGATGTCGTCGCAGAGGGTCCGTGCGTGGTGCTGACGTTGCGTGGGAGTGCTGTCGAGCAACTCTGCCGCAAGATCCCGGCCTTTGCGCAGGCACTCGCGGAATCGCTGGCCGATCGGTTGGTCAAGACGAGCACCAGCCGGCCGCCCCCACCCCCCTCTGCGGTGCACCCGGTGGTGGATGATCGTGCCTCGGTAGTGCCTAGCCCCGGCGACACCATTCCTTTTGTGCGGGTCTCGTCGTATGAGCTCATGGATGCGGTCATCGAGACTGTGCCGCTGCAGCTCATCCAACAACACCGGATGATCCCGCTCGAGCTTCGTAACCACGTGCTGACCATCGGGATGGTCGACCCCTTCAACGAGGCGGCGCTCCGAGACCTACGCCGTGTACTGCACAACGCAGAACCCAAAGTCGTGGCCATTTCCGCCGAGGACTTCACCACAGCGACGCGACGTTTGAAGCTGCATGCGTTCGCGCAGCGCGCTCGCCACGGTCAGCGAGTGGACCCGAACTCGGTCATCTTCGATGAGATCGACTCGAAACGCGACTCGGAGCGCTCACTTCAACGCGCAGGGGAGCAAGTCGTGGCGCTTGCGGCACAAGTCGTAGCTGCAGGCCTCGAGCGAGGGGCAAGCGACATTCATTTGGAACCCGAGCGCCGAGGCGTGCGCATTCGTTTTCGTGTCAATGGGATGTTGCTGGAGTGGGACCAGTCCGTTGAAAGCCACCTTGCCAGGGCCTTGATCGCGCGGTTCAAAGTGCTCGCCGGCCTCGACATCGCGGAAAAGAGACGACCGCAGGACGGGCGCATCGGTGTTCGGGTCGGGCGGCGTGACGTCGACCTTCGCGTGTCGACCTTGCCGGCGAGCGAGGGTGAGAAGCTCGTCATGCGCGTGTTCGAGGCCGACGCGATGCTTCGCCGGCTAGAGCAGATTTTCGTTGAAGAGGGGACCCTCTTGGCAATGCGAGATGTCTTGCAGCGGCCGTATGGGGCCATCGTCGTGGCTGGCCCGACCGGCTCTGGCAAAACATCCACGCTCTACGCGGCGCTTCACGAGCGACGACAGATCCGTCCGGACACCAACATCATCACGGTGGAAGACCCGATCGAGTACCGCCTCGACGGCGTCACCCAAGTCCAAGTCCACCATGCAATTGGGCTCGGCTTTGCTCAGGTCTTGCGCGCCATGCTCCGCCAAGACCCGGACGTGGTGATGGTGGGCGAAGTCCGCGACGAGGAGACCGCCCAGCTTGCGCTCGAGGCGGCGATGACGGGCCACCTCGTCTTCACCTCGATCCACGCCAACAATTCGGGCGCCGTCATCCAACGCTTCGAGAACTTCGGATGCAATCGGACCGTGATCGCCCAGTCGATGGCCCTGGTCCTGATTCAACGTCTCGCTCGCCGCCTCTGCCCACGGTGCACGGTCACCGGCGACGTGCCCGAGTTGCTTCGCGATTCGCTCATCACCCGCAAGCTCTACGATCCGAAGAACCCCCTCCCGCTTCCTCGGGCCCCCGGCTGTGACGACTGCGACCAGACCGGCCTGGCAGGACGCGTCGCCGTGATCGAGTCCATGCGTATCACCGACGACATTCGATCGATGCTGATGGCCAACCGTCCCTTAGGCGACGCCATCGCCCTCGCCGAACAGACCGGCGCCCTCGTCCGCTTCCCCCGCTACGCCTCCTTCATGATGGAGCAACGCCTCATCGGCCCCGCCGAAGCCCTTTTGTCGGTCGCGTCGTAGGGCGTTTCACGTTTCGTCTTCTACCGAGTGTTGGCGAGCTCGCCCATCGTCGGCAAGAGCGACGACCATAGGTTGTCATGTGCGGGGTTGTTGCTGTGGATGGCGCGGAGGATTCCGTTTCGGTCGATCAAATGGAAACCTGGGATCAAACTGCGGGTCTGGGGGCTGATGAAGCGTGCATCGCCAAGCAGGACAATCTCGTTGCGGTTGCGGTCCATGCCGAAATGACGGGCCCATGCCTTGATGTCGTCGAGGGTGGGGGGGCTCCGTCCGTCCATCCCGTAGAGGGCAAGCTGGACGAAGACAATGTCGGGGTGGTCGAGCGAGAGTTTGGCGTACTCGAGCGAGTACTTCTCGATCGAGCCGAGCCCGTCCTGTGGCGGGATGCCGCGAAAGTCAGAGACCGACGGTTCGTTTCCGCCCGAAAAGGCATGACACGCGCGGCAGGTCAACCCAACGAGCTCGACCAGCACCACCTTGCCGCGAAACTCGCTCAGCGATGTGACGCGACCGGTTTGATCCACGAGGGCGATCTCCGGATAGGGGCGACCGACGATCGGCGGCCATCCGCGTAGGGGCGCGTCCGGGTTGTGCTTGGCCACCGCGGGGCCGCGGCGAAACTCGTGCGTTGGCTCTTCGGACCCGGTGTCGTTTGACGGTCGCGTTCGTTTCGGTTGGAGCGCGCCCGGGTCGAGCTTCTTGAGGGCGCCGATCGGATCCTTTTCGACTTCGCGGAGCCATGCGTTCGGGTCTACGGGCGGTGGTTCGACCCTTCGTTCCGCAATCGGTTGCGGAGTCGGCTCGCTGGGCGATGCCACGGGTGGGGGCGACTGCGTTGCGGGAGTCGTCTCGGGTTTCAGGTCGAGATCGCACCCGCCCGATGCAATGCATGACACGCCTATCAAGAGCATCGTGGCTGCCCGAGCTATCACGCGGCGAGTCACATGCGGATTCTATCAGAAGGAAGGGCAACGGTCCCTCAGCTCTAGGACGCTGGCACTGGCACTGCCACTGACGCTGGCACTGACACTGGCGCTGGCACTGACGCTGGCCCTGACACTGGCGCTGACACTGGCGCTGACACTGACACTGTCCCAGGGACTCCTTGTTTTTGGGTTTGGGCCCTGTTGACCACAGCGGGGTGAGGCCAACAGGGCCCAAACCCAAAAACAAGGAGTTCAATCATGGCGAAAGAGAATGTGTACATCAGGGCCCGCGGGGTCGTGCGGGAGGTCGCTCCGCTCCTCCAGGTGGTGCGAAGGCAAGATAGAGCCCTTGCGGATCAACTGAGGCGGGCGGCGCAAAGTGTGGTTTTGAATATCGCAGAGGCTCGGGGGAGCGATGCGGGGAACGCGCGAGCGCGATTTTCTACGGCATGTGGGTCGGCGAAGGAAGTTCGAGCGGCTCTCCACATCGCAAGCGACTGGGGCTACATCGGGACACAGACGGCGACCCACCTCGACCGAAGGCTCGACGAGGTGTGTGCCATCACGTGGTGCTTGGCGAAACGCTAACGGCCCGAGAGTC
>CAJHXN010000472.1_pt1 | contig 11417 bp, 8 predicted proteins | sample 9198401 | NCBI WGS metagenome assembly CAJHXN01 (sample SAMEA7708334, study PRJEB35096) | sediment metagenome | biome: marine neritic benthic zone biome [ENVO:01000025]; feature: sediment [ENVO:00002007]; material: shallow marine sediment [ENVO:03000034] sea grass bed [ENVO_01000059] ... | reverse complement strand
TCGGAACGACCCGGAGCTTGTAGCCTTGCGGTCGGGCGCTAGAGATCGAGATGTTGGAGCACTACAAGACGATATTCTTCAAGTCTTTTGGAGACTACGGACGGTACCTGTGGAGCGAGATCTCCGAGCCTAGCTGGCATAGCTATTTCTACGGGCTGATCCTCGCTTCGCTAGTGGTCTATGCGCTCGAGCTCCTTTTTCCATGGCGGAAGAACCAGTCACGAATTCGCAAGGACTTTTGGCTCGATGGCTTCTACATGTTCTTCAATTTCTTTTTGTTCTGGCTCGTCGCCTACAACGCCGTGTCGAACGTCGTCGTTGAGGCTTTCGCCGACCTCCGTCGGTCGATCGGGCTTGAAAGCCTGTCCTGGATCGACGTCTCTGCACTGCCTATTGCGCTCCAGCTCGTGCTCATGTTCGTGCTTCGTGACTTCATCCAGTACTGGACGCACCGGTTGCTCCATCGGGTTCCCCGACTTTGGGACTTCCACAAGGTGCATCACTCGGTCGAGCAGATGGGTTTTGCGGCTCATCTTCGCTATCACTGGATGGAGACCGTCGTCTACCGAAGCATCGAATACCTGCCGCTCGCCATGATTGGCTTCGGCATTCAGGAGTTCTTCGCGATCAACATGGTTGCGCTCACGATTGGACACATCAATCATGCGAACTTTCGTCCACCGATCGGTCCACTGCGCTACATCTTCAACTCACCCCAGATGCACATTTGGCATCATGCCAAAGAGATGCCGAGACGCTATGGTGCAAACTACGGCCTCAGCCTGAGCGTTTGGGACTGGCTCTTTGGGACGGTCTACTGGCCAGGGTCGGGGCGCGACATCCCGCTTGGTTTCCCGCATGTCGAGGAGTATCCAGACCACTTCCTCACCCAAATGGTTTTCCCGTTCAAACACGAGAACTAGGCACGGGCACCAGCCTCATCGGGAGACTGTCTACTGGCTTGCTGAAGGGGAAGTACTGAAGCTTTGCCGGGAAGTAGCCGTCCCTTGCAAACTCCATTCGGTAGTTGCTGACCATCTCTGCAAAGGTCTGCATGAAAAGGAGTCGCGCGAAGTGCATCCCGATGCACTTGTGGGCGCCGCCACCAAACGGAATCCACATGAAATTGTGGTTCCGGTGCTCGTTTACCTCTTCGCTGAAGCGTTTCGGGTCAAAGATGTTTGGGTTGCGCCAGAATTCTTCAAGCCGATGGATGTATGTCACTGGCACGCAAACCATAGTGTCTGCGGGAACCCGCACTCCGCTGAACTCGCACTCACGAATGGTTCGTCGGAGGAACATCGAGACAGGCGGATGCATTCGCAGCGTTTCGTAGAACACGCAAACCATCTCTTTCATCTCGTGAAAGAAGGCTTCATAGCTAAACGGTTGATCGGTGCGCGCCACATCTGCGGCCAGTTGGTTTTGAAGGTCGCAGTCGTTGCAGAGATAGTACGCCGCCATCGTTGCGGCGCTCGTAGTCGTGTCGTGCGCGGCAAGCATCAGGAAGACCATATGGTCGGCGATGTCTTCATCGTCGTAGTATTCGCCGTCTTCGGTCTTGGCCCTGCAAAAATGCGCAAATACGTCGCGGTCGCTCGAGGTGCGCTTCCTTTCGATCAAGTCCATGAAAAATTGCTTGAGGTACGCACGCCCGCGCAATCCTCGATGGTAGAGAAGGCCTGGGATCTTGAGGCGAACCACGCCTAGTGCCCCCTCCATCATGTCGGTGAACGCTTGATTCATCGCTTTGACGGTGCTCTCGGAGTCATCCACCCAACAAAACACGTCGAACGCGATGTCGAGCAACAAACGCTTGACCTCTTCGTAGAACAAGAACGTGTCCTGTAGAGCCCAACGCTCGACAGTCCGCTTCACGATGGTCTGAATGCGCGTGATGTATTCGCGCATGGCGTCCGGTTTGAACGAGGTCTGCATAATCCCGCGATGCAGTCGGTGCTCCTCGAAGTCGCGCATGACGAGGCCGCCCGCGAAGAACTCGGCCATGACCGATTCCCAACCCTTCTTGATCGAGAAGTTCTTTTCACGGTCGAGGAGCACCCGCTGCGCATGGTCGGGGTGCAGGAGCAGAACGCATTTGTTTCCGGTGATCGAGATTCGGCTGATCGCGCCGTACTTTTCGTAATGCCGAGCGAACATCTCATGCGGGTTTCGGAACATATCGAGAGTCTTGCCGACCAAGGGCCAGCCATAGTCGCCGTCCAAATGGCTGAGATCTCGATTCGCGGGGCGCTGGTCGTAGGGGAGTCGTCCGACTGTGTCCAAGGATACCGCCTGTGCTGAGGCCAAAAGGGGCCCAATAAGACCTCATAGTTATGCCTCAGCGAGCCTCGACTTACAATACTAATTGTAAAGTTAGGTGACAGGCCTGATTGGACGATCGGGTGTACTGAGTCGGCTGCGTTGGACTGCTGGGAGGTAGATGCCGACGGTGGTTCCCTGGTTGAGCCGGGTTTGCATCTGGGCAAACCCTCCACTCGATTGCGCAAAAGCGTCGACGGCGGCCAAGCCCAGCCCGGTCCCCTGGCCCGCTTCTTTCGTCGTGAAAAAGGGCTCAAAGGCGCGCGCTGCGACGTCGCTCTCCATCCCGGTCCCGGTGTCCCTGACCTCGAATGCGACGAATGATTTGGACTCGCGTTCCTCCTGGCGCAAACGAACCTCCAAAGTCCCCCCGTCGGGCATGCTGTCTCGTGCGTTGATCGCGAGGTTGAGGAGCGCCTTCTGAAACTCGGTCGGATCGACGTGAACGACGGCACTGCCGGGCAATGGAGAAACTTCGAGCCGGATTTCCGCCGGCAAAGCGTGCCCGAGCATGAGCGCCGTCGACGAGGCGATCTCGTTCGCGGAAACGTATTCGGGTTGGAGCGGGGTTTTTCGCGCAAAGGTGAGCAACTGGTGAATCATCTCCGAGGCGCCGTGTGCGGCATCTTGAATTTGGCTCGCGGCTTGCGCGACTTCGGTTGGCGTGAGGGTTTTGGTGCGAAGGAGCTCCGCCCTCGTGGCGATCACGGTCAATGTGTTGTTGAAATCATGGGCGACGCCACCTGCCAGATGACCCAGAGCCTCGATCTTTTGGTTATGCCGGAGCCGTGACTCCACTTCGCGTCGTTGGCGGTCTGAATCGTCGCGCAGTTGGATCGCACCCTTCAGGTTTTCGACGAGCTCTGCTTGGTCTTGCAGATTCTCGTCCAGGTGAGTTGTGAGAACATTGACGCTGACCACTGCAATGCCGCAAAACAAGGCGAAGAGGGCGGTCACACGCACCCAATTGGCCATGTCGGTAGGGTTGTAAAACGTAGTGGTCTCGACCGACAAGATGCCACTCGACAAGAGAGCGCCCGCCGTCAGTAGCCCAACAAGATTCGCGCCCAGCGCGATCCAGGTTGCACGGCGTCCGAACAACACGGCAGCGAGCACGTTCTCGGCAACCAAGATCAGGATGGGGGCAGCGAGATAGCCCGTTGCGAGCAGTCCAAAGACACCCGCGAAGTAAAGAAGCCCAAGGCAACCAAGAGCACGGAGGCTGTAAGGCATTTGCCTTGCTAAGAGCAGCACGACGCAGCCAGCATAGAGAAAAACCGAAACGCCCACGACGTTCCACGCCTTGAGGTCGATCGCGTCGATGACAGTCAGCACGAAGCCAAACCCGCCGACAACGACGGCGACGAGCAGCGAAACGTTGAGCATCCGCTGACGAAGCATGTCTGCTTCGCCCATGACATCGCGGTCCACGGACGTAACACTTTCCACGGACCTACCCTTCAGCGAGAAGCAAACGCTCGCAATTCGGGCACATGGACCATCTAGAGACCACGGTCAGACCTCCCATCGATGCCAGGCGATCCGAAGGCTAACGCCGGCCCAAGGTGAACGGCAAGCGTCTTCTCCGGAGGGCGCGATGGCCCCCGATCCGCCTGGCCCGCCCGGGCGATGGCTCCGTGAGTTCCCGAGATCACACGGGTTTACGGGGTAGACACGATGATGCTTGCAGTTTGGCGTGCCTTTCTATTTCTATTCGTAGCGATGGCCGAATACGGGACCGCCGACATTCACAACGTCCTCCTCGCCGGCCGGCGCTCTGTGGGCAAGACCACGCTTGCCGAAGCGTTGCTGTTCAGAGCCGGTGAGATCACCCGCCAGGGGACCGTCGAGTCGGGCACATGCGCGAGCGACTTTGAGAAAGAAGAACGAGATCATCATCACTCGGTGTACGCAGCACTGCTTCATGCGACGCATCAAGGAAAACGAATCAACATACTCGATCTTCCCGGAGCACCTGACCTCATCGGGCAGGCGATCTCTTGTCTTCCGGCTGCCGAGACGATGGTGCTCGTGATGGACCCTGAGATCGGGGTCGATAGTATGAGCCGGCGACTCGTGAAGTTGGCGCATGAGCTCGATCTACCTGTGGCTATCGTCGCAAATCGAGTCGGCGAATCCGTTTCAAGCCTGGGTCCTTTTCTAAGTGAGTTGAAAGAGACGTTTGGGCGTGGCTGTCTTCCGATCAACCTACCCGCAAACAACGGAAGCACTGTCATGGACTGCCTCCTGAACGGTGAGGGGGAAAGCGACCTGGGCCCTGTTGCAGGCTTTCATACCGAGTTGCTCGATCAGATTGTCGAGATCGACGATGACTTGATGGAGCGTTACCTCGAAGGTGAAGAGCCGAACTACGAGGCGCTTCATGAGCCATTCGAACGTGCCATGGACCAAGACCACGTTGTCCCAATCTGCTTCACCGACGCCGTCAGCGGAGCCGGGATCGAGGCGCTGCTCGATGTCATCGTGCGACACTTCCCGAGCCCGCCCGAGGGCAATCCCCGTCCCTTTTTCATCGGGGAAGGAGAAAGCGAAACTCCATTTCGGTACAGCGACGATCCCGACAAGCCACTGCTTGCACACGTGTTTCACGTCACGACCGACCCCTATCTCGGAAAGCTGTGTTTCTTCCGCGTTTATCAAGGGACGGTGAAGAGCGGTGAGCAGGTGTTGGTCGGCGATGGCAAAAGGCCAATTCGGCTGAGCCACATCTTTCAACTTCAAGGCAAGGAGCGCACTGAAACCAAGCAGATCGTTGCAGGTGATATGGGAGCCGTAGCGAAGATCGACGAGCTCCACCTGGGCGATGTCTTGCACGAAGACCATTCGCTCGATCATGTGCATCATAAGTCACTGCCATATCCGATCCCGCTCCATGCATTGGCTGTCGTACCCAAGGCGCGTGGCGACGAAACCAAGATAGCCGAGGTACTAGCGCGTATTCGCGAAGAAGATCCGACGTTCACCGCCAACTTCGACCGTGACACGCACGAGCTGATCATTCACGGCCTCGGTCAGATGCATTTGAGTCTCGTGCTCGAGCGCATCAAGAATCACGGGGTCGAAGTCGAAGCCAAGCCACCCAAGATTGCGTATCGTGAGACGATTCTCGGGCGCGCCGAAGGTCACTACCGTCACAAGAAACAAAGTGGCGGCGCCGGTCAGTTCGGGGAGGTGTATCTTCGCGTCGAGCCGCTGGAACGCGGTACCGGATTCGAGTTCGTCGACAAGATCGTTGGCGGAGTCATTCCGAAGGGGTTCATGGCGGCGATCGAGAAAGGCATCCGGGACATCATGCGGCAGGGGATTGCTGCCGGGTATCCTGTGGAAGACGTCCGGGTGACGGTCTACGACGGCAAGACGCACTCCGTCGACAGCAAGGAGATCGCTTTCAAGACCGCCGGGAAATTTGCCTTCAAGGACGCCTTTTTGAAAGCGAAACCGGCGATCCTCGAGCCGATCGTCAGCATCGAGGTCACCACGCCGGGCGAGACCGTCGGATCGATCACTGGAGACCTATCGAGCCGCCGAGGCAAGGTCTTTGGAACCGACGTCATGGGCAGCGGAGCGGCGGTGGTGAAGGCCTCCGTGCCGCTTGCTGAAATGATGGAATACGAACCCGCCCTCAAGAGCATGACCAAAGGCCGGGGGAGCTACACGATGGAGCTCAGCCATTACGACCCCGTGCCAACCCGCGTGGCGGAAGAGCTCGCTTCGAAGTTCAACGGGCACTAGCGTCGTCCGAGCTTCAGCGATACGAAGCTTCGAAGGCGTCGATGAAAGCGGTTAGCCGATCGTTGGGGAGCGCGTTGATGCCGGCTGCAGCTCCGCGGCCGCCACCCGTCGGAAACCCCCGGCAGAGCTCGTCGGCTCCCTGCTTGTTGTCGACTGGTGCGCGCACACTGACCAGGTACGTCCCGTCCGGGCGTTCGGTGAGCACCGCGTGAGCTCGCCCCGGTGAGCCATTGGCCAGGTCGTTGCTGAAGACGCCCGACACCCGACGCGCCCAAGGCTCATCGGGCAAGATGAACACGGCGATTTTTTCCGACGCGCGAGTGGGCTCCACCGCTTCGGCGTGGGCCATGTCGGTTCGGTACCCAGATTCGAGTTTCTGAAAAGTCTCGGGCGCCTCTTCGATGAACGCAAAGGGCGTTGAGTACGGGCGCACAAGCTCGAACAGCTCTGCGGGGGCGAAGTGCAAGTCCTCGAGCGAAGAACCGTACCCGTTGTAGTTGATGCAGATCCCTAGTGTCTCAAGAAGTGTAAGACGCTCTTCGGACAGGCCGAGCGGATCGGCCAGCGCACGGGCACTTTGTGTGAGGTTGTCCCCAAAAGCCCCTGTGACCGCCCATTCGACATACTTTCCTCTGAGGTACCCGTTGATGAGAAGGCTCGTACACACGTTTGGGTCCGTGTCGATGATCGTGGTGAGCTTGTCCTCTTTGGGGACCTCCCCTGCGAAGTGGTGATCGACGTAGAACACCTCTGCGCCGGCCCGAAGCACCTTCTCGACGCCTTCTCGGTTCTTGTCGAAGCTCAGATCGAGGACGGTCACCTGGTCTCCCAGGGCGACCTCCGCCTTCGAGACGAGGGCGATATCACGCTTGACCCCCGTGATGAGGGTGCTCCGAAGAGGCTCCGCGTTGCGGAGCTGGGTGAGCGCGCAAATCCCGTCGGCATCGCCGTTGAAGATATCGATGTAAGCCATGGCTGCTCCTCGAAGGCGTGTTTCTGCGCGGAATTTGGGCCGCCTACTATCCGTGGGTTGCACGCCCCTCTATTGCCGGCTAGCCGGCGGGTGGCCAATTGGGGGAAGGCACGAGCAAAGCGATGAAAGACCTTAGCAAATATCGAAACATCGGCATCTTCGCGCATGTCGATGCAGGCAAGACGACGACCACCGAGCGCATCCTGAAGCTCACGGGGAAGATTCACAAGATCGGCGAGGTGCACGACGGTGCGGCCACTACCGACTTCATGGAACAGGAACAAGAGCGCGGTATCACGATTCAGTCCGCAGCGACCACCTGCTTCTGGGGTGACCACCAGCTGAACATCATCGACACACCTGGCCACGTGGATTTCACGATTGAAGTCTATCGATCGCTAAAGGTGCTCGATGGGGGTGTCGGAGTCTTTTGTGGGTCCGGCGGTGTCGAGCCCCAGTCGGAGACAAACTGGCGCTACGCCAACGACTCCAAGGTCGCCCGTTTGATTTTCGTCAACAAGCTGGATCGGTTGGGCGCGGATTTCTATCGAGTCGTCGACCAGATCAAGTCGGTGCTGGACGCAAAACCTCTCGTGATGGTCCTTCCGATTGGCGCCGAGGCAGAATTCGTCGGCATAGTCGATCTTCTCACTCGCAAAGCCTACGTCTGGGACGATTCAGGCAACCCTGAGAACTTCGAGGTTCAAGACGTCCCGGAGGACATGAAAGAGCTCGTAGAGAAGTACCGATTCGAGCTAATCGAGACCGCCGTCGAGCAAGATGACGCCGCGATGGAGCAGTACCTCGAGGGCGAAGAGCCTGACCTCGATACGATCAAGGCTTGCATCCGCAAGGGCACGCGAGAGCTCGCCTTCTTCCCGACGTTTTGTGGCTCGGCCTTCAAGAACAAGGGCGTGCAACAGGTACTGGATGGCGTTGTCGCGTATCTTCCTGACCCGACCGAGGTTCCGCCGCAGCCCGAGATCGACCTCGAAGGCCACGAGACAGGCGAGTTCGCCGTCGTCGATGTGAGCAAGCCCGTTCGGGCCTTAGCGTTCAAGATCATGGAAGACCGATTCGGGGCGCTTACTTTTGTTCGCGTTTACTCCGGGACGATCAACAAGGGAGACACCCTGGTCGACACTGCGACCGGCAGGACCGAACGCATCGGTCGCATGGTTGAAATGCACGCCAATGACCGCACCATTGTCGACTCGGCACAGGCTGGCGACATCATCGCGATGATCGGGCTCAAGAACGTTCGCACTGGGCACACCTTGGCGGATGCCAAGTCGCCGGCGACGCTCGAGCCGATGGTCTTCCCGGATCCGGTCATTTCGATTGCCGTGAGCACAAAGGACAAGGCAGCCAGCGAGAAGCTCAGCACAGCGCTTGGTAAGATGATTGCTGAGGATCCGTCGTTCCACGTCGAGGTCGACCAGGAATCCGGCGAGACGATCCTCAAGGGGATGGGTGAGCTCCACCTTGATATCAAGGTCGACATCCTTCGTCGAAGCCACGGCGTCGACGTCAACGTCGGCGCGCCGCAGGTCGCTTATCGTGAGACAGTCACCCAGGCCGTCGACGACAGCTACACGCACAAGAAACAAACTGGCGGCTCAGGTCAGTTTGCCAAGATCGATTACCGCATCGAGCCGGCGGAGCCCGGCGAGGGCTTCGTGTTCGAGTCGAAGATCATCGGCGGCAAGATCCCCAAAGAGTTCATTCCAGCAGTCGAGAAGGGCTTCAAGCTCATGAAGGAGACCGGGCCACTTTGCGGGTTTCCGCTGCTCGACTTCAAGGTGATACTGAACGATGGAGCGTTTCACCCGGTCGACTCCTCGCAGATGGCATTCGAAACAGCAGCGAAGGCTGCGTTTCGACAAAGCATGTCGCAGGCGGGCCCCCAGCTCCTCGAGCCGATCATGAAGGTCGATGTTTTCGTTCCGGATGCCAATGTTGGCGATGTCATCGGTGACCTCAACCGTCGACGCGGAATCGTCAGCTCGCAGGAGAAGGGACATACCAACGTTCGAATCAAGGCGGACGTCCCACTGAGCGAGATGTTCGGCTACATCGGCGATCTTCGCTCTGCAACGTCCGGACGCGGCCAGTTCTCGATGGAGTTCAGCAACTACGCGCCGGTCCCGCGAAACATTCTCGAAAAGGTTCAGGCGGAAGTCGCCGAGCGAGAGGCCGCGAAGAAGAAGTAGCGCGTCACTCGAAGCACTCCCAGCTGTCCCAAGCCATTTCGATGCATTCGAGCGGCATCGGCGTCTCGGAGCTTGCGGATTCGAACCAGCCGATTTTGGGGCCGATCAGCGTCCCATGAAAAACAGTATAGCCGCTGGAACGGCCGCCGAAGACTGCAAACACGTGGGGGCCTTCCTCGGTATCGAACATCAGTGGCCCGCCGGAATCACCGGGGCACAGTGCCTCGGTTCGGCCCTCGAGCCTCACGGAAAAGGCATTGCCCAGGAAAGGCCCGTCGAACTTGCGAAAGAGAAAACCTTCGTATCGCTTCTTGCGTCCACCCTCTTTGGTGCACCCCCCGGTCTCCGCGTCCGGGCTGTGGCCGAAACCCAACGCAAAAAGGTTCGCGCCCTGGGAGTCGAGAGTCTTGAAGCTGCGTACCGTGCCACCCAGGCGCACACGACCATTTGCGTTCAGAGCTCCTTCACGAAGACCGATCAAGCCGATATCGTGCCAGCGGTGGGCCCGATGCCCAAGCTCTTCATAGTCGGGATGAACGAACAGCTCTGCCGGCCCCTCGTAGATGACCGTGCGCTCACCTGAGACTTGCTCAAGGATCGCGACTCGATCGCTGTTCGGGCCGAACGCCGCTGACGTTGCCTTCTCGATGCAGTGACCGGCGGTGACTATCCAGTGCTCACTCACGATACTGCCGGTGCACCCGTTGCCCGCCGCGAACTGGATGTGCACCACCGCCTCCATCTCATCGGTGAACCGGGGGGGATCGACGCCCACCTCCCCGCATCCAGTCATCAACCCACAAACCACGACCGCCTGCATGATTCTGCTTTCCACATCTCTACCGCTGAGCAAGAACCAGGCCACCCGGGTTGCGCCTGAACCAACGTGGTTTTGGCCTCCGTCCCAAAAAGGAGTGCCGGGAAGGCACACCCTGTGTACCCCCGACGACACAGGCTCGCGCTTTGATTCAATCGGGCGATCTATCTAGACTCGGCTTGCCCGCTGGAGGCTGACGATGAAGAAGCTAAACGACACCGAAATCGCTGAACACATGAAGGCTCTCCCGGGTTGGGAGCTCGGCGCAAACCGCATTCGACGCGTGTTTCGCTTCAAAGACTTCGTGGAGGCATTTGCTTGGATGGCTGGCGTTGCAATCGTTGCCGAGAAGATGAATCATCATCCCGAGTGGCGAAACGTCTGGGCGACCGTAGAGGTCGAGCTCACCACCCACGACGCTGGTGGGCTCACCGAATCCGACATGAAGCTGGCTTCCAAGATGGACGAGCTGAGTCGGCTCGAGTAGCCATGCTTGTGCGATGAAGACCAACGTTCTCATCGCCGGAGGGGGGATCATCGGATCGGCGGTGGCATGGGCGCTTGCCGCACGCCAAGTGACCGATGTCGTCGTTGTGGACCTAGACCTCACCGGACTCTACGCCTCGTCCGAGCTCAACGCGGGCGGTGCGCGCGCGACTTGGTGGCAGCCGGTCAATGTCGAAACGTGCGCATCTACGCTCGACTTCTTTCGTGAGCATGCTGAAGCATTCTCGTTCCGGCAGCGCGGGTATCTCTGGCTTCACGGGGATCCGGCGGTGTTCGCGTTGGCGAAGGAAAAGCGCGAGCTTCAGAACGACTTTGGCTTGGGCGTCGAGCTCCTTACGCCTTCCGATGTCGTCGACCGTTTCCCCGCACTCGATACCGATCCGGCCCGCTTGGTGGGCGCGACTTTTTCGCCACGCGACGGGCTTATCAACCCAAACGCGGTTCGCCAATGGTTTCGGCGTCAAGCCGAATCGCTCGGCGTTCGATTTCTCAACCGGCACTACGTAACTGGTGTGAGCACGGCTCGTCAGCCTGGTTCGAAGCGTCGCGTGAGCTGGGTGCAAGTTGCGGAGATCATCGGCCGTGATCCGACAGACCGTGAAGGAACGATCCGAGACATCCTGACGACGCACGTCGTACCGCACGATCGGGCTTCGGCGCACGACCGGATCGAATGCGATGTCGTTGTAAACTGCCTGGGCGCCTGGTCTCCGGTTTTCTCAGCCAAAGTAGGAATTAGCGATTTAACGGAGCCGACACGACGACAGATCTGTATGGTCAGCGTCCAACACGAGGATCCGCAACGTATTGACGCATTGCGCGCGTTGGGGAT
>CAJHXN010000524.1_pt1 | contig 11460 bp, 9 predicted proteins | sample 9198401 | NCBI WGS metagenome assembly CAJHXN01 (sample SAMEA7708334, study PRJEB35096) | sediment metagenome | biome: marine neritic benthic zone biome [ENVO:01000025]; feature: sediment [ENVO:00002007]; material: shallow marine sediment [ENVO:03000034] sea grass bed [ENVO_01000059] ... | reverse complement strand
CTACACCGTCACGGTCACCGCTACCGATGCCGACAATGATGCGATGGACCTCACCTACACGGGAAGCGTCATTGCATGCGACCCCGCACTCGATGCGGATGTCACGACGATCACATGCCCGAATAACGCGCCGTACGCAGGCACTGTCGTGGTGGAAGACCCCGACGGCAATACGAGCGCTACGGCGGGCTTCACCCTAGGGGTCTGCGAGACTAGCAGCTGCGACGGGAGCCCCGGCGCGCCCTGCTCGCTCTAAGCTGCTGCGGCAACACACACGGTGGTCACCCACGCTGGCGCCGGCACTCACGCCGGCGTCCGCGCTGACCCCGTAAGAGACACGGGCACCCCAGTAGAGCCGACGCTTTCGCGTCGTCCACGGGGCTTCGCTCACACTCTGCCCCGTGGCGACGAAGTCGCTTTACGGGGTGGCACTGCCGCTGTCACTGGCACTGGCACTGCCGCTTTCACTGGCACTGGCACTGCCGCTGTCACTGGCACTGTCACTGCCGCTGTCACTGTCGCTGCCGCTGTCACTGACACCGACACGGGCCCCTGGTATGCTCGCCCCCCTTGATGGCGGGTAATCACTACGAAGCGGACGTTGTCGTCATCGGTGGCGGGCTTGCAGGCATGGTCGCCGCGCTCGAGCTTCTCGATGCAGGCAAGAGTGTCGTCTTGCTGGATCGCGCGTCCCGCGACCGCTTTGGTGGTTTGGCTCGATGGTCGTTTGGCGGGATCTTCTTCGTCGACTCTCCGGAGCAACGAAAGAGCGGTATCAAAGACTCGGTCGACCTCGCGATGCGAGATTGGGTGCGCTACGGCGAGCTCGATCCCAACGATCTCTGGCCCTATCGCTGGGCGGAGGCCTATGTCAACCGATGCACCGAAGAGGTGCGGGGCTGGCTGCGTCAGCGAGACGTCCGCCTCTTTCGGGCGGTCAACTGGACCGAGCGGGGCTACTTCGTCCCCGGGAACTCCGTGCCCCGCTTTCACATCGTCTGGGGCACTGGCGAAGGCATCGTCCTTCCGCTTGTTCCGCGCCTCGAGGAGCACGAAAAAGCAGGACGGCTGCGCCTTCACTTCGACCACAGCGTAGATAGCCTGACGCAGGAGGCCGGCACCGTGGTCGGCTGCCAAGGTACGAGCCACGCCGGGGCCTTCGAAGCAAAGGGCGACGCAGTTGTGATCGCGGCGGGCGGCATCGCCGGAAGCCAAGACAAAGTTCGTTCGATTTGGCCTCGAGACCAGTGGGGCGAACCCCCAGAGCCGATGCTCAATGGGTCGATGCCTGAAGCCGACGGTCGTCTCCTCGAGCTCGCAGAAGGACTGGGCGCGAACATCACCCATCTCGAGAAGATGTGGAACTACGCAGCAGGCGTGCGCCATTGGGAGCCACTCTTCCCAAATCATGGACTCAGCCTCGTTCCAGCGAAGTCCCCACTCTGGGTCAACTACCAAGGGCGTCGCTTCGTCGATCCGCCCCTCGTCGGCTCGTTCGATACCCTGCTCCTCATCGACCGAATCTGTCGGGAGAAGAAGAAGTACTCTTGGCAGATCATGAACCGGCGAATCGCCAACAAAGAGTTCGCTGTTTCCGGCGCTGAGTTCAATCCCGCCGTGCGCGCCAAGAAGCTAGGGGCGTTCATCCTGCGCCTGCTTCGGGGCAACGGCGAGCAGGTTCAAGAATTCATCGATCACTGTCCCGACTTCGTCACCGCGCAAAGCGTACCCGAGCTTGCCGAAAAGATGAACGCGCTCACGGGATCCAGCGACGTCGATGCAACGATACTCAAACGCGAAATCGCCGATTACGACGCCAACATCGAGCGCGGGCCGCGCCTACAAAACGACGATCAGCTTCGGCGCATCGCGCATTGCCGGCAATATCTCGGGGACCGGATTCGTACGTGCAAAAACGCGAAGATCTTCGACGCACGCTCGATGCCCCTGATCGCGATTCGAACTCAGATTTTGACTCGCAAGAGCCTTGGTGGCATCCAAGTCGACCTCGACGCAAGAGTCCTTGACAGGCAAGGCAACTCGGTACCCAATCTCTTTGCGGTCGGCGAGTCATGCGGCTTTGGCGGCGGTGGGATGCATGGGAAGCGAGCGCTCGAGGGGGCTTTCCTGGGTGGATGCGTGTACTCTGGACGCGTGGCGGCAAGGGCGATCAACACCGGTAAAGGTGTGAGGTAGACAATGAAGCAAAGCGGTGCATGGTTGACGGCGCGCGCTCTCGAAGAGATTGGCGTCAAGTACACGTTTGGCATTCCCGGCGTGCACAACACCGAGATCTACGACGCGCTCAATCGCAGCGAGCAGATCACCCCCATCTTGGTGACGCACGAGCAAGGGGCCAGTTTCATGGGCGAGGCTTTCAGCCGTGTGAGCGATAGCATTGGCTGCCTGTTGATCGTGCCGGCGGCGGGAATGACGCATGCGATGAGCGGAATCGGCGAAGCCTACCTCGATGGTATCCCCCTCTTGGTCGTCTCTGGGGGCATTCGTCGCGACTCGGGACGTCACTATCAGCTTCATCAGCTCGACCAGCAACGGGTCCTCGATGGCATCACGAAGGCGGCGTTTCTGGTCGAAAGGCACGAAGACGTGGTTCCGACGATCTACGAAGCCTACGAGATCGCCACGTCGGGGCTGCCAGGCCCGGTCTTCGTCGAGGTGTCGGGCGACGTGCAGTTGTTCACTGCCGAGGTCGACGAAGTGCCGAAGTACGAAAGAAAGTACGCCCCCCCTGCCCCCGACCCCGCGCTAGTCAAACGAGCGGTGGAGTTGCTGCGGCAATCGAAGCAACCGGGGCTCTATCTTGGTTGGGGCGCGCGGGAAGCAACGCCTTACAGCGTCGAGGTGGCGGAGCTCCTTGGCGCACCCGTGTCGACGACCATGCAAGGCATCAGCGTGTTTCCCCACGACCACCCATTGCACACAGGCATGGGCTTTGGCCCGTCCGCAGTGCCAGCCGCCCGTCGAGCCTTCGAGGCGGTCGACTGTCTGTTGGCAGTGGGCCTTCGGTTTGCCGAGCTCGCAACCGGTAGTTACGGCATGCCGATTCCCGAGAAGCTCGTTCATGCCGACATCGATCCTGAGGTCTTCAGCAAGAACTATCCTGCCACGGTCGCGATCGAATCCGACGGAGAGCTCTTCATGAAGGCATTGCTCGATGCGTTGAAAGGAGATGGGGTCACACCGCCCGATCGAGCCGATCTGACGAAACGAATCGGCGACGACAAGGAGGCCTTTTTCACGAGTTGGACGAGCAAGGTCAACGAAGAGCGGGTGAGCCCGGGGATCTTCTTTCGACAGCTACGAAAGAGGCTCGACCGGGACGCCTATGTCGTCGTCGACGATGGCAATCACACCTTCCTGACGGCGGAGCAGTTTCCCGTCTATGAGTCCAAGCATTTGATCTCCCCGACGGACTTCAATTGCATGGGCTACTGTGTCCCTGGAACAATCGCGGTGAAGCTCTCTCACCCCGACAAGCAGGTATGCGCGATCGTCGGCGATGGCGCGTTCATGATGACCGCGATGGAAATTCTTACAGCGACGATGAACGGCCTAGGAGCCATCTTTTTCGTCTTCCACGATGGCGAGCTCGCCCAGATCTCCCAGTTCCAGTCGATTCCATTGAAAGACAAGACTTGCACCGTGACCGGGAATCTGCGCGTCGAAGGCGTAGCGACCGCCACTGGGGCGGCATACGTGAGTATGGACAATGATCTCGAGGTGGACCGAGCGCTCGAGGAGGCGCTTGCCATCTCCGAAGAAGGGCGCCCCGTGATCGTAGACGTCAACATCGATTACTCTCGAAAGAGCGTATTCACGCAGGGCGTCGTCAAGGTGAATCTCGGCCGCTTCCCCTTGAGCCAGAAGGTTCGCTTCATCGGTCGGGCGCTCAAACGCCACACTATCGGTTGAGGAGGCTCATGAAACATCGCGTGCCATCGATCATCTGCTTGCTAACGATTGTCGCGGTTTGGCCGATGGGGCCAATCGCAACCGCCGACAAAAGGGACGACAAGCCAGAGGCACCAGAACAGATCGATGAAACCCCGCCGCCCATTCCCATCCCGGATGCCCACGTCACCAAAACCGGCCTTCTCGTTGGGGGACAGCCCACCCCCGAGCAACTCAAAGCGATTCACCGAGCGGGATATCGCACTGTCGTGAGCCTTCGCGCCGACGACGAGCCTGGCGCCGCTGGAGAGCGTGCGGCCGTCGAGCGTCTGAAAATGGCATTCGTCTCGATCCCGGTTCGGGGCGCCGCGGGCCTTACCGAAGACAACGCCCGCAAGCTCGGCGAAGCGCTCGACAAACCGGACGCTCTTCCCGCCGTCGTTCACTGTGCGACCGGGCAACGCGCAAGCGCCCTGTTAGGCCTCGAGGCGTTTGTGGTCGATCGTGCCAGTGCGGCGGCGGCCATCGACCTCGCGAAGAGCCTGGGAATGAAAAAGCACGAGGCCGCACTTCGCAAAAAGATCGCCGAGATCTGCGAGGCAGACAAGTCGCGTCATTGCGAGGCTACGAGATGACCGAGAGCGCTAAAGCGCTGGTGCTGCTGACCGAGGGCAATGAAGAGATCGAGGCCGTGATCTCCATCGATGTGATGCGTCGCGCCGAAATCGACGTCACGGTCGCTGGAGTCGATGGAACCAAGCCAATACGTTGCAGCCGTGGCGTTATGATCTTACCAGACGTTGCGCTCGAAACGGTTTCAGGCGAATTCGACATCGTCGTGCTTCCAGGCGGTGCGGAGGGTGCAAAACGACTTGCCGAAACCCCGGCGGTCGGCAAGCTCCTTCGCGACCAGGAAAGCACCGGCCGTTGGGTCGGCGCGATTTGCGCGGCACCCGTGGCGCTCAAACAGCATGGCGTGTTCGAGGGCCGCCGCATGACGAGCCACCCCAGTGTCCGGGCCTTGCTCGAGGACTGGGCCGACTACAGCGAGCACTCCGTCGTTGAAGACGGCAACTTGATCACGAGTCGCGGTCCGGGGACGGCCTTTGCGTTTGCGTTGCGGATCGTCGGGGCGCTTACCGACGCGGAGCGCATGGCGAACGTCCGGGCACCAATGATGTTCCCGGTCCAAGTCTCTTGAGTTAGTCAGGCGCCGGTGGCGGCCGGGTCACGCGCGGCCGTACCGTGACGTCGGCCCCAGCTACGTGGGCAAGCACCCGATACAACGGCGTCTTTCTCAACAGCCCCGGGGCCGTCGGGTCTCGGACAGGCTCGGGCACTGGGAAAGTCGCGATGATGCACCCGTCTCCCGATGGCCTGAATTCGACTTCGGGACTCAGCGACTCGGCGAGCCGCTTGATGGCGATGTTGCCGGCGAGGAGCTCCGAGCGGAACCAACGGATATCGCGCTCCCAAGCGGCATCGAGTAGGCGCTGGAGCAGGATCCCGCCGAGCCCTTTACCCTGAAACGCGTCGAGGATGGTGACGGCAGGCTCGGCGGTGTCCGGTTGATCCGCAAGGCGGACGAATCGCGCAGAGCCGACTCCCTGTTCGCGAACCACCAAGTGACGCCGCAGGGCACCGATCGCAAAGTGGTCGATCCCATCGACCTCGGTCAGATACCGGAGCTCCCTGTCGGTGAGACCGTTCTTCGATGTCATGAAGCGGGCATACCGCGACTCCGGCGAGAGTTTCTCAAACCCCTCGAGAAGCATTTCCTTGTCCGACGCGCGGATCGGCAGTAGCTGGACGCGTTGGCCGTCCGAGAGCCGCACCGTTTCCTGATACGAATCGCCGAAGCGATACTGTCGCCTCTCCACCCCCATGGCGTAAAGACTCTAGGCACGATCGAGGGCTTCGACAACCGCCTCCATGGTCTCTGCCGCGCCGGCACGCAGTCGGTAGTCCACGATGCTTGAGACCTCGCTCGCGCCGGGGTTAATTTCGACGGTGAGTGCCCCGCGCCTGCGCGCATCAAGGACCGGTTCCGCGATATACGGAAACACACTGGTCGTTCCGATGCTGAATACGGCGTCGAAACCGCGCGTCAACTGCTCCTGCAAAACTTTCGTGCGGTCCAACGGCAACATTTCACCAAACAACACCACCTCGGGGCGTACCAAAGAAGCACATTCGGGGCACGAGGGCGGAATCTGCATTCCTGCGTAGCTCTCGACGCGCCACCGATGACCACATTGGGTACAGACAAGCCGATGCACATCGCCATGGATGTCGATCACCCGTTGACTCCCCGCCGCGTGGTGCAAACCGTCGACGTTCTGAGTCAGCGTCCACACGCGGTTCAGGCGGCGTTCGAGGAGGGCGATCAACTCGTGGGCCCGATTTGGCTGCGCATCGCGACAAGAGCTCTCGATCTGGTGAATGTATTTCCACGTAAGTCCAGGATCGCGGCGAAACATTTCGCCGGATAGAGCCACTTCGATGGGAACCCCATCGTCGGTCGTTTCTTGCTCATAGAGCCCGCCAATCCCGCGATAGGTAGGAAGCCCCGAATCCGCCGAAATCCCCGCGCCGGTCACAAAGAGCACGCTGTGGCAGGCAGACAACTGCCTCGCGATATCGGACACGTCCTGATCCAGCACCGGGATGGGTTATCCCATTAAGTGGAGCCGCGCCACTACCAGTATCGGCCAGCTTTCTCTATAGAGCGGTCATGCTCTTCTCCACTTCCAAGAAGCTAAAAATGCCTCAGCCCGACCAGGCTCCACCTGGCCGCGACACCGAGATGCCCGTTCCCGAGCGACACTTCGTGTTGGACACGCCTCTCAAAGGGCCGTTCCCCGCCGATACTGAGCAGGCAATCTTTGGGCTCGGATGTTTCTGGGGCGCGGAGCGAAAGTTCTGGGAGGCCAAGGGTGTGTACACCACCGCGGTCGGGTACGCAGGCGGGTACACGCCGAACCCGACATACCAAGAAGTCTGCTCGGGGCTCACCGGACACAACGAGGTGGTGCTGGTCGTCTATCGGCCGTCCGAGATCAGCTACGCGGACCTGCTCAAGATCTTTTGGGAGAGCCACAACCCAACCCAGGGCATGCGACAGGGAAACGACACCGGCACACAGTACCGCTCAGGGGTGTATTACTTCGATGATGCGCAGCACCAGCTGGCGACGACCTCGCGCGATGCCTATCAACGCGCCCTTGGAACTGCGGGCCATGGAGACATCACAACCGAAATCGTCTCTGCGCCTTCGTTCTACTATGCCGAAGACTACCACCAGCAGTACCTCGCAAAGAACCCAGGCGGCTACTGCGGGTTGGGCGGCACCGGGGTCGACTGTCCCACCGGCGTCGCGTAGGGTCCGTCGCGCACAAATCGAAAACGTAGTTTATGCCTTGTAATTGAGGCCTCCGCTGCGATTTTTTAGTTGACCTATTGGCGGTTATTCCAGGTATCCTGCGCCGGCCCCCAAGGCCGACCGCCGGGCGGAGGAACCCCCCCACAATGAAGCAGCGACTATTCGCGGCATGCCTTGCATGCGCCGCACTTACGCCTGCGCTCGCGAGCGCCAATCCAGAGCCGACGTCCTATGACAGCCGCAGCATCGCGATGGCCCTCACCGGGACCTCTTACTTGGAGCGACCCGCCGCTCTAGTGCTCAACCCCGCAAACCTGGAAGGCATCGATAGGTTCGGCTTCACGGTCAACTTCTCCGCGCTGCTCGTCAATCAATGGGCACCGGTGCGAGGACCCAACACTCGCGTGGAGTCCGGCATCGGGTTTGGGCCGCTGCCAGCGGGCTTCGTAGCGGGCCGAATCGCGCCGAGAGTCGTGTTTGCTGCAGGTATCTACATCGAGACCGGTTATGGGTCTGATTTCGACCAGGTGACCTGTATCGACGGCGACCCGGTGGGTCCTGGCCCCGAGTACATCCCGGACACCGACCCGAGCACCTGCACCAACGGAGAGCCGCAGGACCTCAACGTCAGTTTCTTCGTCGGTGAATTCAGTGCGGGTACGTCGATCCGAGTCACCGACGAGTTCTGGCTCGGGATCGCCATGCGGCTGCCTTTCTCGAAGCAAGTCGCGGACCTCTGGCAGAACGCGGTCGCCGCGCTAGGAGGATTTGGATACAATCGCATCAAGAATGACCTCGGCGGCATCGGGTTCCCGTCTCCCCGGTTTGGCATCACCTGGAAGCCGCACAAGAAGGTTACTATCGGCGGGATGTACCGGGTGTACTCCAAGATCAAGTTGACCGGCACCAGCGAAGCAGGCAACCTCCGCGACCCCGACACCGGCAATCCGCTCGAGCTCGACGCCCGCGCAAACTGGTTCATTCCCCATGCGTTCCAAGTAGGCCTCGCATACCAAGCCAACGAGCGGCTGCTTCTCGCCTTCGAGGGTCGTGTGCAATTCCATGCTGCCAACAAGAGCGGCAACAAGAACCAAACCGTCGAGGTCACCGATCCGAGCGGAACGATCCCTTTCCCGATCCCGTCGATCGTTGTGCCCTTTGGCTGGAAGAATGCGTGGAGCGTCAAGTTTGCCGCGGAGTATCGCTTCCCAGTCGACCTGGTGGCGATCCGGGGAGGCTTCAACTTTGCGCAGTCAGCAACCAGCGGCGAGTGGGCACAATACTTCACGCCGCCCCCAGGTTTTAGTGGCTTCTTTTCCGCAGGCCTCGGATTCTACTGGGACGACGCGACGGGCGAGCAGAAGGATAAGTACATGTTCGACATCGCCGGCGCGTTTTCTTTCAGCGGCGGCACGATTGGCAACGAGTACATCGATACGCAAGCGACTGTACCAGGCACTACCGACGAGCAAACGCTGTGTAGTGCCACCCAGGTCCTTCGTACCGGCTGCCCAGGGGACGTCGGCGTGTTCACGTACTTCCTGACGGCGGGCTTCACCGTCCAGTACTGACAGGCTGCGCCGTGAGGACGGGCGCGTAGAGCATCGACTCGCCGCGCTTCCACCAGTGGCCGGTCTCGCGGCGTTCTTCGGGCGAGGCGAACTCATACTCATAGATGAGCGCGCGGATTTGTGTCGGCGGCGAATCTTCAAACGGGTTGTCCTCGATCAGATCTTCGATCGACGGTTCGTTCGTGAGCAGGCCGCGCATGAAGGTTGCAAGCCAGGCGTTTCGGCGAAAGTCCCCAAGCGCAGCAAACCACATTTGCCAATCGACGCGTGGCTGGTGGGGGGCAACCCAACGCGGTGCTTCGTCGAGTGGTCCGGGCTTGTATCGGAATACGTAGGGCTGCCAATGCTCCCCATCGTGGCTGCCCTCCAGTATGATTTCCGGCCTCGTGGTGGTCATGACCGAGAACAGCCCGTAGTTGTTGAAGGTACTGAATGGGTAGATCGGACGAAGCCAGCCGTGCATTCGTCGCTCCCCGAAAGTTCCTGTGTAGAAGATGATGGCGCTTAGGGCGATCACGATCGCAGGACCGACGGCAGCTCGCGGGCGCCAAGTCGGCTCATCCGGCACGACAAATCGCTCGAGCACACGCTTGGGCAGGACACGTTTGAGGAGCTGGTCGTCGAGAACGGTCAGGCAAAGCACAACCGTGAGCAGATTGAAGAACCCATAGTTCCCGGTCAGCGCGATCAGCGCCATTAGGCCAATGATCAGACCAGCACCTGTGCGCCGCACTGCCACGTAGGGGACCCAAATCAGAAGCGGCGCGCCGAATTCGATGATGAACATCAAAAGGCACGAAAGCTCGTGCAACCAATCGGGCAACCGATCGGCGTACCAGGCGAACGTCGTCGGAAGGGGTTGGGTCCAGTAGTGATAGGTCAGCGCACTGAGGTCAGCCCAGGTTGGATCTTGGCTCGCGAGCTTCACCCAAGCGGATCGGAAAAGGAGCCGCGACAGCAGAAACCAAAGCGCCCACCGGGCCACCTTGTTGGGCTCGGTATGGGTCTGAAACCGGTCCCAAAGGCGCCATGGGACGAAGAACGCCGCAACGAAGCACGTCTCGAGAAGAAGCGTGTCCCACTGAAAAGACATGAACGGCCAACCGGTGGCGACGAACGACAAGTACGCCAACCAACAAACCAATGCTGCGATTTTCGGTACCCACCCCACGACAAGCGCGACCGACGCGACCAAGCCGAGCCCCCACACGGCCGTGATCATCGTATCGCTCGCCCCGAACCAGAACAGGCTTGGATGATCGAAGAAGCTATGCCCGGCGCGGTGCGCAGAGTCGACAAAGGCCGAAATCGGAGCCACACCGCGTTCGCCGAAAAGCCCGTGGGCCTGTACTGCAAGTGACGCAAATGCGATGAGAAGCGCCGCTCCAAGCGCCCGACCAAACAGCCAAGAAGAGATCACGAAGGTCGACTTGCCACGCTGATGAGTCACGGCGGCCTTGCTACCACAGGATCGGGGTCGGTGGCAGCGACAGTGCCAGTGCCAGTGCCAGTGTCAGTGCCAGTGTCAGTGCCAGTGCCAGTGCCAGCGCCAGTGCCGTAAAGCGACTTCGTCGCCGCGGGGCAGGGTGTCAGCGCCCTTCGATTTGCTCCTTGAATCGCGGCCCGAGATGCGCTCCAATCCCGAGATGACCCGTTTCGTTCTTGCGCTTGTCTTGTGCTCGATTTCCGGCGTCGCCAGTGCGCAAGATACGATCCACTTCGAAGGCGACGTGCCCGATGGGCCGAACACGTTCTTTTTCTTGGAGTTTGAGGTTCCGGCAGGAATCGTCGAGATCGAGGTTGCGCACGGCCATGTTCCTGCGGACAGCGGCAATGTTCTCGACTGGGGAATCGACGATCCAAACGGCTCTCGCGGCTGGGGGGGCAGCAACGACGAGAACGCGATCGTCGGTGTTGACGCCGCTTCGCGGAACTACGTGCCCGGACCGATGCCGGCGGGGACCTGGCGTGTCACCGTCGGTAAGGCGAGGATCGTGCCGGACGAGCCAGCGGGCTACTCGGTCGACGTCACACTTCGGACGGCGGCAACCTTGGAGCCACAGTCGCGCATGCCCTATCAAGACCCCGGGGCGCTGGCCGACCAAGTACGCTGGTATGCGGGTGACTTCCACGTGCACACGCGTGAGAGCGGAGACGTCCGCCCAACGCTCACAATCGACGAAGCGCTCGACTTCGCGGAGGGACAAGGCCTCGATTTCGTCATGCTCTCCGAGCACAACACCAATAGCGGATTCACGTTGTACGCCGATGCGCAGGAGAGGCACCCGGAGGTCTTGATCTTCCCCGGGCAGGAGTTCACCACTTATCGTGGACATGCAAATGCGCTCGGCGCCCTCGACAACGTGAACTACACGATCGACACCGATGGGTACACGATCGCAGAGGCGATCGCCGCGTTCCACCAGCAAGGGGCACTGTTTTCAATCAACCATCCAAGTCATCCGTTGCCAGAGTGCCGTGGCTGTGCCTGGACGCTTGAGGTGGACCCCGCAAGCATCGATGGAGTCGAGGTCCGAACCGCCGTCTTGCGCGGCGTCGACTTCTGGGAAGAACTGTGTGCGAATGGCTCGCACG
>CAJHXN010000569.1_pt1 | contig 11464 bp, 7 predicted proteins | sample 9198401 | NCBI WGS metagenome assembly CAJHXN01 (sample SAMEA7708334, study PRJEB35096) | sediment metagenome | biome: marine neritic benthic zone biome [ENVO:01000025]; feature: sediment [ENVO:00002007]; material: shallow marine sediment [ENVO:03000034] sea grass bed [ENVO_01000059] ... | reverse complement strand
TGGGCGGCGGGCGGGCGTATCTCGTCGACCAGCAGGGGAGTCTCGTCGTCGTGGACGTGAGCGATCCCAGCAACCCGCGCTATGTCGGTGGCGCCCAGCTGACGGGCTTTGGTCTACGCATCGCGTTCAGCGGGACGCTCGCGGCCGTGCTCAGCCAGGACGACGCCGGGAGCCATATCGAGCTGTTCGACGTGAGCAACGTCACTCCTTCACGTGTCGATGGGGCGACGCTTTCGGCGGACCTCATACAGTCGATTGCCTTTCATGGCTCGCACTTGTTGGTGGCGAAAGCCAAGGTGTTCTTGACGCAGGTGGGCGACACCGTGGTCAGCGAAGGTTTTGGGGGGATCGAAGTCTTCGATGTCTCGGCGAATCCCCCCGTTCGCGTGGCGCAAATCCACACCCCCGGGGATGCGAACTCGGTCATGGTCGATGGCAGTCGTGCCTACGTCGCCGACTCGCTGGCGACTGTCTCCATCATCGCCCTCCAGCCTTAGAACGGTCTGGCAACCACAGCATCCACCCATCATCTCAGCGCCTGCACGGACATCGGGCTTCATCCTTTGGGCTGCTAATTAATCCTAATGGGGATGAACACGCACCTATGGCTCGGGCGCAAGGAGCGGTGGCTACTGCTTCTTTTCTTGGGGCTGACGTATCCAATCGTAATCGCACCAAACTGCGGCCCGCCCGATCCGCCGCCGCCTCCGGAGCCGCTCCCCGAGGAACACTGCAGTCACTACGACCCACTACGGCAGCCGTTCTTTGGAGACCTGCATGCGCACACCGCCTTCTCTCTCGACGCGGCGGTTCAAGGCACCAGGCTCGAGCCTGACGAAGCCTATGACTTCGCCGCCGGCATCACGGTCGGCATTCAGCCGCACGACGAAAACGGAAACGCGCTTCGAACACTGACCATCGATCGTCCGCTCGATTTCGCGGTGGTAGCGGACCACGCGGAGTTCCTTGGAGAGATCTCGATTTGCACCAGTCCAAGTCTCCCTGGCTACGACTCGCCACAGTGTCGGATGTACCGTGACAATCCTCGGCAAGCATTCTTTGCGTTCAACGCTACGCTCAGCACCGATCCGCCAACTCGCGTGCCAGAGGTCTGCGGCACAGAGGGTCTGTGCGTCGATGAATCGATCACGCTGTGGGACGAAATTCAACAGGCTGCAGAAGGCGCACACGACCGCACGGCGGCCTGCACCTTTTCGAGCTTCGTGGGGTACGAATGGACGAAATCGACTTTCGGCAAGAATCTTCATCGCAATGTCGTCTTTCGAAATGACATCGTGCCTGAACGAGCTACTTCGTTCTTTGAAGCACCGAATGTAGAGTTGCTTTGGGACGCGCTGGAAGCCGACTGCGGCGTCGGCAGCAGCTGTGAGTTCTTGACGATTCCACATAACTCCAACTTGAGTGGCGGTTTGTTCTTTGAGCTCGAAAAACCAGACGGAAGCCCATACGACCAAGCGTTCGCCGCCCGGCGCCAGCTGCACGAGCCCTTGATCGAAGTGATCCAGCACAAGGGCCAGTCCGAATGCATCCCGGCTTCGAGTCCGAATGACGAAGCATGTGGTTTCGAAGAACTTCCCTTCAGCACGCTCGCCGCAACCCAGGGCCTTCCAAGCGGCCCCCCTGTGCCGCAGGACTTTGTTCGGGAGGCGCTCAAGGAAGGGCTGGCGTTTGAACAGAGTACGGGTGCCAATCCCTTTAAGTACGGAATGGTGGGAGGCACCGATACGCACTTGGCTACACCGGGCGCCGTCAGAGAAGCTCCAAGAGCCCTAGAGCCAGCGGATCCGCCGACGGAAGTTCTGGGCTACCCCGGTCACGGGGGCGCGGGGGCGCCCGCGGGTTTTGGGGCACCGGGCCTGATCGACAACCCTGAGTTCAACCCCGGCGGACTGACGGTCATTTGGGCGGAAGAGAACTCGCGCGACTCGTTGTTTGACGCGATGCGACGCAGGGAAGTGTATGCCACAAGCGGCACACGCCCTATCGTTCGCTTCTTTGGCGGGTTTTCAAACCAGGTATGGACTGCTTGCAGTCAAGGGGAGGCCGGGATCGCAACCGCCTACGAAGAGGGGGTGCCCATGGGGGGAGACCTGGGTCCGGCACCACCGGAACCCAACCACTTCCCCTACTTTGCCGTCAATGTTCTGAAAGATCCGATGGGCTCGGACATCCAACAAGTCCAGTTCATCAAGGCTTGGGTCGACGAAAACGGCGTGACGCACGAGGAGGTGTCCGGCTGGGACGCTGACCTGTTCGATGCTGGCGTCAACCTGGACACTTGTGAACCCACAGGGACCTCCGGGTACACGGAGCGCTGCGACCTCTACGTCGACAGCGACTTCAACCCCGCTTACCCAACGTTCTACTACGTGCGCGTGCTCGAGAATCCGACCTGTCGTTGGCACAAGTACCAATGCAACGCAGCCGGCATCGACTGCAGTTCCCCGCTCGAGCCAGGGGACCCATACGCCGCGTGCTGCGACGGCTCCGTTCCCGACACGATTCAAGAACGCGCCTGGACCTCCCCGATCTGGTACCGGCCCTAGGAGGGCTTGCTTCCCTAAGGACGCGAAATGCCAGCAAGATTTGGCTGTGTTTTGGCCGACTGCTAACTTGAAATCGAGGGGGGTGCGCGGCATTGCGTGGATACCTTGTAGCGTCGATCACAGTGGGCCGGTTGGCTCTGTTTGGGACCGTTGTCCTTGCGGGTTGCTCGATGCGCCTCGACACAGACCCGTTCCGGACGCCGCCTCCGACCAAGCCTGAGCTTGAGCTCCTACCGGCCGAACCGACCACCGTGGATGACCTCGTGGTCTCCGCTCAGAGCATCGATCCACTCGGCGAGTCGGTGGACTACGTGTTCGAATGGTGGCGCGCCGAAGAAGACCAAGACGAGGAAAAGCAGGACGATCTCGATTCCGACCGCGTGATCTCGCGACGAACGAGGCGCAACGAAACCTGGCGTGTGCGTGTAACTCCCATCACGGGGGTATCTGAACGGCAGGGCGCGCCCGCCGAGGCTTCGGTCACGATTGCCAACACGCCCCCGACGGTGCGCTCCGTGGGCTTTTCCACCTACGAGCCGCGTCCCGACGATACCGTAGAGGGTTTTCCCGAAATCGATGACGCGGACCATGATCCTGTGTCGCTGGGTTACCAGTGGCTCCTGAACGACTCACCGCTGGAGGGCCAAACGCTTGCTCGTTTGAATCTCGACGCCCATCCTTCGCTGGCGCCTGGCGACGAGCTTCGGCTGAGGGTCGTGGCGCGAGACCCCAACGAAGGGCTCGAGTATACGTCGGGCGCAATCGTGGTCCAGCCCGACGAACCTGCCTGGCGACCCCTTCTTCCCGATCGAAACGCATCCGAGTGGTGGAGCTTCTGGGATCCGCTCCACCGCCGCGCGCTGATCGCCGTTGGCCTCCCAGGGGGGGAGGGGATGTTCTGGGAGTTCGCGGTGGAGCGTGTGACCGGCGAAAGCCGGTTCGTGCCGTTGCCGGCGGCCAATATTACGGCCGTCGAGGTCGACAGGCTACGCCATGTCTATCCGGCATATGACGCAGTTGGAAAGCGTGCGGTTTTCGTTTACGTGAAAGCAGATGATTTTCCGCTCATCACCACCGCAGTCCAGGCGATCGATCTCTCAGAACGGAGCCGGCCCACGATTGTTCCCTTGGAAACCGAGGGACCGCTGCCCTCGCCCCGAGCCTTTCAGAATCTCGTCTTTGACCAAGAGGCCAATCGAATATGGATGCTGGGTGGTTTCAGTGTGACAGGAGCTCCTCTCGATGAGGTGTGGACATTGGAGCTCGGCGAGGGCACCCCGCGGTGGCGTGAGACTACCGAAGTCCTGCCCCGACCCGGCGGCGGTGCAACCGTAGTTCCGATTCCGGAAGAGAAGAGAGCATTCCTGTTTGGAGGCACCGACGCTTTCGGCTTGGGAACGGGTCACAGCCGGGTGACCGAGATCGCGTTTGGGGAGGGCGAAGCCTCATTCACCGAGCACGTTCCGTTGCCCGCTGCCGTTCGGAATGCCTTTGGTGTCTTCGTGCCGGATGAAAGAGACCCGGCGCAGGATCGCATCTACGTTGGGGCCGGTGTGCAGGGACAGGACAGACCCATCGATGCGATTTGGATCTACGACCCGCGAACTTCGCAAGCCTCGGTAGAAGTGCCGGGACTCACCGAGTTCCCGCGGTTCCTCGATAGCACGACGGCGCGGGTCGCCGCCTACGACGAGGTGGCCGGACGTATCATCATCGAGGAGGCAACCGCCGAAATCGATGTTTCGAGCCCAGAGCGAGGCTTTTGGTCCTTTCGACCTGAGGGCCAGGCATGGGAGGCGCTCGCCCGCTATGGCGTTGATCTCCCTCCGGCGCTTGCGCACGCGACGGCGGTCGGCTCTGAGTTGTGGGGGGGTGCGAGGCGCAGCGGTGAGCCCGCCGAAGACCAAGGTTGGGGGTGGAATGCGTTTCGAAGAACACTCGTCCGCCTCGATCCAGGGCGCGAAACGATCGGCCCGAAAGCGGGGACCGGGACCGCTAATGACTTCGTTCTAGGAGGTGCCCGCGGCTGGCCTAGCATTGCCCTCATCTCCGATCCCGAACTGTGGCATTGGAAGAGCGGGGATTGGGCCCTACAGACGCTTGCGGAAGGCTCGCCTTCCCTGCCCGCGCGCTACGGGATGGCGGTCTTCCGTTGCGGGGCCCGCGTCTACTACTTTGGAGGCGCAGGTGTTGAGGTTGAAAACGACACGGGCGTACTGCTGTGTACGGGCGCCGATATCTGCACGCATGAAACGTATCCGCCCTCGGGACCGTCGCCCTCGACGCGCGTTTTCCCAGCAGCCGCGAGGGAAGCCGGTCTGCGACACGCCGTGCTCCATGGTGGCACGGAGGGAGGCGATGAGCTGTGGCGTTTCGACTGTACCCTTCCTGAGTCTCCGACCTGGGAACAGCTGTTCCTCGATGGAGTCGCGCCTAGCCCCCGCTACGGCCATACGATGACTCCCGTGGGGGGCACGTTGGTGGTGATCGGCGGTGACCTCTCGACTCCGCACACCGATGCGTGGCTGCTGCGAAGCGACGGAGACGGTCCGTCCAGTTGGGAAGAGCTTGCGGTCACGGGCACCGCTCCCCCGCCACGCCGGCACCACGCAATCCTAAGTGCAGAGGCGCAGACGCTGCTCGTGCACGGCGGTCAACGATCAGCTCTCCGCGCGTACGCAGACCTCTGGGAGCTCCGCATTCCACCCTCTGTCTCCGCCGATCCTGAATGAGGACGTAGGAGGGTCGGGTTGCGACGGCGACGTGTGCGCGATCAGGTGATATCCCACTTGGTGGGTTCCGAGAACGTCGTGTCCTCGACGTCGTAGAGGAACAGCTTGCCGTCGCGCTCGGCGACGAGACCGCCGTCGTCGACCAAACGTTTGACCGCGCGCTGGATGGTGCGAAGCGGTGCGCCCAGATTTTCGGCGGTGGTCTTGGTGGTCGACGCGTTGGTTCGCGCGATCACGCGCAAGACGAGCTCTTCCACCGATTGGCCGACACGCGGGTCGGGGATCACCAGGGCGTGATTGAACTCGAGACGATACACGTCGCCTTCTGTGATGAGGGAGCCGTGCTCGCCCAGCACCTGTCGAGCTCGGTGGATCAGCGAGTTGACAAGACCGCGATAAGGCTCGGGCTCGTACTCAAAACCGTAGACCATGCGAAAGAGCTCGGCGCGGTCGATCCCCGCGGGCCCAGCAAGGGCGATCGTCGCGAGGGTCGTCAGGTTTCGTTCGAACTTGCCGCGGATGCGTTCGATCTTGGCTTCGCCGGACAAGAGCGGTTCGGCCAGCCCCGCGATGCGGCGAGGGGTGTGGTACCCGCGAGGCCCACCGGGGCCCGCGATCACAAACGCGGCAGGGCCCGGGTCGCCGGGGTCGGTCGCGAGATCGATGCAAAGACCGCGGATCGCATCTGGGGGCGTGGGCTCATGGGACACGCACCATGCCTCGAGGGGGCTCCCGTTGGGAAGGGGGCGCGTGGCGTCGAGCGCAAGCAGCACGAGGTCGGCATCTTCAGCATGTGAGCTCCAGCGTGCGGTGTCATCAAGGCTCGCCGCGGCGGACGCAAAGCCCTCTACGTCGCCGCTCTCAGCCGACTTCAGCGCTCGCTGAAGCGCGCGCGTCGATCCGGCGGGATCGTCTGCATCGGAAAGCTCGACGCCTTCCCCCAACGAAAGCGCCCCCGCCATAAGCGCTTCCCACGCGATCCACGCGTGCCACGATCGTGGGGCCACCTTGAGCATCGGTCGCAGGATGCGAGCCGTGAGATGCGGCATGCCGCTCAGGCGTCTCATTCGCGCAAGCGCCACGCCGGCGAGGTACTGCCACTGAGGAACGTCTTCGGTGCGCGCCATGCGCACGGCCGTCCGCGCAGCCGACGTGGCTTGCTCCAAGTCGCCTTGCCGTTCTGCCGCGTAGGCTTGAATCACGGTGGCTTCGATCCGTGCAGGCGCGATGTGGTTTTCGGAGGCGACGGCGTTCGCCTGTCGCGCGAGTTGAGCCGCTCCGCCCGCATCACCCTCGGCAAGCGCAAGCCATGCCTTGATGAGTGTGATCCAACAAGATAACCAGGAACTCTCGCAGCCTTTCGCGAGACCCGCTGCTAGATCCGTCCATCCTCGAAGCTGCTCGACATCGTGCCCGAGGACAGCGCTCTTTGCACCCTCGACGCACGCAAGCGCGGCGGCTTCGCGTGCGGCGGTATCGGCTTCTCTGAAGTGGGCGCAGTCTTGTGACTCGGGCATGCGTCCAGCGTCAGGTTCCGCGTGCCAGTGCTGCGCGTCGAGCACGACCGCCCATGCCTGCGCGACTGCGGGTTCGCTCGTACGGAGCGAGGACAACAACTCGATCGAAGAACGAAAGTCACCTCGAGTGGCGTCGTCGTACGCAGCTCGCGCACGCTCTACAAGCTGCGTGGTTTCGTGTACGCGCACCGTCATCGATCATCCCACACCGGACCGACTTATAGGTTAGCGACGGCGGGTCTTCAGCCCAACCCAAAGCAAAGGCCGCCCCAAAGAGCGGCCTTTCTTGCCCAGAAGGTGTGTGTGTGTGGTGCGTACTGCAAACTGCCGGGGCAGGGCTTGGCCCGACAACGAGCATCATCAACGTACGGGAGGTTGGGGACATTCGCGATGGCGGTGCAGGCGCCGACCGATCGCAAAGTGAGTAGCGCGACGGTTTCCGCGGTCGCCGCCTACACCGTCATCGCCCCGAAACTAACCCTAAAGTATGCTTTATGTGAGGCCACGAAAACCCGCAAAGGGGAAGCGCCTCACGGAGGTTTGAGATGGTTGGGAATAGAGGCTTGGTGGGTTGGTTGGTAGTGTTTTGCGTCGCTGCCGTTGTAATTGATGTTTCGAGCGCGCGAGCGGATGGGCTGGGGGCGTACTTACAAACGGACGACATTGTGATTCTTGGCCCAGCTGGAGTGTTGCTCCGCGTGGATCCGGTCGACCTGACTCAGGACACAATCGTTTCTCCCGGGCTTTTCGCTCCTGGGGGACCGACGGCGAACCAAAAACCCACGGACCTAGCGCTCGAGGGTCGGGACACGATCTTTCTTGCCAGCTACTACAGTGACGGGTCGTCGTACGTGAACGGGGTGTTCAAGGCGGATGTCGTTACGGGCGCGGTAGAACTGTTCGCATCACCCTTCATGGTCCCCACGATCCGGCCCATTTGGGAGATCGAGGTCGCCCCCAATGGGGATCTAATCGCGATCGCGGGCGGTGCTGAACCCTACAAGATCTATCAGATCGACCGCGACGATTTGTCGGAAACGGTGATCTATGCACCCGCGAATGGCGAGCAGATAGAGCGGCTGGAGGTGGCCGCCAATGGCGACATCTTCGTTTCGCAATTGGGTGAGACCACCCGGAGCGTGCTTCGAATCCCCGCGGGCGCCGACCGGCCCGTGGCGAACCCCCAACTTGTCGCCGAGGGTGGCGATCTGCCGGCGCCCGGGACTTGGCCAGGGTTCAACCTGGAGCTCGATCCGGCGACCGGAGAGTTGGTGTTCCTGAACCCCGACACCGTACCTGGCGGCCCCACGTTCCCAACCGAGGCGGGCATCTATCGGATGGATCCAGATGACCCCGTTCAAACGCTCGTGACATTCTTCGAGCCGTACATCTATCTGTACGATCTGGAGCTCGAGCGAACGGGCACCTATATAGTCGCAGGGTGGGATGGCATATTCCGAGTCGACACCGAGGGAACCAAGACCCCGCTTGGCATTGCAGTCGGACTTGCCAGTGCAATCGGAGGCCACCTCGCCGTTGCGCGGCCACGATGCTCGAACGGAATCGACGACGATCGCGACGGCAAGGCAGACTACAGCTCTATTCCGGGTCAGGGTGATCCCGACTGCACTGGTCCAGATGACGACACAGAAACGAAGCCCTGCGCCAGCAGCGTGGTCGGTGGCCCGCTGCGGGTACAGCACTGGCTCGCTGCGCTCTTCGGTCTGTTCCTCCTCCGCCGCCGGCAATGCTAGCGAGTGGCGGGCTTTGTCTTCATGGAGGGTGCCTTGGCGGCGGGCTTTGCCTTGGTGTCCTTCGGCGAGGGCTTGGCTTTAGCGGCCTTCGCGTCGGCCTTGGCTTTAGCGGCCTTTGGGTCGGGCTTGGCCTCCACGGGCTCGGCGGCGCGCTCCGCGTCGGGCTCGGCCTTCGCGTCGGGTTCGGCCTCGGGGCTCTCGGCAACCGGCTCGGCCTTTGCGCCCTTGGGAGCCTGCCCTGGCTTGGCGCCCTTCCCTGACTTGCGCGAAATCCTCTTGCGTTTTCGCGTCTTCGTCGAGCGTTCCGCTCTCGTCTTCCCGTTTTGGAGCGGGTTGCCGTCAACACAGCTCCAACCATTCGGCAGCCGAGTGTTTCCGTCGCAAATCGCTTCATCGAAGCCGATCGCTTTGTCCACCCATGTATCTTCGAAAACTGCGCCCCGAATGTCGGCGCCCGTGAACCGGGCGCCATCGAGGTTGGTCATGATGAACTGAGCTCCACGGAGCTTGGCGTTCACCAGGGAAGCGTCCTTTAGATTGATGTTATCAAAACCAAAGTACTCCAAGTCCGTCCCCGCGAGTTTTGCGCCTTCAAACCCAATTCTGCCGCGGTTGATGAGAGCTTTGGCGCTCTGCTCCCTGCGATCCGGATCCGAGGAGCGAAGACCCGCAAGGTCGGCTGTGTCCGCGAGATTGCGCGTCGGATTGATCGCGAAGACAAGACTCGCAAGGCAGATCGCAGTGGTGGTTCGCACGAGCTGCTCTTTTTCGACCCCGGGCCGCCAGAGCGCAAAACCGGTCAGCCCTGCGGCGAGCATTGATGCGATCCGTACAACCTGTGTGTCGTCGCCTGCGAAGCTCGCCGCCACGGCGGTGACCAGACTCAAGGCCCCCAAGAAGAACAGAATTGCACGGGTCGCCCCGCGGAGCTTGAACGGCTTGATCGCTTTGAGATCGATGAGCTCGGCAAGCTGCGCCGGGTCCAACGGGCGCTCTTCTTCTTTGGGCTCTTCCTCTTGCTCTTCCTCTGACTCGGTTCGATCGGGCCTCAGGCTTAGCCCCCCGAAGTTCTCTTCTTCGACCTCCTCGTGCGCCAACCCGACTTCTTCGTAGCGGCCGTACCGGGACAAGTCCTCCATGAATGCATCGACCGATGGATAACGATCGTTGGCGGAATTGCGCACGGCCTTACGAATGATCCGCGAGAGACCGGCTGGAAACGCCACGAGCTCCAACAGCTTCGCGGGATCCTCCATCTCCGTGGGCGGGCTCTCTCCTGACAGGACGAAGTACAGTAGCCGTCCAAGTGAATAGACATCGGCTCGCTCGTCGATTCTCGCGTCAGCCTTGTTTGCCTCCGGCGAAGCAAAAGGCCCAACCTCCGGCGCGAAGCCTGCGCCAAAGAACAAGGGTTTGAGTTTCTCGTCGAGCAGGATGTAATCGGGATCGAGTGCGCCCACCACATGGCCGCTTTGGTGAAAGCGTCGAACGATCTCCGCGATGTCGACGAAGACCTGGAGACGGGCGCTCAAGCGCCAACCCAACGCGGGAAGGTGCGATAGCTTTCCGAGAGCTGTCGCGCGCACAATGGCGACCCGAGCATCGCTTCGCTCGATCGGCAGCCCGCTCAAGTCGGCGTGCTCGATGAAGCCCTTGAAGATATCGATCACCTCGGAAGTGGCGGTCTCCTCGAGCTGAATGATCAGGACTTCCCCGCCATCGGTCTTCGCGTTGTGGACCGAGAGTCCAGGTCGCTCGCAAGCGACGCTTCCCAGCTCGACTCCTTGAAGGAGTCCCCCCTCTTTCGCTAGTGCGCCCTCCACCTCCTGATCTTTGCAGCCGCGCCGACCAACCCCCAAAAACGGAGCCGGCGCCGACCGCCATGCCGCGCCTAGACCGCTATTGCTCTTCAGCGGCCCAAAGGCTAACCTTTATGAGTGGAAAAGTACATTTTCACTGTAAGAAGGGAGAGGCGGGCACGGGATGGCTTCACGCTGATCGAGCTGATGGTCGTGGTGACGATTATGGGGGCGCTCGCCTCGATCGCGATCCCTAACTTCAAGCGATACAAGTACCAGGCCCAGTGGGCCGAAGCTTACATCATGCTGAACCACATGGAGCAGGGAGTGAAGGCGTATTACCAGGAAGAGCACTGGCAAGAAGGCGTCGTGAGCACGGTCGGACGCGTCGGGGCCAGCACGCATTGCAGACCGACCTATGGCGCCGTTTCGGGTGGGGGGTTCAACAACCACAGGGTGATCGACTGGTCAAACGAAGAGCCATCTTGGGAGCAGATCGGCTTTACGCCGGCTAATCCGATCCGATTCACGTACTCCATGGGAGTTCCCGTGGTCTCGGGCGCACACAACTACCTCACTGCTGCCGGCGGCGAATGTGGCCTAACGGACCAGGCGAAGATCGTGCCCCACGGAGGGTATGCACTCTTCCGGATTAGGGCTGCAGGAGCCGTTGATGGGTTCACCCAGATCTTCCAGATGCGAGACTTCTGCGTCGCGAAGGCTGGCAGCGCAGTCGACGATGGCGTGATTCAGCGCTGCCAAATCTGGCAAGAGCTCAATTACACGTGCAGTGTGTCCGGTGCAGGAAGCGCCGAGGGCAGACCGAGCGCCTGCATCCTGATGTTCTCGCTTCTCGGTATGGTTCTCACCGCACGCCGTCAACGGCGGCGGCATCACTTCGCGTAGGGTCGTAGCCCGAACGCCTTTTGAAGCGTCGGTATTGCACGAGTATTCGGGTGGGGGAGTGTCCCGGGCTAGGTGCGGTAATCCGCGTTGATGCGGACGTATTCGTGGCCGAGATCGCAGGTGTAGTAGTGGGCGCGCCCGGAGCCGGTGCCGAGCTTGATGCCGATGTCATAGGAGCGGCGCTTCATG
>CAJHXN010000108.1_pt1 | contig 11528 bp, 8 predicted proteins | sample 9198401 | NCBI WGS metagenome assembly CAJHXN01 (sample SAMEA7708334, study PRJEB35096) | sediment metagenome | biome: marine neritic benthic zone biome [ENVO:01000025]; feature: sediment [ENVO:00002007]; material: shallow marine sediment [ENVO:03000034] sea grass bed [ENVO_01000059] ... | reverse complement strand
CGTCCCGGAGCAACCCCGAACGCAATGCGACGAAGAATTCCCCGTCACCGTGGACGTCCGTCCAACCGACTGGCGCGCTGTACCAGCCGCGGGGGAGCTCCTCGTGGTCGACGATCCAATCGATCGCGTCCCGGGTGGGAACGCCGCCAACCGCAGGTGTAGGGTGCAATGCTTGAACCAAATCCAACACGTGCGTCGGCTCGCGAAGGCGTCCCTCGACTGGAGTCTGCATGTGCAACACATTCGGAAGCTCTCGCACGCTTGGCGCCGGCGCCGACCGAAGAGAGTCGCAGTATGGTTCGAGAGCTTGGAGCACGGCGCGCACCACCAACTGATGCTCCTCCTGCTCCTTTTTGCTCGCCATCATTCGTGCCGCGTCACCGTGGACAGTGGAGCCGGCCAACGCCTCACTTCGCACTGCAGAGCCCCGGCGTGAGATCAAAAGCTCAGGGGTCGCGCCTAGGAATACGGCATCACCGCGCCACAACGCGAAACGCGTACACCCCGGGAATCGCTCCTCGAGCCGCTTCAAGACATCGAGCGAAGCCGCGCCGGTCTCCAGCTCCACTACACAATGACGTGCTGCGACGACCTTGCGAAACACGCCTGCGCGAATCTTGGCTCGGATCTCTTCGACCTGCAGGGACCAGCCGGCTTGATCGGCCTGATCGAGGCGCTTCGCCGACACGGGCGACGGAATGACGCCGAGCGGCCTTTCCAGACTATCCCAAATCGTTTCAAACACATCGAGCAACTCGTCGGCGATCACGTCTTGCGACCGTCCGATGGCCAACGAGAGCCACGCCCTGTCGTCGACGTGGTACGTCCACGTGGGAACCAGAAGAAACCCGTCCCCGAAGCTCTCCCAGGGAGACGCCTCTGCGGCTCCTGGCGCAAACGACGCGCCGCCAAACGCACGCGGAACCGGGCTTGCATCCGCGGCAATATGCTTTGCCCCCGCAAAGAAGTCGCCGATGGCGGTCGCGGTGGGCGCCAAGGTCGTTGCAACGCCTAGCCCCGAGCACGCTGCGCTTTGCGGCGGATCCCACAAAATGCTGGCTTCATGTGGGAACGCGCGAAGCAACGCGTCTGGCGGAGCCACTGGAGCGGGAACCGTCACGATGATGTCGACCGCTGGGCTCCGTTCGCCAAGCGCCCGCTCGAGGAATGCCCTCGATGTCTCCCGCGTCGGAACACCTTCAAACGCAAACGCCGCACCCTGAGACCTCATGACGCCCCCTGCGGTTCGGCCACGAACAGCGTGCACGTGCCAAAGGTAAAGGGCTTGACGTCGAGAACGTTCAAGCCGGCCTGCCGCATTTCCTCGGCAAACTCGTCCGATGGTGGGAACGCCGCAATCGACTGCTGGAGGTAACGATACTCCCGCGAGCCAGACAGCATCCCACCAAGCAGCGGAATCACCTGGTGAATGTGAAAGCGTGCGACCGGACTCAGGAGCCCGACACTTGGTTCGGAAAGCTCGAGGACGGCGACCCGTCCACCGGGCTTCGTCACGCGTGCCATCTCGGCTAGCGCTGCGCCGCGGTCAGGAACGTTGCGAATCCCAAACGCGATGCAACAACCATCGAAGCAGTTGTCATCGAACGGCAACCCTTGCGCATCACCTTCTTGAAGCTCAACCCGATCCGCGAAACCGACTCGTCTTACTTTTTCAATGCCCACCGCAAGCATTTGCTTCGACGGATCACTTCCTATTACGTGCGCATCCGGATGTAGGCGCGCAACCATCAATGCGAGATCGCCGGTGCCGGTGGCGAGGTCGAGAACCCGTGACTTGGGAGGAAGCTCCAGCGCTGCGACCGTTTTGCGGCGCCAAGATCGATCGATCCCCATCGACATCAGACGGTTGAGGAGATCGTATCGACCTGCAATCTGGTCGAACATTCCGCCGGAACCGGGGTGTGGGGACGAGCTCTGGTGAACCGCTTCGTTCACTGACCACCTCGCTCGACCGCCTTGGCCTGAAGGCGGGCGTTCTCATGTACTTCCTTCTTTCGCGAATGGAGTCGCATGTGACCGCGTTGAATTCCCTCCCCAGCGAGCGCCCGGAGCGCCGCCAAGTTCGAGGCCATTCCGGCAGCAGCCATCACGATGGCGAGCTCACCCGCCGACGACACGCCCATGAGCTCGAAGCCCGCACGGACTCCGCGATGGACACGTGTCGACCCACCGACGGTCCCAACGGCCAGGGGCATGTCGAGCTCTCCGCGAATCCCGCTCTCAGTCCGCCGCCAGACCACCAGCGGCTTGTACGTCCCTGTCACGGAGGCGAACGCGTGGGCACCGGCCTCGATCGACCGCCAATCCTGTCCCATCGCGAGCGCAACCGCGTCGACACCGTTCATCACACCCTTGTTGTGCGTGACGGCTCGATAAGGATCGAGCTCCGCAAACCTGCTCGCCTTCACGATCCCATCGGCCAGGTCGGGTCCGCCTAGAACGTCGGCACTGACAGCGCAATTCACGCGCACCCTGCGACGTATCGGAAGGTTGCTCAAAATGCGAAGGCCAACCGTGCCGCCGGTGAACTCGCGTATCTCCGGGGCTACAGCCTCTGCGACGGCGTCTACGACGTTTGCTCCCATGGCGTCACCGACGTCGACGTACAGATGCACAACGAGCACCCCACTCTCCTCGTCGAGCACGCGGACGTCCATATCGCGACAGCCACCGCCGCGCTTGACCATCCCTGGGATCGCTTCGTCCGCGACTTTGAAGATCCGATCGCGCTCCGCTTCAACGCGCGCTTTGGCTTCCTGAGGGTTGGGCACGTCATCGAACTGTACCTGGGTGGTCATGATCGGCGCAGTCGCCTCACCGAAGAAGCCACCCGTCATCCGTACTTGCCGAGCTGCATTCGACGCAGCTGCAACGACCGACGGCTCCTCAACGGCCATCGGAACCAGAACATCGCGATGATTCACGCGGAAGTTGAGGGCTATCGACAAGGGAAGGCCGTGAACGGCAATCACGTTCTCGCTCATGCGGTCGGCGATCTCGAGGGTCAGTTGCCCGCCGTCGCGGAGGTGCTTCGCCGACTTCTCGGAGAGCAAGCCGGTTTCAATCATCGTGCGAAGCCGCTCTTCGATCCGTTCTCGGTAGAAACCCGGGATGCGGCTCGTTACGGTGGAGGGTTGGTCAGACATTCATGCCTCTTTCTCGGTTCACTCGCTAAGACTCCCGGTGGACGGTGGCAGTGGCCACCGTAAACAAAGCATCACGCGCACGGCTATTTGGCAGGCCGTCCAAAGCCCGGCATGCGGCCTCCGCCTTACCTACGGCAAGCTCCCGAGTCGCTTCGAGGGCCCCCGTTTGACGAAGCGCCTCTAGAAGACGCAAGCGCGGCCCCTCTGGAACGCCATCCGATGAAGCTGCAACCAGCTCTTCCAGCACGGACCGCAGGGATGGGTCTCGCTCGAGAGCGACGATTAGAGGGTGCGTCATCTTGCCTTCACGCAGGTCGGCGAAAGGGGATTTTCCGATGGTCGACCCATCGCCTGCGTAGTCGAGATAGTCGTCGATCAATTGAAAGGCGACCCCGAGGTGCAGTCCATACTCTTCGAGGGCGTCGCACGCCGCCGCCGTCAAGCCCCCAGCGCGCGCGCCCGCAAACATCGCCCAACGAAACAATGCTGCTGTCTTGCCTTCAACGACCTGCATGTACGTTTGCATGCGAGCATCGACGCGACCTCGGTTCTCCAATTGAATCGCCTCAGCAAAAATCATCTCGTCGATGATGTCCAAAAGACGCACGAGGACATCGGGCATCTGGGCGGCGCGCACACGACGGAGCGCGTCGACGAGCAACCAGTCTCCGGCAAAGATCGATGCCGCATTGCCGTACAGCGTTCGGGCTGCAGGCTCGCCGCGCCGCTGTTCGCCGAGGTCGATGACATCGTCATGGAGAAGCGTCGCGCAATGTACGAGCTCAACAGCGACGCCGAAATCGCGAGTATGGTCGTCGAGCCCATTGCCGAGTCGAGATGCGAGCACGACGCACATTGGACGCAGCCGCTTGCCGGCGATCTCTAGAAGGTGGTGCGCGCTCTTGTGTACGACTGACTCACCCGTTGGCAACTTCTGAATCGCGTCTTCGAGACCGCGCATGTCCCACTTCACGAGGTCGGCAAGATCCGCGAGATGAGCGGAAAGGTCCCCGAGCCCTTGGGAGTCGCAGACCGCCTGCAAGCTGCTCAGCACGTCGGACGACGAGTCCGCTCGGACCGCTGCTATGAGCGACATGGCGCGCCTCCAGTGACTCTCGTCCGTCTCATTGCTCTTGCTCCTCGGCCGCTTGGAGGTCGGCCGGGTGAATCGTTCGTCCGGCCACGAGGAGCCCAACCAATCGTTCGCCGGTTCGTGATAGCGCACTCAACCGGGAAAGTCGCTTCCGCATGTGGTCGGCTCGGTGGCGCTCCTTGTGGGTGAGATGCGGCCGTATATCGTCGAGCTGTTGTCGGGCCTCGGCAAACGCCTCGATCGCCTCTCGAATTAGATTCAGCTCCCTGCGCTCGTAGACTCGTCGGAGGAGCTTCCAGATGCTCGTTTCAGCCTCGTAGAAGTCCTTTCGCTCGCCAGGGCGCCAGATTTTCCGGACGGCACCCCACCGAACCAACTCGGCCAGTGACAAGCTGACCGCGCTGCTGCTTAGCTGAAGCGCCTCGGACAGCTCGAGGGTCGTCGCGGGCTCGGGCGATAGATAGAGAACCGTCCAGATCCGCCCCATGTGGCGCCGAAACCCCCAGAACTCCATGAGCCGCCCCATGGCATCAGCGGCTTTGAGCTCTGGGCCGCGCCATAAGGGCTCGGAATTCCTTGATTCTTCTTGTTTGGCGGCTGCGTTGGACACTTCGAAGGCTCAGTTCTTTCAAATTTGCTTGAAGAGACCTAGGGCTAAGGCGCACGAGAGTCAAGGAAATGGCGTCGTGGCTTGGCGCTGACCCCGGAGCTAGACTCCCGAGTTCCCGATGACCGAAAAACTCAACAAGTACAGCGCCAGGATTACCCAGTCGCCCGCCCAGGGCGCCTCCCAGGCGATGCTGCACGCCACCGGGCTCACCCGTGCGGATATGGACAAGGCCCAGGTCGGGATCTCGGCGGTTTGGTACGAGGGGAACAGCTGCAACATGCATCTCAACCGCCTCGCCGAGGTGGTGAAGCAGGGCGTTGAAGATGCCGGCCTCGTCGGGATGCGCTTCAACACGATCGGTGTGTCGGACGGCATCTCGATGGGCACGGACGGGATGAGCTATTCGATGCAGTCGCGTGACCTGATCGCCGATTCGATCGAAACGGTGATGAGCGCGCAATGGTACGACGCCAACATCTCGATCCCAGGATGCGACAAGAACATGCCGGGGTGCATGATCGCAATCGGACGCTTGAACCGACCGGCACTGATGATCTACGGGGGAACGATCCGAGCTGGACGTGGGAGCGCAGGCGAAAAGCTCGACGTGGTCTCTGCGTTTCAATCTTACGGCGAGCTCCTCGCCCACAAAATCGATGAAACCAAGCGCCTCGACATCATCGAGCACGCCTGCCCAGGCGCAGGCGCGTGCGGGGGTATGTACACCGCGAACACGATGGCTTCGGCGATCGAAGCACTCGGGATGTCCCTTCCTTACAGTGCCTCGATGCCCGCCGAGGATCCGGGCAAACAGGATGAGTGCCTACGTGCCGGTGCCGCCGTAAAGCACCTGCTGGAAAGAGACATCAAGCCCCGCGATATCATGACCCGCAACGCTTTTGAAAACGCGATCGTCACCGTGATGGCACTCGGAGGGTCGACCAATGCGGTGCTGCACCTGATCGCGATGGCCAGGGCGGTCGATGTGGAGCTCACGATCGACGATTTCCAGGCCGTGAGCGATCGCATCCCCCTTCTTGCCGACCTCAAGCCAAGCGGGCAGTACGTGATGGAAGACCTGCACGCGGTCGGCGGCACTCCCGCGGTGTTGCGATACCTGCTCAGCAAGGGCGTGCTCCACGGCGATTGCCTCACGGTGACCGGCAAAACGCTTGCCGAGAACCTCGCCGAGCTCCCTGACCTCAGTCCAGGGCAGGACGTCATCCATCCGTGGGAGAAGCCGATCAAAAAGACCGGGCACCTGACGATCCTGCGAGGCAATCTCGCCCCAGAGGGAAGCGTTGCGAAAATCACCGGCAAAGAAGGCCTTCATTTCCAGGGCCACGCCAAAGTCTTCGACTCCGAGGAAGAAATGCTCGCCGCGATGGAGCGCGAAGAAATCAAAAAGGGTCAGGTATTGGTCATCCGGTACGAGGGGCCCAAGGGCGGACCGGGCATGCCCGAGATGCTCTCCCCGACGTCGGTGATCATGGGGGCCGGCCTGGGCCAGGACGTCGCCCTGATCACCGATGGCCGATTCTCCGGAGGCTCCCATGGGTTCATCATCGGACACATCACACCCGAGGCTCAGGAAGGGGGGCCGATCGCTCTCTTGCAGGACGGCGACCTGATCACGATCGACGCTGACGCAAGAACGATCGACGTCGACCTCCCGGCGCACGAAATCAAGCGGCGGCAGGCCGAATGGAAGGCCCCACCGCTCAAAGCCCGGCGCGGTACTCTCTACAAGTACATCAAAAATGTGAAATCCGCATCGGAAGGGTGTGTGACCGACGAATGAAGGCCTCTGCTGGGCCCTGACGAGCGACCGTTCACCCGCACTGGTCAGCCGTTCACGCGGTTTTTCCAGCAATTTCGGCCCTCGACCCTACACTGCGCCTGGGGCGAGCAGCGACCGAATCCCAAGGAAATCAGATGTATCTCAACCAAGAGGGGCTTCGCGAGATTCGCGACGTCTTGTTCAAGAAGCCAACTATCGGCCGTCTCGTGACCACGGCTTGGATTGGGGGGCTCTACACGGCAATCCGTCAGGTGACCGTCGGGTTCCGGGCACTCGATGAGGTGATCTATCCCGAATACCGAGACCAGAAGATCGACCGGCCGGTTTTTGTGTTCGCCAATCCCCGCAGCGGCACGACCCTTGCCCATCGGCTGATCAGCATGGACGACGAGGTGTTCACGACCGTCAAGCTCTACCAGACAATCTTTCCGTCGGTCACCGCGACCCGAACGTTCCAGCGACTTGTCGAGGTGGCACAGACCGGTGTCGGGGGCGCCCTCAATCGTGTCTACGATTTCTTCAACAGTCCGCTCGAGAGTCGCTGGGCCGAGGTACATCGTCTGAGCCTCGACCAGCCAGAAGAGGATGCGTGCACGCTGCTCTGGAGCCTGCAATCGCCCACGACTGGGCTGTTGTTTCCCTTCATGGACGACCTCCAAAGTCAAACCTGGCTCGATCGACAAAGCCCCGACCGGCGCGCGGCGTTCATGGATTCGTACGAGAACACCCTCAAGCGGCACGTTTACGAAGCTGGCGGCAAGCGCTTCCTCAATAAGAACGTTTTTTTCGCACCGCGTGTGCGCTCCATGTACGAGCGGTTTCCCGACGCGGCGTTCGTGTACTTGATCCGCAATCCGATCGATGGTTTGCCTTCGTTCTTGAATATGTTCTACCAGGCTTGGAAGGCGCACTCGCCGAGCATCCGGCCCGATGGCGAAGAGATCCAAGCACTCAAGCGGCTCGGGTATGACTACTACCGATACGCGCTCGAATGCCGGCGAGAGATCCCGAAAGACCAGTTCATCGTCATTCGCTACGAGGATCTCGTCCAGGATCCGAAGTCGAGCATCCTCGGCTTGTACGGACGCCTCGACATGCCGGTGAGCGACGCGTTCGAAGCCAAACTCGATGAAGCGGTCAAAATACACCGCGATTGGGAGAGCTCCCGTGACTTCGAGCTCGATTTCTTCGGTATCACCCCAGAAGAAGTCTACAGCGAGCTACACGAAGTCTTCGAGGAATTCGGCTACGAAGACCCAACCCAACTCCAACTCGAAGCCGCCGAATAGTAGGCGATAGTGTGGGGGCGGTGGGGCGGGACCAATTGACGGGCCGCAGGCCCGACCGGGATCCACCACGCGACCACTCAGGGCGGTGGGGCGGGACCAATTGACGGGCCACAGGCCCTAGGCGATAGCGTGGGGGCGGTGGGGCGGGACCAATTGACGGGCCACAGGCCCGACCGGGATCCACCACGCGACCACTCAGGGCGGTGGGGCGGGACAATTGACGGGCCGCAGGCCCGACGTGGATCCCTAACGTAACCGCGCGTGCCGTTGTACATTGGGCCTTCTTGGAGGTTCTATGACCGAAGTCGAACGTTTCGAGTTCGCTGGCAGCAACGGGCAAGCGTTAGCAGGGCGGCTTCATTTGCCCGCAGTCAACCCGGTCGCCTATGCGATCTTCGCGCATTGTTTCACTTGCTCGAAAGAAAGCAGAGCGGCCGCGCATATCAGCGCAGCGCTTGCTACTGAGGGGATCGCGACCCTGCGCTTCGATTTCACGGGACTCGGCGAAAGCGAGGGCGACTTCAGCGAGACGACTTTCTCGCACAACGTGGACGATGTCGTCGCGGCAGCAAACGCTTTGAGAGAACGCGACCGAGCACCTGGACTTCTGGTCGGCCACAGCCTGGGTGGATCCGCGGCCTTGGCCGCCGCCTCGCAGATTCGTGAAGTCGTTGCGGTTGCGACGATCGGCGCGCCCGTCGAGCCTCGGCATGTGGCCCGACTATTTGGCGCGACGCTTGCAGAGATCGAACAACAGGGAGAGGCCAAAGTCGACCTCGGTGGCCGTCCCTTCACAGTGCGGAAGTCTTTTCTCGACGACCTCGAGGCCCATTGCAACAAAGAGAAAATCCAGGCGCTCGACAAAGCCTTGCTGATCTTCCATTCCCCGCAGGACCGCATTGTCGATGTCGACAACGCGAGGCTGATCTACCAGGCCGCGCGACATCCAAAGAGCTTCATTTCGTTGGATCAAGCCGATCACCTGCTCAACCGCCGGGCCGATGCCAAGTACGTAGCGGAGGTCCTGCGTTCATGGGTGAGTCGCTACCTGCCCCAGGAGCTCGAGGAAGTCCCTGAGGATGCGCCCGAAGGCGGGGTCGTGGTGGAGGGAAAGGCCACTGGGTACCTCCAGCGAATCCAAGCGCGCGGCCATGTCTTTTCTGCGGATGAGCCGGCAACGGTCGGGGGAACCGATCTCGGACCGACGCCGTATGAGCTTTTGCTTGCAGGTCTCGGAGCGTGCACCTCGATCACGCTTCGGATGTACGCGCGACGCAAGGAGTGGCCGCTGAGGGGTGTACGGGTCAAGCTCCGGCACTATCGGGTCCACGCCAAAGATGTCGAGGACTCCGAGAAGGAATCCGGCCAGGTGGACGTCATCGACAAGGATGTCGAGCTCGAAGGAGAGCTCACGGAGGAGCAACGCAAGCGTTTGTTTCAAATTGCCGCGCGCTGTCCGGTACATCGAACACTCCTCAACGAGATCAAGATCCGTTCCGAGTTGATCCCAGAGGCTTGATTTGGCGAGGGTAGCGGCGCTCAATGATGTCTCACTGAGTCTTGGGGGCGAGACGCTTCTCGACGGCCTCGGCCTACAGGTACATGACGGCGACCACATCGGCCTCGTAGGACCCAACGGCTCGGGAAAGTCGAGCTTGCTGCGGCTGCTTGCCGGTCAGCTCGAGCCCGATGCCGGACGGATCACCACGGTCGAGGGCGTTCGAATCGGCTTTTTGCCGCAAGAGATCGCCCAGTTTCCCGATCGACGGCTTTTTGCATTCGTCTATGACAGCGTAGCGGAACGGCTGCCGTTGCGCCGAGAGCTCGAAGAGGCCGAGTCCCGATTGGCAGAGCTACAAAGCGCAGGCGCAGCCGAAGAGAACGCACTTCTCGAGGCCGCGAGTCACGTCGCGGAGCTCCACGAACACATCGCAGAGCTCGACGCGCGGTTTTCCGCACACGAGGCCAAACAGATCCTGCACGGTCTTGGGTTCTCGCAGAGCGACCACGACCGCCCGCTTTCAGAGCTGAGCGGCGGCTGGAAGATGCGCGCTGTTCTGGCGTCGCTCTTGTTTCAAAAGCCGGGGCTGTTGCTCCTCGACGAGCCGACCAATCATTTGGACATGCCATCGGTCGCGTGGTTCTCGAAATTTCTACGATCGTACGACCAAGCTCTCTTCTTGGTCTCTCACGATCGGGAGTTCCTCAACGAGCAGGTCAATCGGATCGTCAGCTTCGAGCCCGAGGGGATTCGAACGTTTCGCGGCAACTACGACGGCTATTTGAAACAGCGCGACGAAGAACGGCAGGTTCTCGAGAACCGGGCAAGAAATCTCGAACGTGAAAAAGCGCATCTCGAACAGTTCGTGCGGCGATTCAGAGCCAAGGCCAGCAAGGCGGCGCAAGTCCAGAGCCGAGTTCGCATGCTCGAGAAGATGGAGACAGTCGAGCTCTATCGTTCTGCACGTGAGACTCACTTTTCGTTTCCACCAACGGCACGCGGCCCGCGCGTGCCACTTCGCGTCGACGAGCTCTCGAAGTCGTTCGGAGAGATCGTCGTGCTCGACCGAGTCACCCTCGCCGTCGAGCGCGGCGACCGCGTGGCCATCGTGGGACCCAATGGCGCCGGCAAAACGACGTTGCTCAGGATCCTTTCAGGAGAGATCGAGCCGACCGGAGGTCGCGTACAGTTGCCCGGCCTTTCGGAAGTGCGGTACTTCGCCCAGCATCATGCTGAAGCGTTGAACCTTCAAGACACCGTCTACCAAGAGGTCATGCGCTCGAGTGACGGGTCGAGCGCAGAGCGAGTCCGGGCGGTGTTAGGCGCCTTGTTGTTCGACGAGCTCGCGATCGAAAAACGCGTCTCGGTGCTGTCGGGTGGCGAAAGGGCGCGTGTTGCCCTCGCCAAGATCCTCGTCCGCCCAGGCAACGTGCTCCTGATGGACGAACCGACCAACCACCTCGACCTTCAGACCACCGAGGCCCTGACCGACGCGCTGTCGACTTTCGATGGCACACTGTTGTTCGTGAGTCACAACCGCGCGTTCATCCGCAGACTCGCGACGAAGTTGTGGGTCGTTCACGACGGACAGGTTGAGAGCTACCCCGGCACCCTCGACGACTACCTCTGGTCCTGCCAAGAGCGAGACATCGCGCCCGGAACCGAAACCTCGGTGAAGCCAGAAGGCCAAAAGAAGAGCGGGCATTCGCGCAAGGAACAGCGACGCCGCGACGCTGCGCTCCGAGCTGAGCAGAACCGTGAGCTGAAGCCACTCGAGAAGCGCGTGAAGGCCCTGGAGAAACGGATCGCAGAGCTCGAGAACGCACTTGCCCAGCACACCGAAGACCTGAGCAAACCCGAGCTCTACGACAATGCACAGAAGCGTGACTCGGTGATTCGAGAGATGCAGGCAGCGCAAACGGAGCTCGAGCGGTCTTTGGAAGAATGGGAGGAGTCACACGAGAAGCTGGAGCGGCTCAAAGCGGGCGTCGAGGCGTGACCTCGTTTTTCCGCACAGCTCTGTCCATGCGATAGGATCCGGGACATGGCTTTGCGACGCGGGTGGGG
>CAJHXN010000485.1_pt1 | contig 11693 bp, 9 predicted proteins | sample 9198401 | NCBI WGS metagenome assembly CAJHXN01 (sample SAMEA7708334, study PRJEB35096) | sediment metagenome | biome: marine neritic benthic zone biome [ENVO:01000025]; feature: sediment [ENVO:00002007]; material: shallow marine sediment [ENVO:03000034] sea grass bed [ENVO_01000059] ... | reverse complement strand
GCGTTGCCCGGCCCAAGACGGACCAACCCTTCGTGCATTTTCACCAGGAGCTCGATGAGTTGATCCTCGTTTACCATTGTAGGTATCCCGTCAGCCGCCGAGACGCTCGACGTCGAGCTGACCCGGCAGCGTCTTGCCGGTCTCGCAATAGTGGCGCAGCGTGTTCCAGGTGAAGTAGAGGAAACCTTGCATCTTCGTTGCGAGCACGTCGAGCGCTGGCGTCGACGGCGTGCGATCGAGCAGAAGGAGGGTGTCGGTGCAGTCGCACGCGGTCGCGCCGTCGTCGAGTCGCTCGAGTCGGACGCGGCGGTTGAGCACCGCGATGTCACCAAACAGCAGCAGGAACTCGATCGCGAACCGACCGGGGTCATGCACGGTCGTCACCCAAGTCGTTGGGCCGGGCTCGCCGAAAAACAACGGCCTGGACAGGCGTTCGCGGAACACGCAGTTCTTCTCGTTAACGCCGCTGAGACTGTGAACCAGCTCGTACACGCTGCCGTCCCAGCCGTCGATCCACTCTTCCTCGCGTACCGGACACGAGAGCGCGAAGATCTGCTCGCGGGGCGCGCGGATGATCGCCCGGCTAGTGACCTCGATCCGGTCTCCGGCGTCGTGTTTCGGCTGAATGGTGACCTCGAATGGCTGTGTGGTCGTAGTGTGATTCATCATGTGCAATAATGTGAGTCCTCGCTCATATTTTGTCGACTCGCATTTGCCGAGGTCACGATGACGCGCAGAGTTCGCACAACCCCCCGAAAAAACCCGAAACAGGAGCGGTCACGCGCCACTGTCGATGCGATCCTCGAGGCGACTGCTCGCGTTCTGGTCGAGGTCGGCTACGAGCGCGCCAGCACCAATCGCATCGCGCGCGTAGCTGGCGTGAGCATCGGTTCGCTCTACCAGTACTTCCCCGGCAAGGAGGCATTGGTCGCTGCCCTGGTCGAGCGCCTCGTCGCCCGCGTCACCACCCTCCTCGATCAGGCGTTCGATCACATCGAGGAGTTGCCGCCACGTCTCGTCGCACGCGCGCTAGTGACCGCAGTGCTCTCGGCCCAGGCAATCGATACCGATCTCCACCGTCTGCTCATCGAACAGATTCCGCGCGTCGGCCGCCTCCAGCGAATTACGGAGATCGAGCGCCGATTCGCCAAGCGCACTCGGGACTACCTACAGTCGCATCGCCGCGAATCGGCGATCCACAATCCCGATGTCGCCGCGCCGCTGATCGTCTACGCGCTTCACGGCATCCTGTTCGGCCTCGCGCGGACCGACCCGGCGAGATTGGAGGATGACGCGGTCAGCGACGAGATCGTCGCGCTGGTGACGCGCTACGTCGGCGGCTGAGCTCCGAGGGCTTGCTGCCAGGTCACGGGCCCGACGGGTTATCGTTAGTGAAAGCGGAGAATTCGTTCCAACTTCGCGTCGTTGGGGTCACCGTTCATCATTCTTTGGCAAAGATGGCGTGCACGCCATCGACCGATTCGGGTCCGTAGGCGACCGCACCGATCGGCACCGGTCGATCAAGCGCGGCCAACACCTTCGCGGTGCCCACCGGACCGAACCCGCCGCACAGCTCGATCAGCTGGACATCGGTGGCCACCAGCCCCGGCGCCGCGGCGATCGCCGCATCGACGCTGGGGAACCCGGCCAGGATCGTCGTCGACGATGATGTCTCGACCTGCCGGACATCGCCGTCTGCCGGCAGACCATTCGCGGTGTAGAGGAAGAGCCACTTGCTGAGCGCCATGGCGCCACCATACCGCGAATGAGGCAGCCCGCCACTGTGCACGCGCGGTACACTGTGGTCGTGAGGGACCGTGGTTGCGCATGAGCCACCGCGGCAGGATTCCTGTCTATAGGTACGCGGGAGACGTCCGCCACAGCCTAGCTAGACGTATTGATCAGGACGCTGATCGTCCCGTTCAGGAGATCATTGGCCGTAACGATGTCCGGCTTTCCGTCGCCGTTGAAGTCTCCGACTGCGACGGAGCGTGGATGCACGGTATCCGCTCCATCCATGCCGACCCCGAAAATCTGTTCGTCTGCAAATGTCCCGTCGCCCTCTCCCAGATGCACGCTCAAGTCTCCGTTGACCCCGTCATGACCAAAGGAGTGCACCACCACCAAATCCAAACGGCCGTCTAGATCAAAGTCAGCCACCGCTGCGGCAAACGCGTCCTGTCCTGCGGGCAACATCGTCGGCGGCAAGAAACCGTCTTCGCCGTCATGAAGCAGGACCGACACGGTACGGTTGTCGACGTTGGGAACGGCCAAGTCGCTCCGTCCGTCGCCGTTGAAGTCGCTCGCTGCGATTCCTTGAATACCTCCGGAGGTGGTGTCCACGCTTTGGGCACTGGTGTCGGAGAAGAGGCTCGCCGGGTCTGCATCACCGGTATTGGAAAAGACCCCCACCGTGTTTTCGTTCAGGTTCCCGACCGCCAGATCGACCCTTCCGTCGCCGTCAAAGTCCGCAGCCACCAAACTCTTGGGCGAGGTAATGTGAGCGCTGTCCTCCGCCGCGGGTATCTGGACTACATCGAAGGTCAATCCTCCTTGATTGATCAAGAGCGTGAGTCGTTTTTCGATCCCGCTCACTGTCGCCAAGTCCAAACCCCCAGCACCGTCCAGGTCCGCAACCACGATCGCTTGAGGGCCCGCCGCCACCATCTCATCTTGTTGCGTCGCAAAGTCTGGCCCTTGCAGAACGCTCACTTCGTCGTTTTGCTTGGCGAACGCCAGGTCCGGGCTGCCATCTCCGGTCAGCTCCCCTACGGCTAGGGCGCTGTTGGTATTGCCCGTCCCGAACGGCGACTCACCCGCCAAGCTGAACATTCCGTCGCCCGAACCCAAGAAGACATTGAATCCTGGGGTGACGCCATCGTCGATGATCACGGCGATGTCCAGATTGGTATCCTGATCGAAATCGCCCACGACCACCGACTGCGGTGAAGCGGGGATGTTTGGAGAGCCAAGCACGACGGCATCGGCAAAGCTCAAGGTCAGCGGCTCAGGCTGCCCACCCGTGCCGCCACGCCCAGCAGTCCCGCCCGTGCCAGCGGTCCCGCCAGCGCCGCCAACGCCTGCCGCCCCTCCGCTCCCGCTCCCGTCCGAGCTGCAAGCGCAGACCCCAAGGACAAGGGCCAACCACGAGGCCGCAACCATTTTTGTAAACCACGCCACGATCGGTACTTACCACTTTAGCGGGACCAGGTCTCGGCCCGCGTGAAGGGGTGGGAGTCAACCCCGGGTGCGAAGGGCCGCCTCGAGCGCGTCGCACACGGTCTCGAACACCTGGATCCGAGCGCTGCGTTTGTCGTTGGCGGGAACCAGATGCCACGGTGCCAACTCGGTGCTGGTGCGCGCCACCATCTCCTCCACCGCCGCTTCGTACTGCGGCCGCTTCTCGCGGTTGCGGTGGTCTTCGGCCGTAAGCTTGTACCGCTTGAAGGGTATCTGCTCGCGGGCCGCGAAGCGCTCGAGCTGGGTCTCCGGATCGATGTGCAGCCAGAACTTGAGGACCGGCATGCCGTGCTCGACGAGCTGCTCCTCGAAGTCGTTGATCTCCTCGTAGGCGCGGCGCCACTCGTGCTCCTGCGCGAACCCCTCTACGCGCTCCACGAGCACCCGCCCGTACCAGCTCCGGTCGCAGATCAGCATGCGCCCCGCCCTCGGCAGCCGCCGCCAGAAGCGCCACAGATAGTGGTGCGCCAACTCCTCGGGCGTCGGCGCGGCCACCGGCATCACCCGGTAGTCCTGCACGTCCATGGCGCGGGTCATCCGCCGGATCACGCCTCCCTTGCCAGAGGCGTCCGAGCCTTCGAAGACCACGGCGCTCCCCACGCCCTGTTCGTGGCAGCGACGGCTGAGCTCCCACAGTCGGCCCTGCAACTCGCGCAACCGCTTTCTGTACTCCTCCCGGGGTAGCTCCGCGTCGAGATCGAGGGATGCGAGGATTCCTGCGTGCTTCCTCTGCTCGTGGTGGGCCGCTTTACTCGTCGCCACGGGCGGATCCGGGGACGGCTCGGCGAGGCGCTTGACCAGCGCGTCGCGGATCGTGCGAGCGACGAGGACGTTACGGTGGCGGGCGTCGGTGCTCTCGACCAGGTGCCAGGGCGAGGCCGCGGTGCTGGTCTGTCGCAACAGGGCTTCGATGAGGGGCTTGGCCTCGTCGTAGCGCTCGTAGAGCTCCAGATCGATCTCGTTGAGCCGGACGCTGTTGGGCGACTTCCTAGCCTTCGCCAGCCGCTTGCGGCGCTTGTCCGGGGGCAGATGCAGCCAGATCTTCAGCAGCAGCACGCCGTCGTCGACCAGCATCTGTTCTAGGCGACGCGCGTGCTCCAGGCGCCGCGCCGCCTCCTCCGTGTCGCTCTCGCCCGTGAGTCGGTCCGCCAGCAGGCCCAGGCCGTAGCCGCCCGCATAGATCCCGATCTCGCCCTTTGCCGGCAAGACCTGCCAGTAGCGCCAAAAGCGCGGGTACTGACGTTCGTAGTCCTTGCGCCGGCCGAAGAAATGAGCGTCCAGGTAGCGCGCGTCCATCCAGTGGTGCAGGAGGTTGAGCACCTCGCTCACTGCCTCGCGGTCGTCCCCGGAGAGCACGATCATCACGGGGAAGTTACTCCCGCGCACCTTGAACTGAGTGTTCAGCAGATCGACCCGCAACCGCGGCAGGGACTCCTCGTACTCTTCCTTGGAGAGCTTGGCTCCGACCTCGGCGATTTCGAGCATGGCGGTGCGAGCATACACCGGGGTTGCTGTCGGAATCGAGAACTACCCTGGGTGCCTCGGTCAGACTCGGCTCCTACGTGCTGGATGTCGGAAGCCGGCTCGCAGTCTGCCCAGCCTCCCTAGCTCCGGTTTCGGAAGGGATTCCACTGCGCAACTTGATCCTTGTGTTCGGACCTCCTGTCGGGCGATGGTTGCCGTATGCCACGCCCTAGCTTTTCGACCTTCCCTGGGCTTGCACTGTGGGTCTTCGCAGCCATCTTCTTCGTCTCTTGCAGCGAGAGTGGGGACGATGGCAGGGTAGGAACTTCCGAAAGCGACTGGCCCACATTCGGGCGCGACCTGCACCACACGCGCAGCAACCCCGTCGAGACCGAGATCGGCGTAGACACGGTTGCCGACTTGGAGATGGCGTGGGAGCACACGGGCACCGAGGTTACCTCCACGCCCGCCGTCGTAGGTGGTGTCGTCTATTTCGCGGACTGGGCCGGGTTCATCTATGCGAAAAACGTCTTGGACGGGTCAGAGGTGTGGACCACCCAACTGGAGGACTCGGGCGTCACTTCGAGTTTGGCCGTGGGTGAGGAGCGCATCTTCCTTGGCGATCGGCGAGGTTGGTTCCATGCGATCGATCGAGCCACAGGCGACATCCTTTGGTCGGTCGAGCTCGACGATCATCCGAATGCGGGAATCACCGGGTCGCCACAGATGGTCGACGTCATGCTGGACGACGGCGCGACCGACCCGATCCTGATAGTCGGTGTGTCTTCGGGCGAGCTATCGACCGAAAAAGAAGAGTACACTTTCCGCGGGAGCATCGTCGGCATCGCCCAAGAAAATGGAGCGGAACGTTGGCGCGTCTACGTGACCCAGGACGACGAAACGTCGGGCGCGGGCGTCAGCGTTTGGTCTTCGCCGTCGATCGATATCGAGCGCGAGCTCGCGTTCATCGGCACCGGACAAACGTACGAGGAGCCCGCGAGCCCGATGTCGGACTCCCTGATCGCCGTGGACTACCGAACCGGTGAGATTGCATGGTGGCGCCAGTTTACGGAGAACGACGTCTACCGGATCTTCATGCCCCTTCCGCAAGGGCCCGACGCGGACATCGGGGCTGCCCCGAATCTGTTCACCCTCGACGACGGCCGGGAAGTGGTCGGGGTAGGCGACAAGGGAGGGATTTACGGCGTCTTCGATCGCGCGACCGGCGAAGAAATGTGGGTGGAGCGGCTCGGCCCTGGCAGCCACCTTGGTGGCGTGATGGCCCCAGCCGCCTACCACGACGGTCGAATCTACATCACCTCGAATCTCTGGCCGAGTGGTTTTGATACTGAGGCTGTCTTCGTCCCGATGTTCAGCGATCCTGAAAACACGTCCGAGCTCATCGCACTCGAGGCAAACGACGGCACCGAGGTCTGGCGCACCTCGATCGCCAGTCCGACGATTGGCGGGACACTATTCGCCAACGGCGTGGTGTACAGCGCGCATACCCTCGGCTTGCTCCAGGCTTTCGATGCGAGAGACGGGCAGTTGCTGTGGGAAGACAAGGTTGGAGAAAGCCTGGCGAGCGGCCCGGTCGTGTCGGATGGCTTGCTGTTCGTGACCTACGGGTTCTCGTTCATCGGGATTCGAGGTGACACGCCGGGAGACCCGGGCGGCATGCGCGTATATGGTCTTCCGCAGTGAGACTGTATGCGCCTGGGTGTCGGGCACAAGATGGGATGGTAGTCCAATGAAGAAACAAAAATGGCTTTCAATGAGCAAGAAGACCGAGCCGGAGCTTCCATTGAAGCCGCCGATTCCGTTCCTCGAGAATTACTCCAACGGTGAGTTCTTCTACGAGCAGACGCCTCGGGACCGCCTGATCACCAAACTCATCCTGGAGCGCGCGGATGAGAAGTCGCGCAAGCTCGGCGTCGACCGCCGCCAGTTCTTGGCGAGCACCATGGGGATGGTCACCTCCTTGGGCGTGATCAATACCGTCAGTGGTTGCTCCTCGGACGGCGGTTTCAACGCACCCGATGGCGGCGCGATGGACTGTGACCAGGCGACGGAGCTCGTGTCTGGCGGTGACTACTTCATCTTCGACATGCAGACGCATCACGTGGATCCCTCCGGTGAATACATCGAGCGGAACCCCCTGATCGCGCGGGGCTTGCCTGGTTTGTTCCCGGGCGGCGATTGCAGCGAGGGGATGAACACCAACGATTGCCTGGACTTCGACAACTACATCGACCTGATCTTCCTCGAGAGCGACACCACCATGGCGATCCTGTCGGGGTTCCCAGCCTCGCACTGCGAAACCGGCGCTGAGGTCTGCGGCCTGATCATCGAGAACGACGTCATGGCCATGGAACGAGAGCAGATCAACCGAGCCGCGCAGAGCCAGCGAATGATCAACCACTGCAACGTGGCGCCCAATGACGGCCTCGAGTTCCAGCTCGATCACATGCAGTACATTCAGGAAAACTTCGGTGTTGTCGGGGGTTGGAAGCTCTATACGGGCTGGGTCCCCCCGAGTGGCGGCGACGGCTGGTTCATGGACGATCCCGACATCGGCATCCCCATGATCGAAAAAGGCATCGAGCTCGGCATGTCGACCTTCTGCGTTCACAAGGGGCCGCCGCTAGTGCAGTTCAACCCTAGGTTCAACGACTCCCGCGATATGGGGGTGGTGGCCAAGATGTTCCCCGAAGCCAATTTCGTGATCTATCACTCGGGCCTCGGCTTCGCGGAGTTCGGTGAGGGCGGCACCCGCGAGCCTTATGATCCCGACGTCAACGCAGGGGTGAACAACGTCATCAAGACCCTCGAGGACAACCAGCTCGGGCAAGGTTCCAACCTTTATGCCGAGCTCGGCTCATTGTGGGCCAGCGTCATGACCGACTCGATGGGCGCGCAACACGTCATCGGCAAGCTGCTCAAGCACTTTGGCGAGGACAACGTCTTGTGGGGTAGCGAGTGCATTTGGTTCGCGTCGCCTCAACCGCAGATCGAGGCATTCAAAACGTTCACCATCTCCCAAGAGTTCCAGGAGCAGTACGGCTACCCGGCGCTTACCGACGAGATTCGCGCAAAGATCTTTGGCCTCAACGCGGCCAGGCTCTATGGGATCGACCCGCAGGAAAAGCGTTGCCAGGTCGACCCGATGATGTTGGCGACTGCGAAGCGGCAGCTCGACGGAGAGCTCGGCGATCGCCGCTGGGCGTTCCAAAAGCCCCTCGGGCCGACCACTCGGCGTGAGTTCATTCAGCTCGTTCGCAAGAATCGGTTCGAAGGAAAGCCCGGTTGAACGGCTGTCTTTGCGGGCATATTGAGGGGAGACCTTACTCGTTGAACGAAAGTCAGGTTTCGGGGACACTGTAACCGCACGACCACCGCAGGCAGCCCGGAGAGGAGACTCAGGCCATGCGTAGGATACTTTTGTCAGTTCTAGCGATGACGGTCGCGGGGTGCGCAACCAGCACGACCGACGGCGAGGCGGGAAGCGGCGAGTTTAACGCAGCGTGGAGCCACACTTTTCCTCCGATAACCGTACAGTCCGGGACGGAGGAAGACTTCCTCTGCCAGAGCTGGACTCTCAACAACGACGAGCCGATCTACGTGTCTGGGGTGCGTCAATACAACGACGGCGCCTGGCATCATTCAAACTGGTTCTTTGCCCCTGAGGATATGTTCGGCGACGATGGCACTTGGAACTGCCGCGACGAGGGTTTCGGCATGGTCGAGGCCGCCGTATTCGGCGGCGTGGTCTTCGCACAATCCACGCAGACCTTCGAGGAGACCTTTCGTTTCCCCGAGCGCAGTGCGGTCATCATCCCGCCGCGAAGCAAGATCATCGGCGCCATTCACCTAGTGAACTTTGCCGCAAGCGCCATCGACACCTCGCTCACCCTGGAATTCGAGTCCACAGAAGCCGAGGAGATCGACACAAGCCTTCAACCCCTCAGCTTCTTGATCTACTCGCTCGCGATACCGCCGCAGCAGGAGTCCCGTTGGCGCATGACGTGCCCGATGGAGGGCGTCTACGACAGCCTCGAGCGCAATTTCGGCAAGAGCGACGACTTCGGCATCTACTACGTTCTGGGACACTACCACTCGTGGGGTAACTACTTCGGGCTCAGCTATGTCGACGAAGATGGTAGCGAGCGCTTGATCATGGAAACCGACAACACCGCCGGTGACACCCTTGGTGCCCTCGTCGACCCGCCGGCAATGGCCAACGGCGCGTCCGGCTTGAAAGTGACCTGCGGCTACAACAACAACACGGACCACGACCTGATCTGGGGCAACGACGGCGACAAGGAAATGTGCATGTTCCTCGCCTATGTGGGTGCGCCAGTCAAAGTCGTCTCGTGGGGCGCAGAGCCATCCGCGGAGGTGGGCATGGTCGACGGCATGCGGACATTCGAGGCCGGCTGCTCCGACGTGACCGTCATTCCTGCCCGCCAGTAGCGGTGATCCGCGACAAACCAACGGCGCTCAGCTGGCTATCGAACGGTGATCAGGCGCGTCTCATTCGCCGACGCAAGCGTCGCCTGAGCGATAGAGCCAGCGCGCAACACAAGAGGGCGAGCCACGTTGTCGAAGGCCGGGACGGTGCGGCATTGCTGACCGCGCATCCGCCACCGCCCGTATCCGCACCACCTGTGCCACCACTACCTGCGTCTCCGCCTGCTCCACCGGCGCCACCCATACCACCGCCAGCGCCGCCGGTCCCCGGTTCATCCAGACACGGCGGTAGCTCTCCGGCGTCTAACGAGAAGAACGTCGTGAAGACGTTATCCGCGAAGCAGTTGCCACGGGGCTCGGGTGCGAGAAACACAAGATCGCCAGCGAAAAGGGCGAACGGGTTGTCGGGTTCGACATTCGTTGCGTTGTTCAGGGCGGTATTCCCCACGACGCGATTGTCCTTGGCCGTCTCGTCTTCGAGGAATCCAGGCGCCATCATCACGGCCGGATCGACGTCGCAAGCAAAGTCGGGATCCTCAGCAAAGGGGAGGCAATAATCGATGATGCCAATCCCAACGAAGTCGTGATTTTCGACCGTGTTCCCCGAGACCAGTGACTCGTCCACGCCCACGTAGAGGATGCCGATTCCGCTCGGGATGGCGGCGAGGATGGCGCCCGGCCGCGCGGTATTCGGCTTGTTGTTGTCGTGGATGTCGTTGTCGATGAGGTCGATCTGCGTGGCGCTACCTCGGTTCGGGTAAATGTCCGGCAGGAGCAGGATCGCGGCGCCGACCGTGTTGTTTCGGGACTCGTTCCCCATGACCATGACGCGGTCGCTGTTCGAGACCTCGATGCCGTTGACGCTGTTTTCGACCAGATTGTCGAACACATCGACGTCCTCGGAAGTCTCGACCCAGAGGGCGCTATCCAAGTCCGAACCCGTGGAGTAGCTGTTCTGGATGAGGCCGTCCCGCGATAGGACGGGGAAGATTCCATAGTTCCGGTTGTCGATCGATTCGACGTCTTCCCATCGGAAGCCGTCGACGTGCTCGGCGAAGAGCCCGTTGTTACTGAAGCCTTGGATCGTGATGCCTTGGACCACGTTGCCGCTGAGCCAGGCATCGTCTTGCTTCGGGATGATCTTCGGGACGTTCGGATGGAGGGGGAAGGGCGGCGCCATGTCTGTGTGACAGCCCATGCAGTCGGTCCGCACGACCTCGGCCCCCTTGGGCTGGGCCTCTTGCGGAACCTCGAGCGGTACAATGACGATGCCATTCATCTGAGTGCCGGTGCTCCTGACGATCACGCGTTCCTCGTCCGGGCTGTCCGGCCCGGCTGCCGCGGTGCTCAGCCCGATCAGTTGGATTCCGTTCTTGGTGATGTTGAGCCCGTTTGTCGGGTTACAGGGTTCTTCGTAGATGCCAGGCTCGATGTTGATCTGAGTGCCCTCGTCGGCCAGGTCGATCGCTTCCTGGATTGACTGGCCCTGCCTGACGAGGATGCCGTCTCCGAACGGTTCGAAGGGACCCGTGGCTTCGCGCGGGCATCCGGTGCCCCCAGCGCCGCCCATGCCGCCCATGCCGCCGGCGCCGCCAGCACCACTTGGATCGTACGGCTCGAGGCCGGGGAACGGAGGCTGGTCGACCACGGGACCGATGAGTGTATAGATCGTGTTTGCGTCTGCCGCGGTCCAGCCCGGCTGCGTGCTGTCGAGGATCTCAGCGAGGTTATCGGAAGCGCCGGGGTCCATGTCGGAGTCCAACAGCTCGACGCATAGGATGGCATCCTCCAAGGTCTCGCACCCCGGGTCGCCCAAGACCGAGCGGATGTCCCACCCGTAGCCGTTCCATTCCGCGTCCGCGGGGTCATTCGAGTGGCACAGCTGGCATTGGGCGATATCGTCCGAGGCCGACATGTCTTCGTACAGAGCCTGCCAAGCGGTCAGCGCTGGCCCGCGCGCACTCGCAGGCGGCCCGCCGATCAAAAACACAACAAGTGCCGCGCCGAGGACGAGCAAGCACCAAGTTCGTAGCCTCGCGAGAACAGATATACGCATGATCAACTCCAACGCGCAGGGGGCGGGGGATGGCGTGACGGCGAACCAGCTGTGCGAACACGTTGAATATCACGGCGCCACCGATACGATCAATGGCGACTGTTCCTCCATGTACAATCTGCGACCGAATTGCTCGGTTCTAGGCCCTTATGTCGACTTTCTCGGGGACGAGTAAGAGCGTTTGAAGTACCTATCAGCAGGCGATGAAAGCGATTGTCCAAGAAGGGTACGGATCACTGGACGCTCTCAAACTCCAGGAAGTCGAAAAGCCTGCTCCGGGAGATGACGAGGTGCTGGTCCGCGTACGCGCCGCTTCGGTCCATCCGGATGTGTGGCACGTGGTCAGCGGGCGGCCGTACGTCCTTCGCCTCATGGGAGCCGGTTTTTTCAAGCCGAAAAACCCGATCCCGGGGACGGATATGGCGGGGGTTGTCGAAGCGGTGGGTACGAATGCGACGCAGTT
>CAJHXN010000618.1_pt1 | contig 11703 bp, 12 predicted proteins | sample 9198401 | NCBI WGS metagenome assembly CAJHXN01 (sample SAMEA7708334, study PRJEB35096) | sediment metagenome | biome: marine neritic benthic zone biome [ENVO:01000025]; feature: sediment [ENVO:00002007]; material: shallow marine sediment [ENVO:03000034] sea grass bed [ENVO_01000059] ... | reverse complement strand
TTGTCATGCACGTGCACGCCATCGGCATCGATTCGTGCGCTAAACGAAATGAGCGCGCCCAGTGCATGGGCCTTACCACGAATACGGAGACCTGGGCTCGCCGGCTCGAGCTCCATAGCGACCTTGTCCGACACTTCCGCAGCACGCGCCCGGAGGAGGGCGAGCGGTATGGAAACCCGACCTGTGACCGCGTCGGTGGCAAGCCGCCAGAGCACCGCTGGCTTCAAATGTGGATTCTTGGTGGAGCCCATCGGCACAGCTCTTTACATCGCACGAATGCGATCAAAGCTCACGCGGGGAAAATCAACACACGATCGATCCCTTTTTGCCGAACCCTCTTGCCTGCCCGTATCAATTCGCCCACCATCGGGGCCCATGCGTCCTTTGTTGTTGTCGCTGATTTCCATCCTGCTCGGCTGCTCGGACGGCAGTCCCGACGCCGCTCCAAGAGGCCCCGGTCAGGCCGAGTGGACATTGGTCCCTACGGCGGAGGTCGCCAACGAGTGCAGTCTTGATCCGGAGTTGCTCGCGCAGGCGGACGTCGAGATCGATCGGGCATACGCAGTTGTTCGATACGGCAAACTCTGCCACGAGCACTATCCTACGCGCCTCTATCCGGGCGGCGTCGACGCGGCAGAGATCGTGTTTTCTGCGGCCAAGACCCTCGCGGGGGTGCTCACAGGCGCGGCGGTCTACAGAACACGAGACCTTGAGCGCACCGGCCCGAAGACTGGGCCGCTACAAGATACCGACCGTGTCGACCATTGGCTCGATTCGTTCACGTTCAATCAGGATGCACAAGTTGGGCATGTGCTCGGTATGGTGGGGCACAACGAAGACTTGAGCTCGCCTGAGCTCGATTTCACGTACGACATCATCGGTGAGATGCAGATCAATCGCCTCAACGACGTCGTCGCCACCGCAATTGCGCAAGACCCCGGGCTCGGGTCCAGCGTCCACGAATTTCTGCAGCGTTCCCTATTCGAGCCCCTCGGAATGCGACAATCCGATTGGAATGAAAGCGATCCGGACAAGAACTTCGCCGTCGGGTGGCGTACCACCGCGCGTGACATGGCGCGTCTCGGTCTACTGATCCTGGACGGAGGTCTTTGGGGCGGTGAGCGTCTTGTGACCGAAGACTGGATGTACAAGATGACCCACCCTTCGTTCGAGCTTGCGAACACAGGGTACGGCTATCTCACCTGGCTGATCGCACGGTCCAACGCCGACAACGGTGATGGCCTAGCCAAAACGACTGAGCCGAATGCCGAGTGCACGCCATCCACGATCTGGAACGAGTATCCCCACGGCCTCTCCACATCACCGGATTGCAACTACGTACCGCCGTGGGATTGCAGCCAGGATTTCGACATTGGCGTGTGGTACGCGGCGGGGCTGATGGGCAACTACATCGTTGGCCACCCCGGCCTCGATATGGATCTGGTGGTCAAAAACATCGGTAGCAACAACCAACACCGGGTGTGGGACGCGATTCGCCCTGCTCTGGTTGCCCTCGATCCGACGTTTGCTGGCGATGAAGAAGCTTTTTGCGAATCTTACGCTGCCGGTGACTACGCGCCCGATCTTTGAACAATCGCGGCTCGCCGTTTCGGGAAGAGGAGAAAGAACGCTCGGTCACTGGTTCGGTACGAGGAGAATTTTTCCGCCTGTCATCTGGCTCAGATACTCCTCGACGGCTTTCTTGGCTTCTTGGAACGGATACCGGGCTCTGATTTCGGTTTTGAGCTCGGTCGACAAGAGCTTCTGCGCGCGCCGCCACGTCATCAAGATCTGAATCAGATTCTTGTTGGCTATCCAAGGGCCGAGCCAGAAGCCGTCGATAGCCTTGTCATGGAATATCAATTGATCGGGGAGCGCGTCCGCCGCTTGAAACGAGAGAGCGCCGAAAATCGTGACTTTCCCATGCTGCGGCAAAGCCTTCAGCAGTCGCCCCGTCAAGGGCCCGGCAACTGCATCGAAGGCCAAACGAGCATCATAGCGACGGCACGCATCGTGGAGTTGTTGATCGAAGTCGGTCTCACTGCTGTTCAAAACGACCGCAGCGCCTTGCCGTTTGAGTAGCTCTACCTGCGCATCTCGACGAACGACATTGATGATCTGAACTCCCTCACTACGCCCCAACCGGTTGACCATTTGTCCAAGTGAGCTTGCCGCAGCGGTGAGCACAATCGCTTTGTGCCGGCCCCTCTTTGCTATCTCTACGAAAGCGCTGGCCGTTAGCGGATTGATCGCAGACATCGCCCCTTGCTCGAGGGTCACCGAGTCGTGCAATGGCAGTGCACCCCCTTTTGTAGAAGTGACCACGTACTCGGCCCACACACCATCCCCTTTCCCATTCCACAAACACGCAACCCGTTTGCCAAGAAAATAACGTCCCATGGGACCCGGGCCAACAGCGACCACAGTCCCCGAACCCTCTCCTCCGGGAATGATTGGCGGCGGCGGTCTAAACCCGTATCGACCTTGGAGGACGGCCAAGTCGGATGGATTGATCGGTGCCGCGGCGACTTTGACCAGAACCTCGTCCTTCCCTGGCTTTGGCACCGGCCGTTGTTCTACCCGAAGCGCCTCGACACCGGAATACGAATCCAAAACGACGGCCGTCATGCGATCAGGGTCGGACCTCTTTTCGTTAGGGGTTTCGTTCGTCATCGTCATCCGGCGTGGTGCACTCCGGGTCGAATGGGAAGTCCACTTCGAGGTCACCGTCATTGTCCATGCCGTCATTGCATTGAGGTTGCGGTCCGCTTCCACCAGGGAACTGGGCCCACACCATCGGAAGGAAAACGTTCCCCGCGAGTTGATCGAATTCTTGGGTTGGGCCCGCGGCGACCTTGGTGTTCAGCGACAGCACTCCGGTGGCATCGATCACTTGAATCTTGATGATGAACGTGCGTTGGCCGGCTTCGTAGAGCCCGCTTATCAGTCGCCCCGGAAGAGGGCCTACGGAAAAAGGTATGTCGAGACCGCAAATCAGCGTGGCTGCATCCGGGCTTAGTTGGAACGTCGCAAAAGCGGCGCTCAACTGATTGTCAAATGCGGTGACCGCATCTACGAAAACTTGTTCTCCGGAGGTGTGCTTGAAGAACACCTCTCCATCGTCTCGCTGAATCGTGACACCACGTTCGAGCGTTTGCCCCGCATAGCCGGGCGGCAAGCTCCAGAACGAGGCGTCGCCGCCTGGGAGCGTGCTGCCCACGCTTTCGAGGAGTGGCAAGAATGGCAAATTCACGAGGAACCCACTCTCGAGATCGAAATAGACGGCGGTTGCACCCGTGAGAGTGGCACAGTTCGGATTCTGGGACGCCGTACCGGCGAGGCGATCCACATTGGTGCCGCCGTTCCCACTACCACCGCCACCATCACCATCATCACCGCCGCTGCAGCTCACGATCAACGCGCTCAAAATGATGGCGATGTACTTCATGACAACTGAGGGCGTATGGAGATCTCTCGAGTGGAAATACTCGGCGTCTTCCGAACGCGTGTCCAGGGCAAAGTCGTACCCGGCCGTTCTTGGTCAACCAAGCGACGGGTGTGCGACACCCTCAGATGTGCTCAATCTAAGTCGGATCTTGGTCTCTTTCCGGCGTGTTGCGCACCTCGATGATCTCGGCGGTGACCTCGCCCTTTGGGCGCCGGACCGTGACCTCGTCGCCGACCCCTCGGGACAGAAGCGACCTTCCTACTGGTGAGTCCATGCTGATCCACTTCTTCTCAGCGTCGGTTTCGTCGGGTCCGACGATGCGATAGGTTTGCGTGTTTCCGTCTTCGTCTTCGATCGTGACCCAGCTGCCGAAATAGACCTTTCCATCATCGGGGGGCTTTTCGTCGACGATCGTGAGAACCTTCAGGCGCTGCCCCAAGAACCGAAGCCGTCGATCGATCGCCGCAAGGCGCTGCTTGCTGTACTGGTACTCCGCATTCTCGGAGCGGTCGCCTTCGGCCGCCGCGATTTGCACGGCCTTGGCCATCTTTGGTCGATCGACATTCCACAACCGGTCCGCCTCTTCCTCGAAGCGGCGGTATCCCTCAGGGGTGATGTAGCCGGGCTTCCCCGATGTATCCGGTCGTGTGCGTCGTCGCGACATCGTCTTGGCGCCAACACTACTGTAAAAGAGGAGTCAACGCCGTCGAGCCGCAATCAACGGCGCTAGCGCGAACACTGCGAGTGATGCGAGGTACACGCCTCCCGACACCGGATCTCGCGAGTCGATGTACTCGGCGAGCGTCATACCCCGAAGCCCAAGCACCAGCGTCGACTCGGCGACCAAGAGAAGCCCGAGCGCGAGCCCGCCCGTGCTTAGTTGCAGAGCCCTTGATCGGAGCTCAAAGCGCGGTACGAGCCAGCAGGCGGCCACAGCGATCACGGCGAGCATGATCGGTGCCTCGAGGAGCTCTGCCCATCTTTCGCCGAGGTGGGGCACTACCCAAAGCGTGCGGATCACGCCAAGCAAGAACCCGACGCCAAACACGAGTCCGAAATAGGTCGCGCCCGCCTTGAGAACCGTCATGCGAGAACGCCTACTCGACAAAACTGCCAGCGTCTATCATGAGTCCCCTTGTTTGAGCTGAGACGATGAGCACCGAAATCAATTCCAGCGACAACTTACGCGACGTTCGGTACGAGATTCGCGGGAAGCTGGCGCAGCGCGCGCACGAGATGGAGCGTCAGGGTTACGAGATCATCTCGCTGAACATCGGGAACCCAGGGCTATTTGGCTTCCGCACACCCGAAACGATGCGAATGGCCATGATCGAGAACCTCCCGAGCAGCGAGGCGTATTGCCACCAAAAAGGCATCTTCCCGGCACGTGAAGCGGTGGTGATGCAGCAGCAAGAACGCGGCGTGATGGATGTGACGGCCGAGCACGTATTCATCGGGAACGGTGTCAGCGAGATGATCGACTTGACGTTGCGCGCATTGCTCAACGGCGGCGACGAGGTGCTCATACCAAGCCCCGACTATCCGCTTTGGACCGCCGGAGTAAGACTGAACGGTGGTCGGGCGGTGCACTACCCATGCCCACCGGAAAAGCAGTTTCATCCAGACCTCGACGCGCTGGAGAAGCTGATCACAAACCGAACCCGCGCAATCGTCATCATCAACCCGAACAATCCCACCGGCGCTGTCTACAGCCGCGAGGTTCTAGAGGCCATGGTCGCGCTCGCCGAACGGCATGACCTGGTCATCTTCAGCGATGAGATTTACGACGGCATGGTGTACGACGGCGCCGAGTTCGTCCCGATTGCGCCGTTGGTGAAGAACACCCTGTGCGGCACGTTCAGCGGCTTGTCCAAGGTCTATCGCGCCTGCGGTTTCCGTGTGGGCTGGGTGGCGTTTAGCGGCAACAACGAGGCCGCCAAGGACTACCTTCACGGCCTCGATCTACTGGCGTCGCTCCGTTTGTGCAGCAACGTACCTGGGCAGTGGGGCGTGCAAACCGCGCTCGGCGGCTATCAGAGCCTGAAGGAGCTGGTTCGGCCGGGCGGACGCTTGTATGAGTCTCGCCAAGCGGTGATCAAGGGCGTCGAAGCCAGCGACTACCTCAATCTGGTCATCCCAGGTGGCTCGATGTACGCCTTCGTCGGCGCCGATACGAAAAAGCTGCCGGGGTTCGACGACCAAGAATTCGCGATGGAGCTCCTCGAGACCCAGCATGTCCTTGTGGCACCGGGCTCGAGCTTCAACGTGGACTACCGCGACCATTTCCGCATCACCATCTTGCCACAAGCCAAGATCATCGACGAAGTCTTCCGGCGGATGGAGAAAGTCCTGCAAGGCGTGCGGGGATAGCCCGGTCGGCTGAGGCGAGCGCGGTGCCCGGCGCGCGTCATCTACGCCTTTACCGTAGGTTTCGCTGGACGAACTCGAAAAGCGGCCCGACCACGTTGTTCGTCGCGTCGTCCTCGGCGGTCACGATGTCGACGTGACTGAAGCCCTCGGAAATGTGTACTTCGTAGCCACCCGCCGCGTCGCCAAACGTGGGAAACGCGGTGTTCGGTTGCTCACGATCGACGACGCGCGGCGTGGTCCCATCGCAGCTCGGCGCAGCGCAACGCGCGAGCGTATCGGCGTAGCCAAGCATTTCTGCGGGCACCGGCACGAACCCATTACTGCCGCCAAACGCGATCACCGGGATGTCGACGTTTCGCGCCTGAGTGAGGTTTTCGATATCCGACCGGCCTCGCCCTTCAGGCGGCGGCGCGGACAATGCTGTCGAATCGAGCCTTAACCCTTGAGTCCCGTCAAGGCCAGACGAAGTCACGCCCAGGCCAGAGCTTGGATAGTACCAATCGGAGAAGTTCGTTTGCCCACGATAAAACGTCGGCATCATGCGACCTTCGAGGTCCGTCGACTCTACCTCTTGGCCCCATATGCCAGCCTGTTCAACGTCGGTCGGAGCGGGCCCATTGTCGGTCAACACCCCCGCCGGGAGCTCGTCACCGTAGTTGAGCCACGTGCGCGCGCCATCCTCAAGTGAACCAATGGTTCCAAGCGAGGTGGCGACGAAGCCCGCCAGGGCTGCGGCCGCGCCATCGTCATCCAAAAACAAACCGATGAGTGCGGTGGACGTGGCAGGATCCTCGTCGAGCTGGTCGAGCAAGAGGGTCAACACCGACAGCTCGGGCACCCGCGCCACGGCGTTGTTGCCTTCAATGCCATCCTGGTCTGCCTGCAAAATCGATATCCCGGTGTCGCCTTGAATGTCGGCTTCGAGCGCGGCGACTTCCGAGACCGCCAACAACTGCGGCGAGAGCAGGTCGGCGACCACGGAATACGCGTTGGTCGATTCTGTACATGATGTGTTGGCAAACGCCGCGCAGTCCGTGGCCTCGGTCTCTACCGTGCAGACGGTCTCCCCATCGATGCAGCTGGGTTCCCCACTTCGCACGGCACCGTAGAGCCCTCCATCGAAGGCCGCTTCAATCCGGTCGAGGGTGTCCTCGCTCGGTGCTTCGTCTGAGAAGCTCCCCGCACCACCTTCCAACATGATCAGGCCGCGGACCTTCGCATAGCCGGGCTCTGGCGGTCCGTCATCGAGGTTGAAGTCTGTCGCCGCGTACCGCGCGGTGTAGCCAGTGCCGGCGGAGTGGCCACCGAGAAACACGTTTGCATTGCGCGCGGTGCTCCTTGCGGCTTCGACGACGGCATCGATGTCTTGTGAGTGCACCAATGTGGTCCATTGAGCCATGAAGGCCACGTCGTCTGTCGTGTTGTAGAAGATCGCACGGCGGTTCAACTCGGACATAAGCGTCTCGCCCATCTGGAGCCCGAGATCCTCTCCAAAGAGAAAGTCGAGCCCAATCGCCGGGTCTTGCTCGCGTTCTGACAGGTCCAACCCTCCCGTGTCCTCGAGTTGATTCGAGCGACGATCGACCGCCCACGTCTCGACGACCAACGATGCCTCTTTGCCTCGCCGTGCCAGGCTCTCGGCGAGCGCGGCGAATGTCGACGCGCCACCCTCGAAACCGGGCACTAGTACCACGATCGCATCCGGTTGGCTGTCGGCTTGGTCGGACAGGTAGTAGCGGGTGTAGCGACCGTTGTTGAGGTCGAAGTCGCTGCCGCCAAACATCTCGATCAAGCGAGGGTTGGTGACGACCACCCCTGGGCTACCGGGCGTGTGTGCGGGTTTCGCGGCGCTCGGCACGTTGACGGTCTCTTGTTCAAACGACGACGTGTCTGGCATGCCGCCGGTGCCCCCGTTCCCGCCACTACCCGCGGTGGCTTCATCATCCGTACAGGCGGACACGAGCAAGAGCGAAAGCGAACACGCAGCAACCAATCTAATGATGGAGATCATATGAGGGCTCCTAAGGCGCAAAACACCGGCCAGCAACCCGACCCCGTTTTGACGTCGAACCCGAGCTTGTGTGCGCGGGTGCCTTCTTCATTCGACGATTCGAATGAGATGTGTGGGGGCAGTCGTCAAATGGGTGTCGTCGATGGCACGTAAAGAGGCTCTGACATCGCCTTCGCACGCATGATGCGTAAGCATGGCGATTGTCGCGGTGCCATTGTCGCCCGATTCCACGTCCTGGACCATTTGCTCGATCGAGATGCCGGAGTCACTCAGCTTGCCCGATAGCGCTGCAAGCACCCCTGGCTCGTCCTGTACGGAGAAGCGAAGATAGTAACGGGACGACAGATCACCGATAGGCTGAATCTTTTGTCTATTCGTGGACGGGAGGTGCCAAGCCCTTACGGGCGCGCCGGCAAGTGCGTTCTTGGCGATGTCGATGATGTCGCCCGCCACACTGGTGGCCGTCGGACCCGCACCCGCCCCGAGGCCCGAAAGGAAACTCGGGCCCACCATGTCACCCTGAATCGCAACGGCATTGAGCGCGCCGTCAACATGCGCGAGCGGATCGCCCTCCGGCACCAGTGCGGGATGAACTCGCAAATCCAAAGCGCCGGTGTTCACGCGTTCGGCGACCGCAAGGGGCCTGATCACGTAGCCGAAGTTACGCGCGTACTGAATGTCGCGCGGATCGATCCGGTCGATGCCCTCTGTCGGGATTTCGTCCGGTAGCACGGCTGCCCCAAATGCGAGGCCGGCGATCAGCACCAGCTTGTGACCAGCATCGCCGCCCGTGATGTCGAGTGTAGGGTCTGCTTCGGCAAAACCGGCCTCTTGCGCGGCCTTCAGCGCATCGGCGAAAGTCGCTCCGTCATTGGCCATGCTAGACAGGATGTAGTTGCTGGTTCCGTTGATGATGCCTCGCACGGAACGAATGTGATCGGAAGCAAGCGACTCACGCATCACGCGGATGACGGGGATGGCGCCAGCGACCGCGGCCTCGAAATAGAGATCGCGGCCATTGGCCTCGGCAAGTGCGAACAACGCCGCACCCCTCTCGGCAAGAAGCGCCTTGTTCGCGGTGACCACGTGCTTCTTTGCGTCCAACGCCGCGCGCACCAACCGATCGGCCACTTCCACCCCGCCGATCAGCTCGACAATGATATCGACATCGTCCCGTTTGGCGACCTCGAATGCGTCGTCGAGCAACGCAATGCTCGGGTCCTGCGCACGAACGATGTCGAGTCGGGCCGGGTCCTTGTCGGCCACCGCAACGAGCTTGATCGGTGCTCCGGCTCGCGCGCGGATGACGTCTGCATGCTGCAACAAGGCCGTCACGACCCCTTCGCCGATGACGCCGCAACCACACAACCCAACTCGAATTTCGCGTCCCAATCTCTTACCTCCGAGAGCCGGCTAGGTTAGCACGGAGCTTGGTTTCGCGAAAAGCAAGGTATGGACTACTCAGAGCACGGGAGGACCAAGCTGACCGGCGTGGGAGCTTCGGCGCTCACGGTGAACTCGAAGCTCGCGGTGCAGGTTGGATCGGAGGACTCGGGTACTTTGGAGACATCGATCCGACACGGCCCCGTCGGGAGGTCGCTGAGCTGGGCGCGTCGCACATTGGTAGAGATCGGTCCGAGCCCGAAATCGACGGGGCGCCTTGTGATTAGCGACACATCGGTCGCGAGAAACGATCGCACGTCCTCCAAGCGCTCTCCGCACGCGACATCGGCGCGGAAGTTTGCCGTGCCGGGCCCCTGGACCCAGACGATCGCATCTCCCGTCCGATCTTCGCGATCGGAAAGCTCGTCGCAAGTGAACAAGTGGTAGACCTCGGTCGTCACGTCGCCGAACGCGACGAATGCGTTCTCATTGGTGCAGAGCGCTTGCCCCGCGTCGGTACGCGCGATCAGCTGCAGTGAGTAGGCACTCGCCGGAAGCTCGAGCGAGGCGCGCCAGATCAAGGTTCGCTCTCCGTCCTCGGCCGCGTTGGCCGAGCCGAGGCCCGTCACCCGGAGCTCACCGGAGCGGGAACGACCATCCTCTCCTCGCAACTCGTACCCGATGCGGGCGAGCATTGTCGCCTCTGGCGCCTCGACCAGAAGCTCGACGCGACTTGGCTCGGCGCCCCCCGGGTCCGACTCGCAGGCCGATAGTGCACAAGCAGCTCCCATGAGCCACAACGAACAGAGCGCGGACTTCATGGCCCGGCCTCCACACACGGAAGCGCGACATAGGCGTACTGTGACGGCGCCTCCTCGGAGATCACTCCCGCTTCCACGTCGAACTCGACCTCGGCGGTACAGACGACTTCGCCTTGCGTGTTCCGTGCGGTTAGCGCGACCCGGCAGGGCCCGCACACGGCGGGATGGGTCGCCTGCCAACGGAGGGTGGACGGAGACCCCGCAGGCCCTGGGGTCGCTTCGAACAGCCCGAGCGACTCCGAGCCGCAGGCGATCGACCGCTTCCATTGGGTCGAGCTCAAAAAGGAATCGTCGTCAAAGTTGCCGCAACGGATCCCGTATTCAATTCGCTCAGCCTCGTTGCTACGCGCTCCAAAGAGGTCGAGGGTCAAGACCATGAGCCGCGGGATCGGCAATGGATCCGCAGTTCGAGGATCGAAAAGCGCGTACCATTCGGTCTGGTCGCCAGGTTCGACGCGAAGCCAATCGCTGAAGGTCCACAAGACCTCGTCGTCTGCATCCCGCAGGCGGATCTGAAGACCGTAGCGGCCTGCAGGCAGGTCGGCGCGCGCGCGGAGGATTTCGGTCGGCTCGCCGCGTGCGACATAGTTTGCAGCGCCCTGGCCGACGCGCTCGAAGTCACCTCGACGAGGCTCCGTCGTGCCCTGGGGGTCCACCAACCCGATCCCATACTCGAACCGGAAGGGCTCGACGAAACGCCACGCCTCATTCACCTCGGGTGCTGGTATCTCGAGCGTCAACACGGTGTTCTCTGACCCATTTGCCGGAGCGTTGCCTTGCTCGCCGCCGCACGAAAGAATTGCGAGGCAAGGGACTGCCCACGCGAGCCGAGACGGGAGAGCTGAGAAACGGGACATGGTCGACGGGCCCCGGCATGGGCTGGCGCCAGGGCGGCCTTTGAGGATACAGAATCGTTTACGCCGGCACAAGGGACGCAGCGTCGCGCACCCCATGCCCGATCCAACGGTGAAAACTCATCGCCGCATGTGGTACTAGGAGGCGAGGACGCAAGATTCGTTCGAGGAGAGAGTCATGGGCATACGAGAACGAAAGATGCTGGGTCACGGTGCAGTCGTGATGATTTTCGGTCTGGCCGCTGGGTTCGGATTGGTGATGAGTCTGATTGGAGGTTTCGAAGTCTTTCCTGGATTCATTGTCGAGTTCGAGCTTCCGAGCGACAGCCGTGCATGGGCACGCGCGCACTCCGGTGGAATCATGAACGGCCTGCTGGTCATCGTCGGCGGGCTCGTGATCTACGCGCTTCGCGTGCCAAAGCGTGCTGCCGGCCACCTTCGGTGGATGCTGGTGGGCACCGGGTACGCCAACACGCTCTTCTATTGGGGTGCACTGTTTGCGCCGAGTCGCGCGCTCACCTTTGGCGACAACCGCCTTGGAGAGACCAATCTGGCCGGGGTCATCGGGCTGCTTCCTGCCTTCATTTTCGCATTCATCGTGCTGATCGCGATGGTGATCATCGCTAAGCACGCCTTTGGCGGTTCCGACGCGTGAAGCGCGAAACCTACGATCAAAAACTCGGCGGCGAAGATCGCATCGAGACTCGCAAGCGGGGCGTGTGGTTGCTCAACAACCCATCGACCAACAAAGGGCTGGCCTACACGAAAGAGGAGCGCCCGTAGCTCGGCATCGATGGCATACTAGCCGTCTAGGTG
>CAJHXN010000693.1_pt1 | contig 11761 bp, 13 predicted proteins | sample 9198401 | NCBI WGS metagenome assembly CAJHXN01 (sample SAMEA7708334, study PRJEB35096) | sediment metagenome | biome: marine neritic benthic zone biome [ENVO:01000025]; feature: sediment [ENVO:00002007]; material: shallow marine sediment [ENVO:03000034] sea grass bed [ENVO_01000059] ... | reverse complement strand
GTGAACCCCTGCTGCATCAGGCGGCGGATGTGATCGATTTGGCGAACGGCGGTCGCCGGATAGAGGCCCTGGGAGCCACGGTGCTTGCCCTTGCGGCCGACCCGCACGCTTCGCGGGAGCAGCCCGAGCTGGACGTACTTCCGGAAGGTCGCTTCGGTGAGACGGGAGCCGCGGGCGCTGAAGGCCTCGACAATCTGCTGGACGCTCATCCCCTCGAGGTGCGCCTTCTCGATCGCCTCGAGCTCCTCGTCCGACCAGATTCTGGCCTCCGATTCCCGAGCGCCCCGTTGCTGTCCCCTAGGTAGAGTCATTTGAATAACTTATAGCGAATGTATTCTATTCAAAATAATTACGTCAACACAAAAGTGTGCAAATTCACAACTGTCTGAAATAACAAGACTTTATGAACCAGTCGACCCCATCCCGGGTTGAATCTGCAGCGACTGGAGATCGTCGAGATAGGCCTCAGATCGGGGCGGGTGGCGTAAATTGACGGCATCCGCCGAACCCAGTACCTCCCAGCAGGCGAATGGATTCACGGGCGTTTCGACGATTTCGGCGAAACAAGGGGGCTCTCGTCGGCCTGTTCCTTGTGGTCGCCGTGACGGCGCTCGGCCTTCTGGGGCCGTGGCTCGCGCCCCACGATCCGGTGGAGCAGTTCACCGACACCCTTCTGCTTTCAAACGGCCTTCCGGCGGGCCCAGGCGTCGAACCGGGCCATTTGCTCGGGGGCGATATCCTGGCGCGAGATGAGCTGAGCCGGCTTTTGAGCGGCGCCCGGGTCTCGATGCTGGTCGCCTATCTTGCAACCGCGCTGGCCGTTTTGATCGGGGTCGCCCTGGGCCTGCTTTCCGGCTACGTCGGCGGCCGGACCGACACATATCTGATGCGCCTGGTCGACGTGGTGCTCTCGATGCCGTTCCTCTTGATCGCCATCGTCATGCAGCGGGTCTTCGACGCGCCCGGAATATGGACGATCTGCATCGTGCTGGGAGTCCTCTCCTGGACCACCCTCGCGCGCGTGACCCGGGCCAAGACGATGGAGGCACGGGAGCTCGACTACATCCAAGCCGCCCGGGCTCTCGGACTGCGTCACTTCCGAATCCTCGCGCGACACGTGCTCCCCAACGTCATCGGCCCGATCATCGCCATCGCGACGATCATGGTGGCCCGGATGATCATCGCCGAAAGCGCGCTTTCGTTTCTGAACCTGGGAGTTCGGCCCCCGACGGCGAGTTGGGGCTCGATGCTCAACGAGAGTCAGTCACTGCTGCTCGGCCTTCCCCGGCTCACGGTCTACCCGGCCGTACTGATCAGCATGGCGGTCTTTGGCTTCAACCTCTTTGGAGAAGGGCTGCGTGATGCATTCGACCCCAAAGACTGACCCTTGGCGCCCTGCCCGCTGGCTTTCGGGCAGCATTGCGGCACTGGCAGCCGCGTTGCTGCTGGGCTGGGTCATCACCCACTTTCCAAAGGCGCCCATTGGACCGCGCTATGTCGGCGCCGGGCATCCCTCCCCGCAGATGGGCGGAACGCTCATCTTCTCAGCGGGCAGCAACATCCACACGCTCGATCCGCACTTCGCGTACGACACCCTTTCGACAGCCGCGTGCCGCCTGCTCTACGATGGCCTGCTCGACTACGACTACGACGGCAAGATGATTCCAAGCCTCGCCGTGGAGCTCCCTACGGTGTCGGACGCGGGTCGGGCCTTTCGTTTTGAGCTTCGGAACGGCATCAAGTTTCACAACGGTCGCGAGATCACGGCGCACGACATCTCCTGGTCCCTGCACCGTCTCCTCTCGAAGACGACGGGGTCCCCGGGTTACCCATTTTACAAATCGATCGTAGGCGCACCCGCGTACCACCACGGCGAAGCGGAACGAATCGAAGGCATCCGAGTCGTCGATGACAAAACGATCGAATTTCAACTCGACGAGGCGGACCAGACGTTCCTGAATGCGCTGGCGATGCCCTTCGCCTACCCGCTGCCCCAGGAGCACGTCGAGGAGCTCGAAGCGGCCGAAGGCCTCGATGCCGTTGGACGCCACCCGATCGGCGCCGGTCCCTTTGCGTTCTCACGCTGGGAGCGGGGCGTACAGGTCGAGTTTCATCGCTTCGAGGAGTACTGGGCACCCCGGGCACGCGTGGACCGAATGGTGTTCCTCGAGAACATTTCGCCCGATGTCGCCAGCGCTCGCTTCCGCAACGGGAATCTCGACGTCATCCACAGGCCGAGCAAAGTAAACAGGCTCTTCATGCGCGAGTCCAAGGCCTGGGCCCCCTATCGCGCCGAAGTCCCGAGCCCCTCGGTCTATGGGATCGGACTCAATTGCGAGCTGCCTCCGTTCGACAACGTCCACGTACGTCGCGCCGTAGCGTTTGCCATCGACCGCTCGAAGCTCGAGCGCCTCAACCCGGGCGAGGTGCTCGCGGCCAGCCAGGTCTTGCCTCCGATGCTTGCGCCCCACGATCCCGAGTTGCCGACAAGACAGCGGTTCGACCTCGATCGAGCCAAAGAAGAAATGCGCATGGCCGGGTTTCCGGATGGTCTCAGCGAGCCGATCACGCTCTGGGTGAGAGGCGAAGGGGATGTACGCGGGGCGCAGCTCTTCCAGCAGGATCTAAAAGAGATTGGAATCGAAATCGATCTCAAAATGGTGTCGTTTGCGACGTACCTAAAGGAGACGGGGAAACCACGAGTCGCGCAGGCCGCCTTCACCGGCTGGCATCAAGACTTCCCCGATCCATCGAACTTCATGGACATTCTATTCCACAGCCGATCGATCCATCCGGTGAACTCCGAAAACCGTTCGTTCTATCGGAACCCGAAGCTCGATGCGATCCTCGACTCTGCGCGCGCGGAAGTCGACCGCGAAAAACGACTCGCGCTCTATGCAGAGGCGAACTCCATCCTCGCCGATGATGCTCCTTGGGTGTTTCTGTCCTACGCGGTCGACATGTTCGCCTGGCAGCCCTACGTGAAGGGCTTCCGCCCGCATCCGGTCTGGCTGAACGAATACCGAAACGTCTGGCTCGACCTGCCGAGGAAGCGAGTCAGCCAGGTCATCTATGAAGCGGGGGCCGCGCCATGATGCAATTCATCGTGCAGCGCGCCCTTTGGGGAGTGCTCGTCGTCATGTCGGTCGTGACCCTGGTCTTCTTCTTGATCTTCGTCGCGGGCGATCCCGCCGTCACGATCCTCGGGCCTCAGGCGAGGGCGGAGCAGATCGCGGATTTCAAGGCCAAGAAGGGTCTGGACCAGCCCGTGCCCGAGCAATTCCTGAGCTACCTCGGCCTGATGCCCTGTATCCGCAAGGATTCGCCGAAGTACCTGCGTCCCGACGGTGTCCGAGGGTTTTGCGGTCTCCTGCAAGGAGATCTCGGCGAGTCGTACTCCCATCACGAGTCGGTGGCCAACGTCATCGGCTATCGGCTTCCCCGCACCTTGCTGTTGGCGTCGCTCGCCGTCCTATTCGAGTTGGTCATCGGACTGACGGCGGGGATCATTGCTGCGCTTCGACGCAATCGTTGGTCGGACACCGCAATCATGTTCGCCACCTTCGTGGGAATCAGCCTACCCACCTATGTGACGGGCCCGATTGCGCTCTTGCTCTTCGCGTTCCTCTTGGGCTGGTTCCCCTACGGAGGGTACGGCGTGGACGCTCTCGATCACATGTATCACGCGCTGCTACCCGCGCTGATTCTGGCGATTGCGGGCGCCGCAACCTATGCGCGCGTCATGCGGGGTGAGCTCATCGAAACGCTGCGACACGACCATGTACGCACCGCAAAAGCCAAGGGCATGCCGATGCGACAGGTCATCCGCAAACACGCGATCCGCAATGCCCTGCTGCCGATCGCAACCCTGATCGGCTTGAGCCTGCCGTTCCTGGTCGGCGGCGCGATCATCACCGAGAAGATTTTCGCCTGGCCCGGGCTCGGACTGCTCACAATCGAGTCGATCGAATCGCTCGATGCGCCGGTGATCATGGCGGTGGTGCTGATGTTCGGCATCGCGGTTCAAGTCGGCAATCTCTTGGCCGACATCGCGGTGGCCGCACTCGATCCACGCATCCGTCTCAGCGACTAGATGCCGCCGGTTGCTTGGAAGCGGCCGCGCGAGCCAGCAGCCCTTTCATTTCTTACCCCGTGGCCTCACCGGATAGATCTTTCGCCCATCGTCATGGCGCGGGGCGAGGACTCGCATTGCGTCGAGCTTGATCTTCTTGCGGCGCCCCTCTGGCAGCTTGATGATACATACTCCGTCGCCCGTCAGGCCTTCGATCTTGCAAAGCCCGAATTTCGCGTGCTCGATCCAGTCACCCCGTTCCGGCCGGTCCTCTTCTTGCGCCTCTTCCACCCGCGCCGAGAGCGCCGCAGCCGTGGCCCAGGTGTCGTTCGATCCTTCCGCTTCGGGCCCCGGAACTTCGTGCACACCCGTCTGCTCCGACGTGGCGCGATCGACGTTGGCCCAAAGCTGCAACCCCGTCGCTTCGTCGTGCGCGCGACGTAGCTCGAGGGAGTCGTAACACTCGATTCGAAACTCCAACGCGAAGATGGAGCCATCGACGAGATGGCCGCCGCGGATGACGTCGCGGCCGTCCTCTCGAAGGGAAATGGTCGCATGCAGGTGCCAAAACGGCTCGCCGTTGCGCTCCGAGAGGTTGCCTTGCATCGAAAGCAACTCGCAGCGCTCGAACCGGTGGGCTTCGACGTAGCGCAGCTCGACTTGGTCGTACTCGGTGAGCTCGATCCACTCGAACGCACCAATGGCGCTGATCCACGCGGTTCGAAGCGCGTGCTCGTCCGCCAGTTTTCGAAGCGCGTCCTGCAACCCGCTCCCGCGAAAGACCCGTCCCACGATGTGACGGGACGCGCGCGTCTCGATCGACGCGGTGCTCTTCACACGCGTCACGACGCTGCTTGGGTCAAGCGCTCTTCTTTGGCATCCACCGCGTCCACGAAGAGCTTGATGTACTCGCCTGCACTGAACAATGCCAAGCCCAGACTCACATACAGGAGCACGAGTCCGACGCCGGCAAAATCAAACTCGGTCTGGTAGAAACCGAAGTAGACGGTGTAGCGCTGGTGCACGATGAGCATCAGGATCGCCACCATTTGCAGTGCGGTCTTGTCTTTGCCAGCTCGCATCGCTGCCATGACGACCCCTTCGCTCATAGCGATGGTGCGCAGCGCCGTGATCGCAAGCTCCCGGCTGAGCATGATGATCACCGCGACGACTCCGAGAAATGGCATTCGGCCGAGGTAGATCAAGAAGATCAGGGTCGCCAAGACGAGCAGCTTGTCTGCCAACGGGTCCAGGAACTTGCCGAGGACGCTGATCTGTCCCCATTTCCGCGCGAGGTACCCGTCGATGAAGTCGGTGAGTGCGGTGCCAATGTAGAGGATAGCGGCCCAGAAGTTGGCCTTGGGGGTGCCGTCCCAGAGCAGCCACAGGACCCCCGGAATGAGGGCGATCCGCAGCATGGTTAGCAAATTGGGGAGATTGAGCGCGTCCTCTCGGATGGAGGGACGCTTCGGCGTTGCCTCTTGCATGCAGCGCGTTGTACCCCAGGTTGACCGCTCCGTCTGCCGGCGACGTCATTCCGCCTTTAGGGTGCCTCGATAACGAGGTCAGGGTCGGCCCAGATGCTTGCATTGCCGTTACAGTCTCGACACACTCCCGGCCACCGAGCTTAGGATGCTGGAACTCACTCGGAACGTCGCTGAGCGGGCAAGGACGACGATAGGCGTCACGGCGCAGAACCTCGCGGTCCAGGACGTCATCGCCCTCGCCTTTCATGCCTATCTGTTCTTGCGCGTCTCGGCCGCCCCCGATAGCCCCGATGCGACGGTGGCGCGCCGGCTTGCTCTGGCGCTCCTGGTCGTCACCGCCTGTTCTTTGGTGCTGAGCCGAGGCGAGCTGATTCGGAGTCGGCGTGCACGGGCACTGACCTATCGCTTGGGGCTGTTCGTGCCGATGGTGCTCTCCTACTTCGAGATGCGGGTCTTGCTCCCAGCGCTTCACCCCGACCTGATGGACCATCGGCTCTACGCCATCGACCTCTGGCTGCTGGGTACGACACCATCGATCTGGATGCAGGCCTGGAACATCAGACCGGTCGTCGAGTGGCTGTCCTTTTTCTATTACACCCACTTCTTCGTCCTGATCGCCATGCTCGTCCCAGCCCTCTTTTTCGGCAAGGGCCGGCGTCTCCAAGAACTGATGGCAGGCAGCTTGCTCGTCGTAGCCGCGGGACACTTCCTTTACACAGTCGTCCCCGGTGTCGGTCCGTATGCAACGATTTCGTTCGACCAGCCCCTGCAAGGCGCGTTTTGGTGGAAGCAGGTCGAGGTCACCGTCGCAATGGCTGGCGCTCAGCTCGACATCTTTCCCTCGCTACACACCGCTTGGCCCGCGTATTTCACCTTGCACGCGTTCGCGCACCGAGACGTGGCGCCTTTTCGCTGGCTTTGGCCCTTGCTGGGTTTCGTCGCTCTGAACATCATCCTCGCGACGATGTTCCTGCGTTGGCACTGGTTCATCGACGTGGCGCTGGGCCTGGTGCTGGCGTTCGCGGCGCGCCGATTCGCGTTTGCCGTCGCCGACCGTGAGGAGTCCCGCGGCGAGCCCTACGACGCCCGCCAGCCCGTCTGGGAACGCGTCTAGTCAGCCCTGGTCGACGGCGGGTCGGCTTCAGGGACGCTTCGAGAACCGTCCGGCATCGCGCAGCAGGTTCTGCGGCACGGCGATCTCGGGCGGCTCATCTTGTTCACGCAGCTTGCGGCGGATCCACCAGATGAAGCCCCCCATCATCAGGAGGGGCACCACCGTGAGAAAGATGGTGGTATCGACGAAGGCTTGTCGGTTCTCTTCGAGGGGCGAGGCGCAGGACGGACAAGCGTAGGCCTGGTCGGCGGCCCAAGCGAGGGCCACGGCAGCGAGACCCAGACTGGCGCGAGCCAAGCGGATCCACGCAAGCATCAGAGGTAGACCTGCCAGTAGAGAATCGGCCAAACGCCGACGACGAAGTACCAGAAGATCTGCGCCGGCCAGAAGGTGAAACGATCGAGCTCGTGCTCTGAGAGCTTCCGATACGTGTAGAGCAGGATCAGGAACCCGGCGACGACGTGAAGCGCGTGGGTCCCGACGAGAAGGTAGAAGTAGCCGCCTAGCTGCCCCGAGGTGATCGTCAGCCCCTCGCCGATGAGCGCAATCCATTCCGCGCCCTGAAAAAGAACGAAGAAGCCACCGAGTCCGATCGCGAGCCCTAGGAGTCGCTTCGTGTTCGGGGAGTCTTTTTGAAAAGCACGGTTGGCGAAATAGAGCGCGACGCCGCTGGCGAGGAGCGCCGCGGTGTTGAGGGCCGTCTCCTCGATGGGCAGGCGGGGCTGCCCTGGTGGCGGCCAGCCCCCCAACGCATTGCTCTTCCCGATCACGAAGGCACTGATCAGGCCGGAGAAGAACATGACCTCGGTTGCGACGAAGATCAGCATTCCCAGGACACCGTTCGGGACGACTGGCTCCCGCCTGGCCGGTACCCCGTAAGGGCGTCCTAGTGCATCATCAGGCATTCGCGAATCCTCCGCTCATCAGTATCAGTGCTCGTCGCCCGGCTGATCCCCGGCGTGCTCACCGTGTGCGGCCGCAGCGCCCTCAGCCTCGAGCGCTCGCTCAATTTCGGTCTCCGCCGCAACGTTCTCCCAGTTCTGGCCTTTGTGCTTCATGACGTCGGGAGCGACTCCGGCAAAGAAGAGAAGCATGAGCATCAGCATCGTGGCAAGTAGGTATGAAATGTACCTCTTTTCGATGTTGAGGTGCATGAAGTTCGCCGCAACGAGGTAGGCCTTGACCACCGCGATTCCAAAGGCCGTCATCAGCGTAATCATCCATGCTTTCAGGAAGCCAATCTCCAGGTGCGGCGCCAGGACCGGTCCCAGGATGCTCACGATGAGAAGCACCAGCAGGATGGCCCAGACCTTTACGTAGAAGGCCTGACCGTGATCGTCTGCATGTTCTTGGTGTTCAGCCATGATCGTCCGTCCTCACTTGGCGATGTAAAGCAGCGGGAAGAGGAAAATCCACACGATGTCCACGAAGTGCCAGTAGATCCCGATGAGCTCGACCCGGTGGAGCTCTTTGCCCTTCCGCGCGTCGTTCGCGATGATCAGCATGATGATGCATCCCGCAATGACGTGGAGCGCGTGAAGCCCAGCGGCCGTGTAGTAGAAGTGCCAAAAGCCGTTTGCCGTGATCGTGTAGCCATGCTGGATTTCACCCGTCCACTCGACCGCCTTGATGCCGAGGAAGATCAGGCCCCCTGCGCAGGTCCCTAGCAGCCACTTGGCTGCCTTCTTCCCGTCGCCATGCTCGGCTGCGTGGTGCGCAAGCACGGCAAAGAGCGACGAGGTCAGGAGCACGAAGGTGTTGATACCGCCGAACCACGTGTTCGTGTGGGAGGCGTATTCCGCCCACTCGGGATGGCCCAGCCGGTGCATGATGTAAGAAGCAAGCAGGCCTCCGAAAATCACGATTTCCGAGCCGACGACCCACCATACGGCAAGCTTGCCGGTTGGGATGCCCGTGGCGCTTCTGGTCGTTGCTATGGGTCTCGTCATGCTCATCGCGGCCTCGTCATTCGGCGGGGGCTGTGTCGGGTGGGACGTCTTGCGGCCAGTAGTCGTCCTCACGACCGGGCACGCTGTACTCGTAGGGGCCGCGGTAGCAGTTCGGAAGCTCCGGCCAGTTGCCATGGGGCGGCGGGGAATCGGCGGTCCACTCGAGAGTGTTGGCCTGCCAGGGGTTCTTGCCGGCCGGCTTCCCCTTGAAGAGGCTGTACACGAAGTTGAACAGGAAGATCACTTGGAACGCGAGCATGACGAGCAAAGCGGTCGTCGCAATGACGCGAAGATCCTGCATTCCCGCAAGGTCGGGGAAGTTCTGGAAGTTGTAGATTCGCCGATGCTGACCGGCGGCACCCAGAATGAACAGCGGGATGAAGATTAGGTTGAACGCGATGATGGTGCCCCAGAAGTGAATCTTGCCGAGCTTCTCGTCCATCATCCGGCCGAACATCTTGGGGAACCAGTACGTGATTCCCGCGAAGAAACCGATGATGGCGATCGGGAAGAACGTGTAGTGGAAGTGAGCGAGCACGAAGTACGTGTCGTGGAAGTAAATGTCCGAGCCGCTCGCGCCTAGAAAGATGCCTGTGATGCCACCGATGAGGAACTCGGCAATGAACGACAAGGCCCAGAGCATCGGTGTGGTGAGGCGAATGGACCCGCCGTACAGGGTGGCGATGTAGAGGAACAGCATCTCCGCGATCGGGATGGAGATGATGAGGGTGGTGATGGTGAAGACGTTCGCCATCCGCGGGTCGATTCCGGCAACGAATTGGTGGTGGGCCCAGACGAAGAAGCTGATGATCCCGGTTGCGAAGGCCGTGTAGAGGATGAGCTTGTAGTTGAAGAGCTTCTTGCGGGCGAAGGTACAAATGATTTCCGCCACGATCCCCATTGCGGGCAAGAGCACGACGTAGACCTCGGGGTGGCCGAAGAACCAGAAGAGGTGCTGCCAAAGGACCGGGTCGCCACCACGGTCGGGGTCGAAGTACCCGGTGCCCACCACCTGATCCATGAAGAGCATGACCGCCCCTGCGATCAGCGGACCGACCGATGCCATGAAGAGAATACTGGCGATGATGATCATCCAAAGGACCATCGGGATGTCGTGCATCTTCATGCCGGGCGCACGTGCGTTCATCAGCGTCGTGATGAAATTGATGCCCCCAAGCAGGAAGGCAACGAACTCGAGCGCAACGGCAACCAGCCACAAGGTCGCGCCCAGCGGGGTGAGGTTGTATTCCGCGCTGGCCGAGAGCGGCGGATATGCGGTCCATGCGCCGCCGAAGCCGCCGCCCGGAACGAAGAAGGAGACGATGAGAACGATCGCGCTGATCAAGAAGATTTGATAGGAGAGGCGATTGATGCGCGGGAAAACCATGTCGTCGGCGCCGATCATCAGCGGGATCAGGTAGTTTCCGAAAGCTGCGATCAGCATGGGCATGGCGACCCAGAAGATCATGATCGTCCCGTGGTTGGTGACCAAGGAGTTGTACTCGCCCTGTGAGACGACCCCGTAACCGGGGACGCTTTCGCCTGGGAATGCCAGCTGCATGCGGAACGCGTACGACATGTAGCCGCCGATCAGCGCCATCACGATGCCGGTGAACATGTACTGCATCGCGATGATCTTGTGATCCGTCGAGAAGATGTACTTGCTCCAGAAGCTCTGCTCGTGGTGCCCGTGGTCAGCGTCGTGCGCGCCGTGTGTGTCTACCGTGCCTGCTTCAGCCATGACTTTTCCATTCAGCGGGAAGCAAGCTTGCCCGCGCTACCCTGCGACATCCAGGTCGCGTGCTCTTCAGGGGTTTCGACGATGATGCGCGCGCCCATGATTCCGTGCCCAATCCCGCACATCTCGGCGCATTGGATGTCGTACTCGCCCGCCCGGGTGGGCTTGAACCAGCCCCTCATGACGCGGCCGGGGATCGCGTCCTGCTTCAAACGGAACACGGGGACCGAGAAATCGTGGAGAACGTCCTTGGAAATGAGCTCGTAGTGATACGTCGTGCCCTCTTGGACGTGCATCTCGTTGAACGTGTTGATGTCGTCTTCGGTGTCGAGCTCGTTGTCGGGTCCGGGATGAATGAAGTTCCATGCCCATTGCTGCGCGACGATTCGAACGGTGCTGTCCGCCTCGGGCAGACGCTGCTTGATGTTGTACCAAACCATGATCGCCATGAAGACGATCACCAAGTCACACAGGATGATCGCCGCGTGTGGATAGGTGATCCAGCGCTTGAGATCTTTCTCTTCGCCCGTGACGTACTGCGCGCGCTGCCCGTCTCTCGCGCGAAAGCGAAAGATCAGGAAGAAGAACGCCGCATAGGCGAGAAGCGCCCAAAAGCCGACGAACACGGCGACGAGCGCGATCAAGGCATCGATATCGCCCGCGAACGAAGAGCCTACCGGCACGAACGAACCGATGAGGTAGTCGCCAAGTGGCGCGAAAAATTCTTTGATGAAGTCGTAAATTCCTTGAATCATTCGATCCTCTACAGCCTCAGTTGAGAACGAAAGCGAACACGACACCGATGTAGATGACCGCGCCGATCATCGTCCACTTCCACCAAAAATACGCCTCGTTGTCGGGATCCCGTGTCTTGCCAGCCATCTGTCAAACCCTCGTGTCTTATTCGGATAGGGTGCCAATGTACGCGATGACGTCTTTCATCGCCTGATCGGTGGGAAGTGTCATGGAAAACGGTCGCATCTTGGCGCCCATCGCGTCGTCAGGCTGGGTGCCGCGCAACCCCGCCTTGAAGTTTTTCAGCTGCGTCAGGAGGTACCAGTCGCTCGCGCCCGCCAACGGCGGACCAAACTCGTCCAGATTGCCGCGCGCGTTCGCGCCGTGGCATTGCACGCAGGTGGCGTAGTAAATCTTTCCGGTTTCCGGATTGCCGCCTTCGAGGGTGGGCGCTGGATGCGTCGGTTCCATCGACGCGACGTAGTTGGAGATCACATCGACCTTTTCGTCGGTATCGAGCGCGCGCGCCATGGGATACATTCGCTTGCCCGCGAGATCTTCGGGGTGAAAGCCGCGGTAGCCCTTCTTGAAGCCGCGGAGCTGCCGCTTTACATACCAGCGTTCGAGCCCCGCGATGGAAGGTGCGCCGACCTCTGGGTTGCCCTC
>CAJHXN010000686.1_pt1 | contig 11787 bp, 11 predicted proteins | sample 9198401 | NCBI WGS metagenome assembly CAJHXN01 (sample SAMEA7708334, study PRJEB35096) | sediment metagenome | biome: marine neritic benthic zone biome [ENVO:01000025]; feature: sediment [ENVO:00002007]; material: shallow marine sediment [ENVO:03000034] sea grass bed [ENVO_01000059] ... | reverse complement strand
GCCGTGACCACGTCGCTGCTGCCCTCGCTCTACATGTGCGTTGCCCTCACCGTCGTGGCCGCCTTCTCCAACGCGGCCGTCAGCGCGATTCGCCACATTCTTCCGAGCAGCATCCGCATCATCGTTCAGATGACGATCATTGCCTCCTTGGTCATCGTCGTCGACGAGTCCCTGAAGGCGTTTGCGTTCGAGACGAGCCGCGAGCTGTCGGTGTTCGTGGGCCTGATCATCACCAACTGCATCGTCCTCGGCCGCACCGAGAGCTTTGCATCGAAAAATCCGGTAGGCTTGAGCTTCCTCGACGGCATCGGGAACGGCCTCGGCTACAGCTCGATTCTAATCCTCGTAGCGACGAGCCGCGAGCTCTTGGGCGCGGGGACACTTCTCGGCTACACGGTCTTCCCAAACGTAGCCGACGGAGGCTGGTACAAGCCGAACGGCATGATGCTCCTGCCGCCGAGCGCCTTCTTCGTCATTGGCCTGATCATTTGGGCTGTTCGGACTTGGAAAGCAGAGCAGGTCGAGAAGCCAGAGTTCCGGATCCATGAAGTGCATCGTACGGAGGTCGTGTGATGGGCAACTACGTGGAGCTGTTCATCAAGGCCGCCTTCGTCGAGAACCTGGCGCTTTCGTTCTTCCTCGGGATGTGCACGTTTCTCGCGGTCTCCAAACGAATCAGCACCGCACTAGGACTCGGGGCTGCGGTCGTTGGCGTGCAGCTGATCACCGTTCCGGCAAACACGTTTCTCTACAACTACGTACTCAAGGAGGGCGCGCTTGCATGGGCGGGGTTCCCGGACATCGACCTGAGCTTCCTCGGCCTGGTCACGTACATCGGCGTCATCGCAGCGATGGTGCAGATCCTCGAAATGCTGCTGGATAAGTTCTTTCCGCGGCTCTTCCATGCGCTCGGCATCTACCTGCCCTTGATTACGGTCAACTGCGCGATCCTCGGCGGCAGCCTATTTTCGGTGAGCCGCGACTACACGATGGCTGAAAGCGTCGTGTTCGGTGTCGGGAGCGGATTCGGCTGGGCGTTGGCTCTCATCGCGCTCGCGGGCATTCGGGAAAAGCTCAACTACAGCGACGTGCCCGCCGGCCTCCAAGGGCTCGGGATCACGTTCATCATCGTCGGTCTGATGTCCTTGGGTTTCATGGCCTTTGCAGGAATTCAGCTTTAGGAGGACACGAGGGTGGGAGTTCAAATCGTCCTTGCAGTCACCGTCTTCACGGGCATCGTCGTCTCGCTTTCGGCGCTAATTCTGGCCGCACGATCCAAGCTCGTCGAAACGGGCAACGTGCAGATGCTCGTCAACGGCGACAAGGATTTCGAGGTATCGGCAGGCGCAAAGCTCTTGGTTGCCTTGGCACAGGCCGACCTTTACTTGCCGGCCGGCTGCGGTGGCAAGGGAACCTGTGGGCAGTGCCGGGTCAAGGTCCTCCACGGGGGTGGGGCGCTGCTTCCCACCGAAGAGTCGATGGTTTCGCGCAACGAGGCGTCGCAGCACGTCCGGCTCGCGTGTCAGGTCTCGGTACGAGAAGACATCCAGGTGGAGATTCCGGAGGAGGTCTTTGGTGTTCGGAAATGGGAGTGCGAAGTGCGGTCGACGTACGGGGTCAGCACGTTCATCAAAGAGATCTGCCTCGAGCTTCCGGCCGGCGAAGAGGTGCCGTTCCGGGCGGGCGGCTACATCCAGGTCGAGTGCCCGCCTTACCAGGCAAAGTTCTCGGATTTCGACATCGAACCGGAGTACCGCGACACCTGGGACGAGTACAAGCTCTGGAGCTTCCATGCCGGTTGCGAGACCGATACGACCCGGGCTTACTCGATGGCCAACTATCCCGAGGAAACCGGAATTATCCTCCTCAACATCGGCATCGCCCTTCCACCACCGGGCTCGCCGCCGAACGTGCCCCCCGGCATCGTTTCGTCCTATCTGTTCGGCCTGAAGCCCGGGGATAAAGTCACCATCGCCGGGCCGTATGGAGAGTTCTTCGCGCGGGAAACCGACAACGAGATGGTGTTCATAGGCGGCGGCACCGGCATGGCGCCGCTTCGGTCCCACATCTTCGATCAGCTCAAGCGCCTCAAGACCAAACGCAAGATCTCGTTCTGGTTTGGCGTTCGAAGCAAGCGCGACCTTTTCTATCACGAAGAATTCCAGCGTCTGGCCGATGAGCACCCGAACTTCACCTACGTCGTGGCCCTTTCCGAGCCTCGAGAAGACGACAACTGGGACGGTCCGACGGGCTTCATTCACCAAGTTGCGTACGATATGCACCTTCGGGACCACAAGGCGCCCGAGGACTGCGAATACTACATGTGCGGTCCCCCCTTGATGATTTCCGCGGTTCAAGGGATGCTCAGGGATCTCGGAGTTCCCGAGGAGAGCGTCATGTTCGACGATTTTGGGAGTTGAGGGGATGGTCTATGTGTTCAGCTTCTTCGTATTCGCCCTTGCCCTGAGCGGCTTGAGCGTGGGGCTGCTGACTGGTCGAGGCGGCATTCGCGGTACATGCGGCGGGCTCAACAACCCCGATGGATCGGGATGCGGGGCCTGCGGTCGTGCGGCACGCGATGAGTGTCCAAGAAGACGGGCCGCATGAATCCCGCCAAAGACATGCGAGTGAGCGACATCATGGTGACCAAGCCCGTGGTGTTTACGAGCGACACCGATCTGCTCGACGCAGTATGCACCTTGGTCGACAGGCATATCACGGGGGCGCCCGTAGTCGATGCGCGCGGCAACCTCATTGGCCTTCTCACCGAGCGCGACTTCTTGAGGGCCGCCCTGGTCGCGGGCTATCACGGGGAGCGCGGAGGGTGCGTCGGCGATTACATGAGCCGCGACGTCGAGGCCGTAAACGCGGACGACAGCTTGCTCGACGTAGCCACGCGCTTCATCGAAACCAAACGAAGGCGGTATCCGGTCATCAAAGACAACCGCGTCGTTGGCGTGGTCGTGAGGCGGGATGTGCTGCGCGCCGTGATCCGCGCATTTGATCTGCGGGGCCCGGGGTGAACAAATACGTATGGAAGGCGACGTAGGCCTCTGCCACAGTGCCGCGCAGCCATGGACCCCGTTACCTCAGAGGCCATCGATCTAATCGAAGTTGCCTATGATCTCGAGAAGTCCCACTCCGATTGGCTCTCCGGGGTGATGGACGCAGCCGCGCCGATGATCGATCACGGTCTCGGTATGTTTGGCTTCGCCTTCATTCGGCCGGAAGGCGGCGGTGGTCGAGACGCGGTCATTCAGGACATGGTGCTTCGTTCGCTCTCGCCCGATTTCCCAGAGCGATTCGTCGCTGCCACCCAAGCGCTTTCACCCGAGTTCGTACGTGCGGTCACTCCTCCGGGCAATGCCGGCACCTGGAGCGATGTCGCACGGGATCACCCCGAGGAGTTGCGAGCTCTTCTCGAGCAGCTCGGCTACGCCGAGGTGTTTGGCATTACCGCGGTCGATCCAGACGGCGTGGGAGTCGACATCAGCGCCCCACTCCCTGAGACGATGAAGCTCAGCGCCAAGTCCCGTGAGCGCTGGCAGATGCTCGGCGCCCACATCGCATCCGCTTATCGTCTTCGTCGTGCGCTGACTAGTCGTGACGACGCCCCGGACGACGACACAAGCGGGCTTCCGTACGGCGCCGAGGCCGTGCTCGACGCAAACCATCTCCACGTCGTCGACGCGATTGGACCCGTCAAGGACCGCAACGCCTCGCAGGTCTTGCGCAGGGCCGCGCGGCGAGTCGACCAGGCCCGCGGGAAGCTACGCAAAGACGACCCCCGCAAAGCGCTGGAAACCTGGAAGGCTCTCGTCCGCGGACGGTGGAGCTTGGTGGACTGGTTCGATAGCGATGGCCGGCGGTTCGTGCTCGCGAGGCCAAACCCACCGAAGGTGTTTGACCCCCGCGGGCTGAGCGCTCAGGAATGCCAAGTCATCACGTACGTTCTTCTCGGCGATACGAACAAGCTGATCGCCTACCGTCTCGGTCTTTCCCAGGGGCGCGTCTCGGTGCTCCTGAGGTCCGCGATGCACAAGCTCGGCGCGAAGAGCAAGGCCCAGCTGATTCAGAAGCTCGGACCCCTCGGCGTTCCGACGTTCAGCAACGGCGAGTGGGCGGCCTAGCCGGCCACGGCCGTCGGTCTGATCTCCTGGAAAATCGAGGCGAGGCGGCCGCTCAGACGAGCTAGGTGAAGAATTACGTATGGCCTTTCTCGATGGCCATGAGCATTCTCTCTCTAGCCCTTTGGATAGCGTCACCTCACGCGCGATCGATCTCATCGAAGCGGCCTACGATTTTCGGGGGTCGGATGCGAATTGGCTTGCCCGGCTAGTCCAAACTGCGGAACCGATCATGGATCGCGGCCTCGGGCTATTCGGTTTTGCATTTGTCCGTCCGGCTGTCGGAGGCAGCGGTGCGGACGCTGTGCTTCGCTACATGCACACGAGGTCGCTTCCAGTCGATTTTCCCGAGCGCTTGGACGCCGCCAGGCGCCTCATCTCGCCCGAGTTGGTCTCGGCTGCCACGCCCCCAGGCTACGCCGGCACCTGGAGCCAACTCCTCGACGCCTATCCCGAGGTGGCGCGGGCGTTCCTCGAGCGGCTCGGCTACGCGGACCTGCTCGGAGTCCTCGCGGTCGACCCGAACGGGATCGGCGTTCACATCAGTGCCCCGTTGCCAACGGCGACGAAGCTCAGCAAGCGTTCCCAAGAACGTTGGCAAATGCTCGGCGCCCACATCGCTTCTGCGTACCGTCTGCGTCTCGCGCTGGGCGAGTCGGGGACCCGCTCTCGGGGCGATTCAACTGGGCTTCCCCACGACGCCGAAGCCGTATTGGACGCAAATGGCTTTCATGTGGTGGACGCGGTGGGCCAGGCGAAAGAGCCGACCGTGTCTGGCCTACTCCGTGAGGCATCACGCGCCGTCGATCGAGCACGCGGCGAGCTCCGCGAAGCCAATCCAGTTGAAGCACTCGAAACATGGAAAGCACTGGTCATCGGTCGTTGGAGCATGGTCGACTGGTTTGACACGGAGGGACGCCGATTCTTCCTCGCGATCCCCAACCCTCCGGACCTCCGTGACCCGCGCGGTTTGACCGAACAGGAACGTCAGGTGGTGAGGTACGTACTCCTGGGGGACACCAACAAGCTCATCGCCTATCGTCTGGGGCTTTCGTCGGGGCGAGTCTCGGTCTTGCTGAAGTCCGCCATGCACAAGCTCGGCGTGCACACCAGGACGGCGCTCGTCCGGAAGCTCGCGCCGCTCGGCGTGCCAACGCCCGCAGATGACCCGAGGGCCGGCTCTTAGTCCTCTAGCGCTTCCCGTCCGCGGCGCTCCGCGTCGTCCATGCCTCGGGAAAGCAGGCCAGGAAACAAACCGATGAAGCGGATCAACTTGCCGCGCGCATTGGGTACCAGAACCTCCCTGCGTGGCTCTCGAACTGCGTCGAGGATAGCGCCCGCGACTTTCTCGGGGGCCATCGGCTTCTCGGTGAACACGACGACGCCGGCGCGGCGCTTTCGCATGCTGTCCAGCATTGGCGTTTCGACGGCGTTGGGGCACACCACCGTCCAATGAATCGGGGCATGCCGGTGATCGAGCGCGCAGCTATGAGTATACGCGCGCACCGCATGCTTGGTCGCACAATAGGTCGCGAGCTCGGGCGCTGGCGCGAACGCTGCCATGCTGGCCACGTTGATCACGTGTCCACGCTGGCGCTCGAGGAATCGCGGTAAGAGGGCGCGGACGCCATTCATCACCCCAATGAGGTTCACCTCGACCGTCATGCGGTCATCCTCCGCGGACACCTGCTCGCACGGGCCTGGCAGACAGACCCCGGCATTGTTGATAAGGACGTCGATTGGGCCTCCCTGTTTTTCGGCGTTATCGACGACTCTCGTCCAAGCGGCGAGGTTGCGTACATCGAGGACGGCGGTTTCGATACGGGGGAGCCCCTCACGGAGCCGGGAAAGCGCCTCTGCGTCGATGTCGACGGCAATTGTACGGTGGCCTGCCTCGACGCAATGCCGCACGATGGCCGCGCCGATGCCATGGGCCGCACCGGTTACCAGGATCCGCTTCGGCGGGGCGCTCGTCGACTTTGGGCTCATGCCCACGGGCCCCACTTGTACATCTTCAGCAAGAGTCTGTCGGCAACGAGATCGGGTAGGGCGCCAAACATCCGGGCCGCCGTGCGCGCGGACTTTGGTACGAAATAACGCGCCTTGGGGGACTGGGCGGTCGCTGCTCGGGCGACGGCTTTGCCGACCTCTTCCGGAGAAACGGCGCTTTTGAGTTGCTCGCTCGCGAACGCATCCAAATCCTCCATCAGCTGTCGGTAGGGGTTGCCCGGATCGTCGCGCAGGTGCCGTCCCGCAGCCCGAGACTTGTCGAATGTCGGGGTGTCGACGAAGCCCGGAACGATCACGATCAGCTTGATGTTCCAAGGCGAGAGCTCCAGCCGCATGCAGGCCGTGAGGGCCTCCATGCCGCCTTTGGTGGCCGCATACGCCGATGCGAGCGGTGCGCCTACGTATCGGGAAAGCGAGCTGATGTTGATGACGCGTCCCCCTCCCTGTTCGCGCATCGTCGGTGTGAGCTCGGCGATCAGCTGCATTCCCGATAGAAGATTCACATCAAACACATGGCGCATCGCCGCGCGATCCATTTGTTCGAGCGCATAGGGTGGCCCGTATCCGGCGTTGTTGACCAAGACGTCGACGCGGCCGAACGCACCCAGCGCCGTCTCTACCAACGCCGAGGTCTCGGCAGCGTCGCTGAGGTCGGTCGGCGCGCTCAAGGCCGTGCCGCCTTGCGCGCGGATGTCTGCGACGAGCTGATCGAGCAGTTTCGCGCGGCGCGCGGCGACGACGACGGTGTAGCCCGCCTTCGCGAGGCAGTGCGCAGTCGCTTCTCCTATGCCAGAGGAAGCGCCCGTGACGATCGCCACCGGCACCGGGTTCTCTTTCTCGCTCATGCGTTCTCCAAGTTTTGCCGCCTATGCAAGGGCATGCTACTCGACGCAACGCGACGCCATGGCTGCAGCGCCTCCCCACCGAACCCGCACCATGCGCGTCCTCAACCGCGTGGGACCGCTCCTGGCGCCTCGATGGCCTTCGCTCGACGCCGACAAGATCGTCCGTGCCGCCTCACGGGCAGCGAGATCCAACGAGCTCGGCGACCCGCATTTCCTGCAGGCACTGCCCGTTTTCTTGGATGCCGTCGAGCGCGAAGCCGACTTGAGCTGGCTAGGCCGCGTGATGTGTCGTCAGTCATTGCAGGGTTTTCTGCAGAATCGATTTGGCGTCCTGCGCCATCGCTCCGCTCATCCCGCGCTCGCCGAAGCTCCGATCGAGCGACCTATTTTCATCGTGGGATTTCCGCGTACGGGTACGACGATTCTCCATAACCTCCTCGCGCAGGACCCCACCAACCGCGCACCCCTCGCCTGGGAGGTGCAGTTTCCAGACCCACCGCCTCAAAGCGCCACGTTCGAGACTGACCCGCGCATCCGCAAGGCACGAACGCGTTTCGGGCAGATGGATGCCATGGCGCCATCGCTCGCTTCGATTCACGAGATTGGCGCGGACCTCCCTCAAGAGTGTGTTCCGATTCTCGCGCAAACCATGCTCGGCCCCCAGCTCAACATGATCTTCAACGTTCCGAGCTATCAAGCATGGGTGGACAGCCAGGACCACGCACCCGCGTACCGCTACCACCGGCATTTCCTCGAGCACCTGCAAAGCCGACACATGAAGGACCGCTGGGTGCTGAAGAGCCCAGTGCACTTGCGCACGCTCGACGCGCTGCTCACCGAGTACCCCGACGCCCGAATCATTTTCACCCATCGCGACCCGGCAAGAACCGTCCCGTCACTCGCAAGTCTCTTCTACGTCATTCGCGGGATGGCCAGCGATTCCGTCGATCCGATCGCACTCGGACGACAGCAGATGCGATGGTGGGCGGACTCACTCGACTTGGCGACCGCGGTGCGCAGAAAGCACGGCGACAAGTCTAACCAGTTCATGGACATTCAGTTCGATGAAGTGGTAGCCGACCCGGTTGCTGCCCTCGGCCGCGCCTACGAGCGCTTCAGCATTCCTTGGTCGAACGACGTCGAAAGGCGGATGCGTTCGTTTCTGGAGCGCAATCCGCGTGGAAAGCACGGCTCGCACGACTACGAAATCGAAGACTTCGGCATCAGCCTCGGCCAGATTCGCGAGCGTTTCGACGGCTACTGCACCGCCTACGACATTCCGCTCGCCGTCTAGCGCACGATTCACCCGAGCGCGGGGAAATCGCCCATCTCTTTGACGAGTTGGGAGCGGGTGCGAAAACCCATTTTTCGCATGGAGCTTCGAAGTAGCGTCGAGACCCGAGAGGTGGAGAGTCCTAGGCGATAGGCGATCATCTTGTTGCTGTGGCCGAGTACCGCGTAGGTCACCACTTGGCTTTCGCGCTCGCTGAACCCACGCGGGTCGGTCACGCCCGGCGAATTTGGAATCGCCAAGACGAACCGCCTGCCGTCCGTATCGAACCAATCGACCATCGACCATCGCCCTCGTACCAAGGCCTTCCAAATCTCGAGCGCATGGTCAGGATCCGTGTTTCGCATCTTTCCGCGCGCGCGGTCCACGGTGACCGCCGCGTCGCGTAACCTTTTGGCCGTCGTACTCGCCCTCGCGGTGCCGACGGCCTCGGTCATCCGAAAGCTGCCGGCGTCGAAAATGGCCTCGGCGTCGTGCGGCAAGGCGTCGTTGCCTTCGCGATCAGCGTCACCAACCGCAATCCCCTGCCGCAAGCGGTGTCCGGCCTCGACGTGGGCTGCGAGCATCTGCCACCGCTGCGCATCCGGCGGAGACAGCGTCGTGACGTCTTCGAGAGGTGCGACGATCGCGACTCCAACGCCTTTCGCATCGACCGCCGTCAGAAAGAGCACGTCCTTGCAATAGTCGACGTGCGAGATGTAGTGGGCGAGCTCCTCAGGGCGGTCTCTGCTGTGTTCGGACCCAGTCGTTGCGGAACCAGGGCACAGCTGTCGCCGGAGCACTGCTGGATCGGTGGTCGAGAGAGCACGAAGGTGCCGTTCGGCGAAGTCCGCGGGTCCCGAGGCGACATGTAAGTCGAGGAGCTCGACCGCCTCGCTATCAGGAGGACGGCCGTACTCGTAACCCGCGACGCCGAGGCCCTGCTCGAGGATCGGCAAGCCTCGCTTCAGTAGCGTGGGAAGCCATTCCTGCCGGCTGAGCTCGAGGTCGTAAGCGGCCTCGGCGAAGTCGATGATGGCCGAGCCTAAGCGGTCCACGCGCTCGTCTCCTGCCGTTCGGCACGCGTCGAGGCGCACCCACATTGACATACAAGCATGGGGCAAGAATCACGGAGTTTCGGCACCGAGTCCATAAGTAATTGTTTACCGGTGAATCGTTGCGGAGGAGGACCTCCGTGTTTCGGCTGCCGTGGCGATTTCAATGGCTGCTAGCGAGAAATCCCTATTTTGGGGATGAAAATGTGCATCGGCTCCCGGTCTAGATGAACGAAATCGCTGTCCCCGAGCTCGGGACGGCATAGAAGCCCTGGGTCCCCAGCTAGCGCTTCACCGGCCAACTTCATGGCCTCATACTGGCTGTCGCGGTAATCCGTCGCGACGACGAGATATGCCCCGCTCGGCGTGAGCTCGATCCGCCGAATCTCAAAAGGGAGGCCAGACGTGAGCGCCGTCAGCTGCTCGGTGATCACCGTGTCCGTTAGTTCCTCAACCCCGTTTGCAAGCCCTTCCTTCACCAACGGGACGAAGTTGCGGTTGCACGAGCGTTTGAATCGCGAGTAGGGCTCCATCTCGACCGTGACCGAGGACTCATCGAGCGTGAAGGTCGGTGCGCCATCGCGTGCACCCAGCTCCCCACAGAATCGGACGCTCATGGGGTGGGTCTTGCAGTCACCGATCCCGAAGAGCTGGGCAAGGCCACCGACGATTCCTTCGGCGATGATGTTCCAGCCGCCTGGGCGCGCACGGAGCTGGGTGTTGGTGGCGAAGTAGCTACGAAGGCAGGCTTGTCGCTCGCCGGTATCTTTGACGTGGTAGTGAAACTCGCTTGGAATGTCGCGCGGCCACAGGCTGGTGAAGGCATCGAAAAACCATGCGACGTCTTGAGCCTCGTTTTCGCTTGCGGATTCGGCACGCGCGGCATCGAGCTCATCCAATGTGAATTCCGCGAGCCCGCGGTCACCGAGCATTGGCCCGATCAGTCCATCGAGCCGTGGGTCTCGATCTTCCCATTTCCAGGGAAGGAATACGGAACAAGCGCCGAGGTCGACGCTGTGTGCGCCTTGCAAGGAGTCGACTACGGGCTCCCCGGTCCACGGCTCCTCGCGCCATTCGGCACCAACGCCATCTTCGGCGGGGTGCCACGGGTCGTTGCTCTGCGCCCACGAGTGCCGGCCGCTGGTCAATCGGGAAAACCAATCGCCTTCCCAAGAAGCATCGGGCAGATCTCCAAGGAAGGTCGTCCGCTGTCGGTCGAGGACCACATCGCCGACGCGCCTCTCACGGCAATGCACTCGGCCCATGGTCTGCAGGTAGTCCGCCGTGCACACGTGCATGTCTTGGCCGACGCGCTCGCTGTGATAAACCACGAGCCCGTCGCCGGTAACCACTTGAAGGCGCGTCGCGCAGCCGGTCTTGCACTCCCAGACCGAGAACGGCAGCCGATGGAAGAAGATGAATTCCTCTTGCTCGACCTGTTCGGCAACTTGCCAGGGAGATCCGGCTAGAAGAATATTCTTGCTTCCTCCGGTCCCCGCGATGACCGGGGCTTCGAAGACGTTCTGAACGATCTGGTACCCCTTCGCCGGATGCGAAATTTCGTAGCAGCCGCAAACGAGCGGCAGCATCAGTGTGAGCGCGGCCAAATGGTGGATGGGGCCTCCAGTTCGAAGAAGGTACGTGCAGTGACGGTCACGGATCAACTCCTCGGCCGGGACGGAGCCTCGCGCGGCAGCACGCACTACTGGTGCTCGAACGGATCCAGGAGCTCGATGTCGTCGAGGCTCCAGCTCCCCGAGTCGGAGGCCACGTAGGAAGTCCTGACCTCGATCTCACCGAGCTCGGGAAACACGTTTTCCCAAGGGTCAAGGAGCGGGTCACCCCCGAGGAGCGAGATCCAAGCCATCATTGCGAGCACCTTCACAACGGCCTTCCTCCAATCCCTTCCAGGGTAGCGATTCGACCGCTGAACGCCTGTGTGGCACCTCGCAGTTTGTGCGAAAACCGGCGAGTCGAAGGCTGCGGAGCGGGCGATGGGATTCGAACCCACGACGTCGACCTTGGGAAGGTCGCACTCTACCACTGAGTTACACCCGCAAAGAGGTGGGAGAACTAGCCCTGCTTGCTTGGCCGGTCAAGGGAGGGCCCGTGGGAGGGAGCCCTCACTCGGTTGATGGCCTATCGGTGTGAACGAGTGGTAGTCCGTTGGGGCCGACGGGACCGTAGAGGGTGGTGTGGTTTGGTGCGCTGGCCATGCTGCGTTGGGCTTGGATCGCTTGGTACTGAAGGTAACTCGGCGTCAGTATAGCGCTGCGCGATCTCCCGCAGCGTTTGCTCTTCTTCGAGCCGCTGCTTCGCCGCGAGGTTCGTGTCGACGGTTTGTGTGACCACAGCCACGCAGTCGATCTTTCCTACCGCTCAGCCCCAGCAATCCTTCGAAAAAAGCGGGACACGCTCCCGCCCCGCAAACGACTTCTTTCCGGTAACTTGGCTAGCACACCGCGAAAACACGGTTTTTC
>CAJHXN010000012.1_pt1 | contig 11806 bp, 9 predicted proteins | sample 9198401 | NCBI WGS metagenome assembly CAJHXN01 (sample SAMEA7708334, study PRJEB35096) | sediment metagenome | biome: marine neritic benthic zone biome [ENVO:01000025]; feature: sediment [ENVO:00002007]; material: shallow marine sediment [ENVO:03000034] sea grass bed [ENVO_01000059] ... | reverse complement strand
TTTCTCGTGTGCTTGGGCAACTCACGCCGCCGATGGCCGATGAATGAGCGGAGACATGGAGGGCTTGCGGTGGGCAATCGCGGTAGGTACATGGAGGATATGGCATCGCGGACGACGGTGGTGTTGACCGAAGAGGATGAGCGGGCGCTGCGGGAGGCGAGCCGGCGGGAGGGTGTTTCGCAGTCGGAGCTGATTCGTCGGGGGATTCGGATGGTGACGGCGGCGCATCGGAGGCGCGGGGGGCCGTCTGTCGGCTGGTTGAAATTGAGCCGGGCGGAACGGAAGGCGCTGCAGGCGGACGAGTACGGAGACTTCGACGGGTGAGCACGGAGCCGCTCATCCTCGACACCGGTGGGTGGCTCTATGCGCTCGCCGGGGATGAGCCGTACGCCACCGCCCTCAAAGATGCGCGTCCCGCCATTGTGCCGGGGCTGGTGCTTGCCGAAGTGGATTGGCACCTCAGGAAGCGCCGGGCGGACATGGCGCATCTACTGAAAGAAGTCACCCAGGGCGCGTACGCGTATGAACCGGTTACGCTAGACGATGTGGCGCGCGCGGCACAGGTCGACAAAAAGTTCACGGACCTCGAGGTCGGAATCGTCGATGCTTCGATCGTGGCGCTGGCGGAGCGGCTCGACATACGACGCATCCTCACCATCGATGCCGACTTCTCGGCGCTTCGCATGGGCAGGCGATGGAACAAAGCATTCGAGCTCGTTGTGCCACTTGCGTGACAGCTTTGCGGGCGGAATGGGTCGTTGGATCTTTGAACGAGGCTTCGTCAATCAGGACGAATGACACGTCCCGCGCGGACCCCGGGCTGATAGACTCCTGCCTTCACCGCTTGCTCGCCGTTGACGAAGACATGTTCGATGCCGCGTGAACGGCCGGCCGGCTGCCTGCCTTCGGGTGGAGTGTCCGAGATCCGTGTTGCATCGAAGACCACGACGTCGGCCGCCTTGCCCGACGCGAGAAGGCCGCGATCGCGGATGCCGAAGCGGCCTGCACTGGCGCTCGTCATGCGGCGGACCGCCGTTTCCAAATCGAAAAGCCTGCGATCACGGACGAGCGGCCCCAGGATCCGCGGGAAGGTCCCGAGCGCGGCGGGATTGGGATGGCCCTCGCGCTTGATGATCACATCGGTCTCGAACAGGCATGCCTCGTGACCGAGCACGGTTTCCAAGGCGTGCTCGTCTCGAGGTTCGCCGCTGTAGCTGTGGAAGAGCATGGTGGTCGCACCCCCGCTTCGCTCGGCCAAGGTGAGCATGGCGTCGAAGGGTGACGTCTTCCATTCACTAGCGATCTCGGCAATGGTGAGCCCGTTGAGCCCTTCCCACCCTTCGACGGCAGCGTCCATCACCTGAAAGTCGCTGTAGATGAAGCCGGCCAAGCGGAAACCCAGCTCGAGCTCGACGCGCAGGCGCGTGCGGGCGAGGCGACTCCGATACGCACCGGGGAGCGACGCGAGGAACCAGTAGGGAAACGGTGCATGAATGGTGGTGTTGCCGCACGTGTAGGGGAAGGCGTCGATCATGATGTCGAGCCCTTCGCGCCGAGCGGCGTCTACCATGTCGAGGCACCGTTCCACGCTCCCCCAGCTGCGTCTTCCGACGAAGATGAAGTGCGAGAGCTGAAGTCTCACGCCCGTTTGTCGCGCCACCTCGAGCATCTCGCGAAGCGCGCGAACGTTGTGAGCCTCCGGGGTCGTCACGGGATAGCAAGGCGAGATGCGAGAGTAGGCTTTGAGGTGCACGGTCGCGGTCGCGTCGGTATCGGCCGCCACTTGGCAAAAAGCCTGCAGCTCTTCGAGCGGGGAGTACATGCCAGGGTCGTAGCCAAGGCCGAAGCTCAAGCCGCACGCCCCCTCCTCGAGGCTCTGCGTCAACCGATCGAGGCAACTGGTGAGGTCCTCCATGGACATGGACCCGCGCACCGAATCGGAACCGGCGTAGCGCAAGGTCGAGTGCCCGACGAGCTCGGCTAGGTTGAGCGCGGGTCTGCCCTTCCCCATCTGTTCCAGGTATTCGGCGAACGACTCCCATGCGTAGTCGAAGGAGCCGTCCCGTGCGATGGAGGCGAAGTCGTGAAGTCGTCCGAGGGTCTCGCGCCGCAACGGAGCAGGCGAGATTCCGCAATTGCCCCCGACCACCGTCGTCACTCCCTGCTCGAGCATGCTCGACAAGAGCTCGGGATGATCGTCGAGGGGGAGCTGCCAGTCCGCGTGGGAATGCATGTCGATGAACCCGGGCGCGATCACGCAGCTCGTGGCGTCGACTTCCCGGTCGGCGTTGGGCGTTGCCTCGCCCTCTCGGAGGACAGCCTCGATGCGGTCACCCCGAATTAGAACGTGCCCAAGGAAACCGGGGCCGCCCGAGCCGTCGACGATGAGCCCCGATCGCAAGAGGGTCGTGTCCAATGGGTCTCCTTTCAATTCGCACCTTCGACGTAGGAGAAGTTGTCACGTTCGCAGCGCGCATCCAGCAGGCCGCGCGGCCTGTGGTTTTCAGGTCGTTTTTGAACCGCGGGGAGCTCTTGACTCGCGCCGGTAGCTAGAGAACATATCCGGGTCCCTTGGCGTCATCCGATTCGAGAGCATCCACGATGAATGACTTCGACTCAGCGCTTTGCTTTTTGGCAACTCAGCACCGAACGGCGACTCGGCCATGGAGGTTGTGGCGGGCTTCAATCCTTTGCGGCTTGGTGGCTGCCATGGTCGGCTGCAGCGACAACGGCGACGCAATGATCGTCGTAGGAACGCCGGCCGATGCGACGATCGAAGGACCAATCGTCGAGCCCGGGGTGCCGTTTGTCGCGGGGACCCGTGACATCGATCTCGCGGATGTGGGTTTTCAGCAGTCGGAGTATTTCGTGTCGGGGACAGCGGTGTCGTACACCAATGCAAACGACCTGGGCTCCGATGGGCGCTGGCTTGTCGAGGAGAGCGACACCGCCGACTACAAGACGCGGATTTTGGTGTACCGGCCACAAGATGTAAGTGCGTTTAGCGGCACGGTGATCCTCGAATGGCTCAATGTGAGCGGGGGGCTCGATGCGGCGCCGGACTGGAGCGCGATGCACACGGAGATCTTTCGCGAGGGGCACGTGTGGATCGGGGTGTCGGCGCAAATTGGTGGTATCGAGGGCTCCGGCAATTTCCCGTTGGGTCTCAAAATAGTGGACCCGGAACGGTACGGTTCGCTCTCGCACCCTGGCGACAGTTTCTCGTATGAGATCTACTCGCAAATCGCACAGGCGGTGAGAAGCCCCGTGGGGATCGACCCACTCGAGGGGCTCGTCGCGGAACAGGTGATCGCGACCGGTGAATCCCAGTCGGCCGGGCGACTGGTGACCTACGTGAACGCGTTCGCACCTCGCTACCGAGTGTTCGACGGGTACCTGATCCATAGCCGGGGCGGGGGGAGCCCTCGGCTCTCGCAAAGCCCACAGGCCGAAGTGACGACACCCGAGATCGTGCGCGTGCGCGATGATCTGGAACAGCCGGTGCTCATGTTCCAAACCGAATCCGACCTGATTCTTTTGAATTCGTTGCCCAGCAATCAACCCGACTCGGCGCTGTTTCGGCTCTGGGAAGTGGCGGGAACAGCCCATGCCGATGTCTACACGCTGGTCACCAGCAATGATGATCTCGGCGATGATCCTTCGGTGGCCGACGTGGTGGAAAACGACAATCCGGCGCCCATCCAGTGCGAGTTACCGATCAATTCTGGCCCGCAGCATTGGGTGCTCAAGGCGGGCCTCCACGGTTTAGTCGAATGGATCATCGCGGGCACGCCCTTACCCGAAGCACCGCGCCTCTCGGTGACCGACGATGGAGAGGGCTTCGAGCTCGACGAGCTAGGGAACGTTCTTGGCGGCATCCGTACACCCTATGTCGACGCCCCTGTTGCGGTGCTATCGGGCCTTGGCCAATCCGGTGAAGGCTTCTGTCGCATCTTCGGGACCACCCGGCTGTTTGACGAAATGCAGCTCGCCGAGCTCTATCCCACCCGGCAAGCATACCTGGACGCAGTCAACAGCTCGACCGAAAGCGCCGTTGCGGCGGGCTTCATCTTGCCAGTAGACGCGGCATTGATCATCGCTGCCGCCGAAGCATCGGACATTGGGAACCCGTAGCGACGAATGCGGATAGCGCTGCGGTGTAGTTGGCTCGTATTGCTGGCCGCCTTTGCGCTCGGAGGCTGTCAGGGGAACACGCCGGCAGACACCACGGCGAAACCGCCTGCTGAGACGAGCTCACCGATCGATCCACGAAAGACCCAGCTTGTGACGGTGGTGTCGGAAGATTGGGATCGTTTTCGGGTGATGGTTCGACGCTATGAACGGCTGTCGGGTCAGGAGTGGGAACCGGTTGGACGAGCGATCGATGCGGTGATCGGGCGCGAAGGATACGGTTGGGGGCGGGGGCTTCACGGAAGTGGTGCGCCTGCCGGGCGCCCTGGACCGGTCAAGCGCGAGGGTGATGGGCGCTCGCCGGCCGGCGTTTTCGAGATCGGCACGGTCTATGGCTACGAGCTTGCGCGGGAGGGTGTGTCTTTGCCTTATCTGCAAGCAACGCCCGAGCTTCGGTGCGTCGATGACCCGAAGTCGCGTCACTATAATCGCATCGTTTCGACGACAAACACCGCTTCCGACTGGCGGAGCGCGGAGCACATGCGTCGACCGGACGAGCTCTACTCGACCGCGATCGTCATCGAGCACAATACGAAAACCACCAAGGTGGGCGCGGGCAGCTGTATCTTTTTTCATGTGTGGAGGGGCCCAGATAGCGGAATGGCCGGGTGCACCGCGATGCCGCGCGACAACCTCGAACCTTTTGCTCGCTGGCTCCAGCCCGGTGCTGCCGTTGTCGTTGCTCTCCCACGAAGCGAATACAACGCACTCAAACTTCGCTGGGGACTTCCGTAATCGGGTGCGCCTACCGCCCTACTCCTTGCACCCAAATCCACCCCTCTCGTCGTGCTAGCTCGAGGTCGTCTGGCAGCATGACGGTGCCTTGGAGGAAATCGCAGCCGGCGAGCGCGCAGAGGACCGCATCGAGGACGTGGTCGCTTTGGATCATCGCGTCGGTCGCCCGGGCGTCGAGTTTCATCTCTTCCACTACGGCGCCGACGATTCGTTCGCGAAGCGCGGTGACCTTCGAGCCTGCGCCTTTGTACCCCGAGTAGGGAAGCGCTCGACTTGCCAAAGTGCCCGCAGGGTAGACTTCGATCGCTGCTACGCCTTGCACCCACCCCGGTTCCCAAGCAAGTGGAATGGGGAGCCGGTGTGCATCACGCAAGCGTCCGATGAGGCCAAGCGCGGTGTGCGCAGTGCGTGCGATGCGGTCTGCGCCGACATCGAGGGGGCGCTTGCCGAGCGCCTTGGCGACGACATCGTCGGTCGTACGGCGGAACAAACGGTTTGCATTGCTCCAGAGCTCCTCCCCAGCCAGATGGTCGACCAGGGCTTCCGACAATGGCTCGGGCCACCCAAGCGGAGCGTCCAATGCGATGAGTGTTGTCTCACTCAACCATCGACCGACCTGTTCGTCGATCGACGGCCAGCTCTTGCCGATCACAACCTCTTCGACCCTCGGACCACCGTGCGTGAAGCTGCAGAGCGCAAGCCCGACATTGCGCGGCTGCGTCGCACAGTCGACGCCGATCACCCGGATGTCAGATGGACGTTGAAGCTCAGGCACCAGGTCGAACGTATCGCGCTGACCCGTCATCCTCCACCGCGATCTTCAAACACGGTACGCCCGCACCGCTTTGGCCAATCCGTGCACGAGGCGGACGGGCGCCGGGCGCTTCTCCTCCTGTTTGGGCCGTGAGAGGTCGAACGTGGGCCGTGACCAAAACTCGTGCTGATGGCGGATTCTTGGCGGAAGCTCGATCTGTACGCCTCGGTTGGCTGGGATGTTGACTGGATTGTCGGCCTTGATGCCGCGAAGCTCGATTGGGATTGCCGCAAGTGAGTCCTCGACGACGTACTCGGGAAGCGACTGCCGCAACTGCTGCGACACGACGCGCGCCAAGATGCGATTGTGGCCACCCAAAAGAATGCTGTGAGGCATGTGACGTCGTCGAAAACCGTGCAACGTGATCACGGTGCGCACGTGATTGCAAAATGTGCGAAGCTTGACGGACTCCTCGGGGCGAAAACGGGTCGACGGAATGTGCCATCGAAGGTTGTGCGGCTGACGGACGATATAGAGCGATGCATCGCAACGCGCAGCGGTTTCGACCGCAATATGGTCGGTGTACGCCTCGAGGTGACCTCCATGAAAGGCCATGATTCCGAAGTCAGAGCGCAGAGTTAGCTCTTCTTCGACCCCAGGATGGGTGAGCAACTCTTGCAGGTAGCGGCGTGACACGGAAGTCACGATTGCACTGCGCAGGACATGCGGCGCACCCATAGCAGCACGAACACGCCTAGGAACAGAACGAGATCAACAGGCGTCGTGTGCAAGTGAACGCTGCAGCCGCCACCGGAGCTCCCATTCGGGCCTCCGTCAGGTTCGCCACCGTCGGGCACACCACCGTCCGGCACACCGCCATCTGGCATTGGCATCCCCTCGAGCTCAGCGACCGACCACTCAAAGGCAACGACCGAAACCGTGGGACCGTCCGAAGCGCTCGCGGTCACAGTGCTCACGCCAAACCCACCAAGTGTCCCGGAGATCCGCCCGCTGTCGTGGTCGATAGTCAAGCCCGCCGGGAGCCCATCGGCATCGAAGTAGAGGAAGTCACCGTCGTCATCGGTAGCGCCTAGGTCGAGGGAAACAACCTCGCCCTGTCGGCTGTCTTGATCGCCAGGGCTCGTGAGCACTGGCGGGGCGTTGGTGACGACTGGTGGAGGCTCTTGAAAGAGAAGGCTCGATGGGATTCGCTCTTTGGTTCCGCCGGTGGCGGGGCCATTCCAGCTGACGTCCAAAAACTGATCACTGGACGCGTCGAACATCGTCACGACGATCTCGTGGTGACCCGCCTCCAAGGGGATTCCGCCGCTAACCTCTTGGATGCCATGAAGGCCGTCGTTGTCGACGACGAGCGCCCCTTCGATGAACAGCTGACTGCCATCGTCCGATCGGGTGTAGAAGGTGTACGTCCCGGCCGCTTCGACCAGAAGATAGCCTCGAAACCGGATTGCAAAGTCGTCGCCGCGCTCGCGCACCGCAATATTGAAGTCGCTCACGGTACCGCTGGTTGTCGGAGTGAGCGCATCAAAGTCGGGTAGCGCAAGGAGCCCATCGAGCTCGTAGTACTCGTAGCTCAGGCCCTGTCGCGGGAAGTCCGCATCGATTCGTTCTATCCAAGCCGCGAGCAGGTCGACGGCGGGTTCCTCGACGAGGGCTTTCGCCAGCGGAGGCATCGCAATCCCCCCGAGCGCTGCAGTCCTCCGCCACGCGGCCGACAGAACCGGGTCACCGGGATAGATGACGACGGTGTCTGGGTTACCGAGGTTGTTCCGAACCCCGGTCCACGCCAAGCCCTGATCGACGAAAGGGGTCGTGAAGCGCGTATCGAAACCTGCGTTTGCCCCGCCTGGCCTATGGCAGCTCGAGCAATTGGAGCTCAACCATGACCGCGCACGGTCGTCGAGCGGTGCGGTCACATCGGCAAGCGCTGGTGACTTCAGCAGCATCGGGATCGAAGCGTCGTCCACCGCGGGTGAGAACATCCCGAGGTCGTTCCAGGTTCGAATCTGGTTGTCGGTCCGACCGGTGCTTGGATAGGTGAAATCCCCATTGAGCTGGTGGGTCCTCGGTCCGAGCACTCCCCCGGTGTTTTGGCGGTGGCAGGAGAGGCAGTCCAGTCGGGATGGGAAATACCAAGTCTGCGCTCTGGTCCCTCCGCCGGAAAGCTGGATCGTGTAGTCACCTCTTTCGTCTGCAGCGAGCAGGTCGGCCTCGGTTTGGTCCGCGCGCCAACGATACGTGAGGCCGTACCAGTCTTGGTCGTCGCCGAGCACCATGAAACGGGTTTCCAGGCGCGTGGTGTTGGTCGGGTCGGTCTCATCGAGCGGGAGCTCGAAGTGTTTCATGAGGACCGTGCCGAGCGGGTACGTCCAGTCATCGTTCGGCGAAAACCCGATCTGTTCCCCTGGGGTGTTGCGCGTTCCATCGTTCGGAACCGCGATGAACCGTGACTTCGATGCGCCATCGGACCAAAACGGCTGATTGAGCTCGTACGGAACCCAGAACGGGCTCGGTACCAGATCGGCCAAGTCCGAAAACGCCCCAAGCTCCGAAAGAAGAGATGGCGCGTCTGCGACCGAATCGCCGACCCGTTCGAGAGTGTAAAGTGGGCCCGTGAACCCTACGTCGCCCAGGAACACCTCGCCGTCGTTATCCTGCCCCCAAGTTCCGAGAGCTCCTGCCGTGAAGCTGGCGAGATACGCCTTGGTCGCGCTCATGGTGGTTTCGTCCAGGGTGATGGCCCAGACTCGGCTCGTGGCGTAGTCGCCGGCGAGGTAGAGCCCAAATAGCTCCGGGAACTTCGTGCCACGGTAGACGTAGCCCCCAATGATGGCGATGGCCTCGTCTCGGGTGAAGTCGATAACCGGATCGGTGACTACGCCGATGATCGTCGGTGGCTCGAGAAATGGACCGGCGACCAGACCCTCGCGAAACGGCCAGCCATAGTTGTTGCCGCATTCGATGACATTGATCTCTTCGCGCGTCGACTCACCTATCTCTCCGGACCACAGGCGATCGGTGAGAGGGTCTCTTGCGAGTCGGTGCGGATTTCGGTGCCCGATCGAGCAGTACTCTTCGAACTGATTGCCCGCGGGGTCGAGCCACGGGTTGTCATTGGGGATGCAGTACCACAGGCCCGAAATCTCATCGGCTGTGTCGAACGTGCGGCGCGGCAGATGCGTCCCCGGTGGGCAGCTCCAAGTACCGTTGCCATTGTCGGTGACGTCGACGGCAAGTCGTAGCGAGCCTCCCTCGAGGGTGTCACTGATGTCCTGTGCTGTGTCGTAATGAAACTGATCGCCGATAGTGACGTAGAGATAGCCGTCGCCGCGGAACGTCATGCCACCGCCGCGATGTGAGCTGTTGTAGAGGCGAATGTTCAAAAGCACCTGCTCGGTGCTCGGGTCGCCTGTACTGGTGCCGTCAAACACCTCGAACCGAGAGAGGCGTAGGTAGGTATTGAAAAACCCCGACGTGGATTCCATCGGAAAATCCGTATCGCAGGCGGCCAGATCAGGAGCATTGCGCGAGGTGTCGAGCGGGCAGTGCGACGAGTAGAACACGTAGAAGGACTTCCCATGCGGGGATCCCGCGTCGCCGAACTCAGGGTGGAATACCAGTCCGAGAAACCCGCCGTCCCAGACAACGGCCACCCGATCGCGAAGGTCGAGAAAGGTTTCGGTCGTGCTGACGTCAGGCTGATTGTCGAACGAGACGATCAGGCCGTCTCGCGATCCGACATACAGTCTGTCGTCTGAGGGATTGGCTGTAATGACCAACGTGTTCGCGAGGTTCAGGGCTGGAAACGCTTCCTCGATCGTCCACGTCGAGCTCGCAGGCCCGTTCGGTGTCCTTGGCGGGAGGACTCCATCGAGAAAAGGCGCAACCGCGACCGGTGGGCCATCGAGGCCACCTTTGGTAACTCGGGGCGTTGGATCCGCACTGACGTCTCCGGAGTCAGCGCCGGAGCACGCGACACAAAAGAGAACCAATAGCGAGAGAAGCGGCAGAAGCGGTTTCATCGTAAGGATGGTGGTGAGCGCAGCCCCGAGGCACTGACCGGACCATCAGTATGGCGAACAAACCAAGGGAAGGCCCGTGAGACCTGCTTCGAAGGTCCACACCCGGTTTGGCCGGCTTTTCAGGGCGCGAGACCCTAGCCCAAACTGGGGACTAGCTCAACCTGGGTTACGCGAAGTGCTCCTTGAGGCTACACCGCTCGACTATGCGAATCGGGCACGCGATCGTCCTTGCGTCGGCCATCTTGGGCGCCGCAGCATCCGGAAAAGCCGACCCGGCGAAGGCTTTGCTCGGATCCCCGTACGTTGCACCTGAGGGTAAGGCGCTTGTGGTTTTCGTGCGGGGGCGCAAGCGACTCGCGAGCGAGGTCGTTTACTCGATCGTGGACAAGCGCGGGCGGTGCGTTGCTTCGGTCGCGAACGATTGGAAGGTTGTGGCGCAGGTCGAGCCCGGCACCCAAATGCTGATGGTAGTGACCGGCGTGGCGCAACCGCAGGTGCAGCTCCTCAACGTGAAAGCCGTGGCCGGAAAGACCTACGTCGTGAAGATGCGGCCGCGCGTCAACGCCAAGAACCCAATTGAGCTCACCATCTTGCGTCGAAGCAACGAGCCGCTCGAGATGTTTCCGGCATCGATCCGCGAAACCGGTCCGTTTCGGCCGGACCTCGACGAGTGCACCGCCTGGGTGCAAGCGCGGCAGTCGAAGTTGGCGACCAAAGCGGCCCGCGCCAAAGAGGGCTGGCACTCGAAGGATGAGAAATTTAAGGCAAGCCACACCATTGACGGTGCCGATGGCTGGACTCGGGCCGAGGTAGCGGGCGCCCCCTGAAGCCGAGTAGGCATCCTCGTTCCGGGCCTGCTCGTCTCGAGCGTGCATCTTTTCTTCGTCTCGACATCGGGGTGGAAAAAAATCGCTCATCGGTGTTCAATTCTCCCGGCCCGGTTCGACTGGGACTGACTGGGACGGCAGCCCGCAACAAAAGGAGCCCTCAATGAGCTACGAGCATGGAAGATTTGTTTGGTTCGAATTGCTGACGAAAGACATCGACAAAGCGATTTCGTTCTATCCCGAAGCCCTCCCGTGGCGCATCGAGCCCATGGAGATGCAAAATGGGTCGTCGTACAATCTGATCAAGGTCGGCGACGCTGGTGTCGGAGGATTCATATCTCCACAAGGCGACGTGCCCACAGCGTGGGTGAGTTACGTCTCCGTGGCCGACGTCGATGAAACCGCAAAGAAAGTGAAGGCGGCGGGCGGGGCAACGCCCATGGACGCGTTCGATGCGCCGGGCGTCGGTCGCATGCAACCGGTGAGCGACCCGCAGGGCGGGATGTTTTGCCTCTTCAAGGGGGAGACAGAGGACCCCCCACGCGTTGAAGGTCCTGGTTCTTTGCACTGGAACGAGCTTTGGACGCAAGACCCGAAGGCCTCGCTCGCCTTCTACAAGAACGCACTTGGCTACACGCACGAAGAGGTGTCCATGCCGAACGGCACCTATTACATGTTCAAAGACGGCGACCAACCGCGCGGGGGCATGTTGCAAGCGCCAAGCTCGGACATCCCGACGATGTGGTTACAGTACATCACAGTGGATGACTGCGATGCTGCTCTCGATCGCGCCAAGCAAAACGGCGCCACAGTGGTCGCAGAGCCTGTAAACGCCGAAGGAGTGGGTCGGTTTGGTATTTTCCGCGACCCACTCGGTGGCATGATGGGTGTGATCAAACCGTCTAGTTGACGGTGGGCCGAATGCCGCAATAACCTCGGAGGTCACGAAAACGTGCCCTAGAGATCCCAGCGTTTCATCGCGCGTCGAAAGCTTCGGGCGTTGGTGTAACCCGCGTGGCGAACGATTTCGTCTGTGGCCTTATGGCGTTCGACCCCGTCAAGGACGATCGACTTTCGGGTGGCGTCCATCAGATCGCGGAAGGTAGTGCCTTCCTCTTGGAGACGGCGCTGAAGCGTCCGGGGGGTCATGTGCAGAGCCGCAGCGACAGGCTCGACCCCACACTTCCCTTTCGGCAGGAAGCCCTTGATCCGGTCCCGAACGCGGTCGACGAAGCTCGTGTCGTGGTGCACGGCGT
>CAJHXN010000219.1_pt1 | contig 11976 bp, 10 predicted proteins | sample 9198401 | NCBI WGS metagenome assembly CAJHXN01 (sample SAMEA7708334, study PRJEB35096) | sediment metagenome | biome: marine neritic benthic zone biome [ENVO:01000025]; feature: sediment [ENVO:00002007]; material: shallow marine sediment [ENVO:03000034] sea grass bed [ENVO_01000059] ... | reverse complement strand
GTCGCACGGCGCGGTCTCCGATCCTCGACCGTGGTCGGTCCGTGGTGTGGCGACGCGCACGATGCGACGAAGAAGAGCATCGCAAGACGTGTTTTCGAGAGCACGACTCGTTTCCCTGTTTCCCAACTCAACCGAGGCAAGCACCCGGGCTGAGAAACAGGCTAGATCGAGTGGATGGCCCCTAGCAAAATCCCTGTCCGCCCAGGGAGCTCTCCGAAGCGTCGAAACGGGCAACAACTGGTCATTTGAAAGCACTGATTCGCAGGAGGCGTGCGTTGACACTTGAGTCATCGCCGCGTTACCGTCGGGAGGCTTCTCTTCCTTGCACTGACCCTTGAAGAGAGCTTTCGACTAGGGCACGGCCACGGCATCGTTCTCTGCTAGCTGGCGTGCTGGACGGAGACGGTCATGACGAAGCTGCGCGTGTGGGCAATTGTGTTGCCGTTCGTTCCAATCTCGGCTCTTGTCGGCTGCGGCGGCTCGGGCGGCGGTGGATCGGATGGGGCTGGCGGCACAGGGGGCACTGCGGGAACCGGGACCCCGACCGGCTTCTTGATCGATGGTCCGGTGTCTGGCGTGGCTTACGAGACCCCCACGCACGCGGGTGTCACGGGTTCCGACGGCAGCTTTCAATACGAAGAAGGTGAAACCGTGCGGTTCATGGTGGGTGACACCCTGCTTGGGGAGACGCTCGGCAAGAGGACTGTAAGCCCCTTTGATCTGATCCCGGGCGCCGAAGTGCTCATAGACGACGACGCGATCGATGCGGAGCTCTCGTATGGATCGCCGTTCTCAGCGGTCGTCAACTTGACCGTCCTGCTTCAGACGCTGGACCAAGATGGCGACGTGGAAAACGGAATCGAAATCGCCGAGGCAGTCGCCGCGGCTCTCGATGGCGTAGGACTTCGCCTGGATCAAAGAACCGCCCGCTTCAACACGGACACAGAGTTCCGTTCGGTCCTCGCCGACTTGAACGAAATGAGCTTGCTGGATGACATCCGCGATGTCCGTAGCCCGGATCTCGCGATACAGCATCTCTATGAAGTGCTCGAGATCGAGCCGCGAATCTTTTCTACTAGCACCCGAGAGACCGATGCCAATGGGGACGGCATGATCGATTCCAGAGTTGCATACTCGTTCGACGAGGTCGGCCACCGGATCCGTGATGAAACCGATAGCGATGGCGACGGCACTGTGGATCAGATCCAAACGGAGACGTGGGACGAGAGCGGTCGGAAGGTTCAAGACGCGACCGATTCGGATGCCGACGGTACGATTGACTCGATCAGCACCCAGACCTACGACGCGTTTGGAAACCTGATTCGCTCCGAGAGTGACAACAACGCCGATGGAACTCCGGAGTTCATACGGACTACCGAGTACGACAGACTCGGGCGCCGGACCCGAAGAGAAACAGACTCCAACGGAGACGGCGTGCCCGAGACCGCTAGGTTGGATTCGTATGAGGGAAATATAACTCGCACCTCAACCGACGTCGGCGCTGATGGGACGATCAACTCGATCATAGTCATCGAGAGAGACGATGACGGAAACACGATCCGCTTCGAGCGTGACACCGACGCAGATGGTTCCCCAGATTCCATCGAGACGAGCGAGTACAACGACCGCGGGAGGCTGACGCACCAGGAAAACGACACGGATGCCGATGGAATACCCAACTCTACCCAAACGACGACCTATGACGAAAACGGAAATCGAGTTCGCACAGAGCAGGACAACGATGCCGATGGCACATCCGACCGCATCGAAACATGGACCCGTGACGAAAACGGCCTCGTGATCAGCAACGAGCTCGACAGCAACGCCGATGGCACGCCTGAGCGGGTCACGACCTTCATGTACGACGACGCCGGAAATCCCGTTCTCCGCGAGGACCGGGAGGCCGGTGTGCTCGTGAGTGTCCAGACGCAGGAGTTCGACGCCGATGGGAATGCGATTCGGCGGGAAATCGACAACGACGCCGATGGGACGCCCGATTTGACGACAGCGGCGACCTACGCCCTGGTGGGGTTCGCATGGATCTTCGATTTGTGAGGCGTGATCGTTCACGACCCTCGGCGACATCGCGCCTTCGCTCGTCGGTTGCGCAGTGACTATCACCCTTTGAAAAAGGGGACAGTCCCCTTTAGTATCCGGGGGTGAAATACACGCACCTAGGGCGCACCGGGGTCACCGTCTCACGGATTTGTCTGGGCTGTATGAGTTATGGCACGCCGGCGTGGCGGCCGTGGGTGCACGATGCCGATGCTTCTGCGCCATTTTTCAAGCGGGCGATCGAAGCCGGAATCAATTTCTTCGACACGGCCGACATGTATTCGCTCGGGGTCAGCGAAGAGGTGACCGGCCGATGGCTTCGTGAGTACGGCGTTCTCGACGAGATCGTGATCGGAACCAAGGTCTTCTTCCCGATGAGCGACCGTCCCAACATGGGTGGCCTTTCCCGGAAGCACATCCAGCAAGCGTGCGAGGACAGCCTGCGTCGGTTGGGAGTCGAGACGATCGACCTTTACCAGATCCATCGGCTCGATCCGAACACGCCCCCCGAAGAGATGTTGGCCGCCCTCGATCAGCTCGTCACTCAAGGTAAAGTTCGGTACATCGGTGCGAGCTCGATGTACGCATGGCAGTTCCAACGCGTGCTCTCGATGTCGGAGCGCAACGGTTGGGCACGGTTCGTCACGATGCAAAACCACTACAACCTCGTCTATCGCGAAGAGGAACGCGAGATGATGCCGCTCTGCGAGCTCGAGGGGATCGGCGTGATTCCCTGGTCACCGTTGGCTCGCGGAATGCTTGCGGGGACGCGGAGCAAGTTGGGTGACAGCTCCACCAGCCGGTCCTCCAGCGATGGGCTCGACAAGATCTTTTACGACCAGCCTTCTGACTGGGATGTCGTCGACGCGGTCAAGGCAGTGGCGGCCGAGCGTGGCGACCCACCCGCTCGTGTCGCGCTAGCTTGGCTCCTGTCGAAGCCTGCGGTCACCGCCCCAATCGTGGGCGCGACCAAGCTCAAGCATCTGGACGACGCTATCGAAGCGACCGAGATCGAGCTCAGCCCAGATGAGATCGCGATTCTCGAAGCGCCGTATCGCGCCCATCCGGTCAAGGGCATGGAAGCGCCACGCACCTCGACCAAGTAGCGGTCAGGTTTCGTCGAGCTCTGACCTCAAGCTTCGAATCATCAGGCGTTCGTAGAGGCCAGGCGCAATGCGCGATAGGAGCGCGCTGGTTTTGCCAACCGGGGTCAGTACGAGGCGCCGGCGTCCGGCCCGCGCGGCCTTCAATACCTCCGTGGCCACGCCGTCCGGGCTGCCGACTCGCCCGATTTTGGAGCGTGGCCGACTGATGCGTTTCCCATCTGCGCCGAGCGTCGACGCTTCGAGGCCCGTCTCGACGAAGGAGGGGCACACCATCAAGACGCCGACGCCTTTGTCGGCAACCTCCGCGCCGAGGCTCTCGAAGAGACCCTGCATCGCATGCTTCGAAGCAGCGTATCCACTTCGTCCATAGAGTGGCGCCAATCCGGCGATGCTCGAGATCGCGATGATCAGTCCGCGGTTCGCAACCAGATCGGCCATGCACGCTTGCGTGCAATGCAAGGCGCCGAAGAGGTTCACCTCCATCACGCGCCGGAAAACTTCGGGCCGCGTGTCGGCGAATGCGCTTCGGTGCGCAATGCCGGCGTTGTTGATGAGCACATCGATGCTTCCAAGCGCTTCACGAACCGCTGCGATCGCGGTCTGTACTTGCTTCGCGTCGGTGATGTCGCAGGGGACGGCGATAGACTCGACGCCAAAGGTCTGGAGCTCTTCGCGGGCTGTGCTCAGCGGGCTCGATGGTAAGTCAACGATGGCGATCTTGGCGCCGGCCGCTCCAAAGCTCCGCGCGAGCGCACGCCCGATGCCGCCAGCGCCACCCGTAACGACGACCGTGCGTCCGCGGAAGTCACGTCGAGGCAAGAAGCCCCCGCGCGCGAGCATAAAGCTCGAATGCTTCACGGCTGGTGAGCTGGGGAATGTAGCCGTACTCCTCTTTGAGGCGACGATTCGAGAGCACGGGCCGATAGCGCAGGAACGCCACGCGCTCGGGTCCATTTTCGGTCAGGCCCAATCCCTTGAGGGCCGAAAGGATCGCCTTCACCAGGGACGCAGGTAGCGGGACATAGGGCTTATGGAGCAACCGGGCGATCTCGCGTGGGGTCAGCGCGCCATCTCCCGCCTGGTTGTAGATGCCGACTTTGTCGGAGAAGACAGCGTCGACGAGACATGCGACCAGGTCCTGATCCCAGATGAACACGAAGGGTGAGTCCGAACCGACAATTCCCAAGATCACCGGTTTCTCGAAGAGGTCGGTGACCGGACTGTGCACGTCTTCCCCGACGACCGTCCCCGGCCGAAAAACGATCTGTCGAAGCTCGGGATGCTCTTTTCGCCAGCGAGCCAACATGCCTTCCACGAGACGCTTGTTCTTCGAGTACTCGAACTCGTCATTGCCTCGCAGTGGATGGTCCTCGTCGAGCCACTCGGGGTTGTCGGGGTGGTACCCATACGCCGCGCCGCTCGAGGTGACGATTAGCCTCCTAGCACCCGAGCTATCGCAGGCTTCGAGGAGGTTTTTCGTGCCTAGGACGTCGACTCGGTACGCGAGATCCGCGGGCGCGTCTTTGGGCGCACGAACGATCGATGCCAGGTGCACGACCGTGTCGATGCCGTGCTCACGGAACAGGTCTTTGAGCGCGGGATCACAGATGTCCCCCCGCTCGTACACGACACCGTCGAGCCGCTCAGAAGGGTCGACTTCGGTCCAGTCCAACGCGACCACGGCCGACAGGTCATCCAACCGTTTGGCAAGGGCCGCGACGCAAAGGCGACCGACGTAGCCGGCCGCCCCGGTCACCAAGACCGCGGGGCCCTGAGCCATCAGGCTCCAGGCTCCTGATGCATTGCCTTGAACTCCTGAAGCCCCGGCGCGAACAGATGCATGTTCGGGTCGACGTCGACATGCACGACCGACGGCTTGCCGGAGTCCACGCACCGCTGAAGGGCCGCATCGAGCTCAGCCGGATCCGAAACGCGTTCACCGTGGCAACCCATCGCCTCGGCGACCTTGTCGAAGGCGATCTCTTCGAAGTCGGCATTGATCGTGCCTTTTTGCTCGGTCCCAATAACGGGCCTCAACATACCGAGCCCGATCGATTGCGTGAGCTTCACCATGCCCCACTGCTTGTCGCAGAGCACGAGGTAGATGACGGGAAGCCCATGGCGCACCGCCGATTCGAGCTCTTGGATGTGAAAGCCCATGGCGCCATCGCCGGTGATGCACACGACTTTGGCGTCGGGGTTGGCGACTTGACCCGCAAGCGCCTGCGCGACGCCCGCGCCCAACATCCCGAACTTGAAGGTCGACAGGAGTGTGTTCGGTTGGCTGATCTCGGAGAAGAAGCTCGCCCACACCGTCGCGTTGCCGCCATCGAACACGTAGATCGTGTCGTCGCCGAAGAAGCGCTGGCAGGCTGCAGGCACTTGCGAGCTGTGCATTGGGCTTGCCGTGTTCTGAAGGGCCGCATCGAGCTCTGCGCGAACCTTGGCCTGACCTTCCGCGAGGCCGGCTGTTCGCGCGCGATTCGCTTGGAGTCGCTCTTTGCTCGGCGGTGTTTGCCGAAGCTCGGTTGCGAGGGCCGACAGAAACGCGCCCGCGTCCCCGACGATGGCAAGCTCGGTGGCCTTGTTGAGCCCGAGGATCTCTTCGTCGATGTCGACTTGGATCATCTTCTGTTCGTCGGGTTTCCCCCAATATGGCGGCTTGCCCCACCAATCGGTTTCGCCGAGCCGAGAGCCGACCACCAACACGAGGTCCGCGTCGCTGCGGGCTTCGTTGATCGGCGCCATCGCCCAGATCGGGAGCAACTGCTCGTGGTTGTCAGGTAGGGCGCCCCGTCCGGCCCAACTCGTGGTGACCGGCAATCCCAGGGCTTCCGCGACATCTTTGAGTGCATCGGAAGCATGGGCGTGCAGGACCCCGCTACCGGCATGGATGTGGGGTCGCTCCGCATTGCGAAGTAGATCTGCTGCGCGGGCGACTTGGCTTGCCGAAGGCTCGATGACCTCGGTTCGCCGATAAGCCTCGGGCGGCCGGAGGTCGATCTCACCAACTTCGAAAACGCCGTTCATCACCGTTTCTGGAACGTCGAGGTGGACCACCCCTGGGCGCCCGCGCCAGCTGATGCGCGCCGCGCGCCGAAAGAACTCGGGAAGGCGATCGAACGAAGGCACGGCGCCGCTCCACTTGGTCATCGCGCGAGTCACGCCAGCTTGATCGAAGTACTGATACGTGCCCCCGCGATCCGGATAGGCAATCGGTGTGCGCCGGCTCGACGTGATCAGAAGAACCCGGTTGCCCTCGCCGTTCTCGACGGCAACGCCGGGCAAGATGTTTGCAACGCCGGGCCCGTTCGACGCCATGCACACGCCGAGCTTGCCGGTGAGTCGCGCATACGCGCCAGCCATGTGCGCGGCGCTCGTTTCGTGCCGCGGCGAGATCAGTCGGATGCCGTGCTTCTCGAAGCTTCCAAAGAAGCCCATGTACGTGCCATCGACGATGCCGAACACGACCTCGACGCCCTCCGCTGCCAACATTCGCGCCAGCGCGTCTCCTCCAACCATCTGGGTCATGGCGATCCTTCCTTCGGCCGATGGCCGCCAGACTCCGGCAGCGCGGGACGCCGAAGCACGAATCTACACCCACGCTTTCCGGTGCCGAAAGCGAAATTTTTGCACCCCAAACCCGGTGGATCCGGGTTGGGGATCACTGGTCGGCCGCGTGCGTGTTGGGTCTGGCCAGCGGAAGGGCATGCCATCGGTCCCATGTGACCAATGATTTTCTTGGCCTGCCCGCACCGTCTTGCAAACCGGTTCCGTTCCATTGATTGAAGGCATCGTCTACACCGCCCGCGGACATCTTCTCCCACAACAGGTCGTAGTCCCGATGCACCCACCAGCTCACCAAGGCGAAATTCAGGCGAGCCGCCTCGCTCAGCAAAAACCGCGTGTACAAGTCCTGCGAAGTCTCGTTTCCTGAGATTCGTCGGTCCCAGTACGCAACGCCCTTGGCGTTGAAGCCAGTTTCAAGCACTGCGATCTGCTTGTTTGGGAAAAGCTCGGTCACGATGGAGAACCAATCTTCAGGAATCTTCCTGGCGTCGCCTAGAATATCTGGAGACGCCTCTGCAATATAGGGATAGGTGCTCACGCCAAAAAGATCGGAGTACTTCAATTGCTCGCGCATGGTCTCTACACGCGCACGCATGAAAGACTCGTTCGCAACGATGAACTCGAGCGAAATCGGCAGCTCTGGGTAGCCCGTCTTGAGCCGAGAATAGATCGCGCGCGCAAACGTGAGGAACCGCTGAAACTGTGGGTCGTCGACATCCGTCCGTGCCCAGTTCACCTCGGCAGCGTAGAAAAAGTAGCCCGGTTGAAAGCGCTCGATCAGATCCTCACAAAAATTGCCAAACGCCTTGATGACGTCGGGGTCATCCAGCTTCTTGTTCGCCCAGCGACCCGGTCGTCCTTCGTTCTTCGCCGGATCGATCCCGTGATCAGTGCCCCAGTTTCCGCCCAAGCTGGCACGATCCAAACCAAGCGGATTCGCCATGAGAACGACTTCTTGCCCGCCGCGCCGGTTCGACACTCGCCTGTTCAAATCCTCTTCCACGTTGGCGGGATAGCGTTCTTGAAGAAAGGCCTCTTCCCACGGCGCGCCCTCATCTAGGTAGTGCACGATCATGTCGCCATGTGTGGCGACGAAATCGAACGTCTTGACGAAAGCCTCTTCAGACCAGTCGTAAGGTTGGTAGGCGAAGCCCATCAAGAAGGGACGGCTCTCGGGCAGAGCAAGCGCGGGAAGCTCGAAGTCAGGTAGCGGCGCGACCTCAGGTTCTACGTGTGGCTCATCAAACAGTGAAAAGACCCAAAGGATCGCGATCAAGAGCACTACGGCGACAATGATCTTTCGCATGGAGAGGTCTTCAAGCCGCCGGTATCTCGCTGATCTTCACTGTCTCCATGGGTCCTCGCGTAGCGCAAACTCATCCTGGGGACAATCACCTCGACGGGAACCTGTTTACTCGTAGCCCGGGATCGACGTTCGGTTCTCGTAGCCTGCAGGGAAGTTGTACGTGAACCCGAGCGTGGGCTCGAGCCAGGACCGGTTGCGAAAGAAGAACTGCCCCTGGAACGAATAGCCGGCGCCGAACGCGACCTCGAGGTCGACGCGAGGTGCGACGTGAACCTGGATCCCGACCCGCCCATGAAAGCCGGGGGTGAAGCGATAGCCTCGACCTCCGTTACAGTAGAACTGAGCGCACCCGGCGATGAGCCGACTCACGTACCACCAGTTGAAATCGAAAAAGCCATCGGCGAACGGGGTGACACGTGAGCGGTTTGGCGCTTTGAATCGAACTCCGAGCGAAAAGTAAATGTTGGTGAGGGTTTCGCTGCGCGCGCCCAGCGACGCACTCGGCACGTTGAAGAGGTCCAGGCCGCTCCCGCGGAACCCCAGTGCGAACATCGGGACCCACCACTTGTAGTCCCAGCCGAACCGAAAATCGACGAAACCGCCTGGACGAACGATATCGCGATCGACCCCGTTCCAAATCATCGCACCCGCGTCGAAGCCGAGCTCGATGTGCGGGTAGTCGATTCGCCAGGGGTCTTCGTAGTACTGAGCCGTTGCCGACGACGCAGAAACGATCAGCGACACAAAGAGGATGGCGGATACGAGCATTCGACGTGTCATTCTGCGAGTAGCAAGATTGCATGCGCCCCGAGGTGATCTAGATCACATACTTGGTGAGTGTGGCCCGGCCATTAGATAGCGTCCGAGCTCCTTTCGGGTGATGCTGTCAAAATGCATTATTACTTCAATCGAGAGGCCTTGGCGTTCGTACTCGCAGTGGCATTCATGCTGGCGGGGTGTGCCGGTAGCGGTAGTGACGGGGACGGCGACTCCAGCGATTTGCAGCTCACGGCGGATCTTGGAGTTCACCAACGGACTTCCTACGCAATTGCTCAGGCACGTTATCGGTGGATCGATCGCCACCAGTACAAGCCCGATGATGGCTTTGTCCACGCTTTTGGATACGGGGATTTCAATGCGGACGGTAACCAGGACGCGCTCGTATTCAGCGGTCAGTTTCTCTCGGTGGACCCGAACCCAGCGCTTCTCACGCTCGACATCGATGGCACGCCAACCGATGGAGCTTCCACGTTCAGCGACGCACCGGGTGGCATCCATCCGCGCAAGCTCTTGGTGGGGGATCTGAATGGTGATGGCGACGACGACGCTGTGCTCATCGATCACGGCTTCGATCGCGACCCCTTTCCGGGGGCGCCGGTCGTGTACGTGCTGTCAGATGGAACCGGCGGTCTTGGCACGACAGTGGATGATGATCTCACGGGGTTTCATCACGCCGGGGCACTTGGCGACTTCGATCATGATGGCGACCTGGACCTATTTCTAGCGAGCTCCCCGTGGCAGGACCGCCCCCATGTATTGCTCGAAAACGATGGCGACGGCGCGATGACGGAGACAGGTCAGTTGGTTGGCGAACACTGGCAAACCAACATTTGGGCCAGTGAGTTCCTCGACCTCGATGGGGACGGTTTTCTCGACTTGCTCATCGGCGGTAGCAACGCAGATGGCCCTACAAAGGTTCTTTGGGGCTCATCGCGCGGTAGCTACGGTGCCGATGTCCTGGCCCTCGATCTGGCGGAGCACGACACCTATGACTTCGATGCGGAGGATGTCGATGGTGATGGCGACCGAGACCTCCTCGTCACTCTCGCGGATCTGCAGACGGACCAAACCTTTTTGCGTCTCCTGATCAACGAAGGGGGGCGCACCTTTAACGATGAGACCGCCGGTCGTTTTGACATCCCCGGTCATGATGCGTTCTGGGTCGACTTCAGCTTTGTCCAGGATGTAGACGACGACGATGATTTGGACATCCTCGCCGACGACTGGGGCAACCGATTGTCCTGGCTCAACGAAGGCGGCGTCTTTCAAAAGCAGCCAATCCAGTAGCTCTAAGCTCAACCAACCCGGTCGGTCGCCGCTCAACCGACAGGTGCGCGACCGCGTGCCTTTCCCGGGTCGCGCATGTCCATGAGAGACACACCGACGCCGTAGGTCGCGAAGTGACCGGTTGGACGAATCTCGAGCATGCAGTTTTCGGTAATGGTCCCGTGATCGATCATTCGTTCCGTGAGGGTTTCGAGGAGCTTCGGATCGAGATCGCTCATCGGAAGCACGCGCGCAGTGCCGCTGAAGGCGATCGTCGCGTCGGGGATCTTGATCCAGGGCATGAACGGAACGCGTTTTGAAATCGTCACATTGAGCGCGACGTGGGGGTTGCGCAGGATGTGCTTCGCCTTCCACGAAGCCTTCGCCGCCCGGACGTATAGAACCCGGTCTATCACGACATAGACGATGCCTGCAGAGCGCGCCTGGCCCTTGGGATTCACGTAGGAAAGCACGGCGAACGAGCGATTTTCGATTTCTTTCCAAACGAGGTCCGAGCTAATGGGAGCTGGCATGGCCTAAAGCGTGCTCTGAAAGAAGCGCCATGCCGCGACGCCCGCATTGATGTCGCTGCTGGTTTGGCCGATCAACGTCGTCGGTAGGTACTGCCACCCGGATGGCCAGGTGTGCCCCGCGCCCTGCACCGCGAAGAGCTCGACTTTGGTGCCGGCTCTACATCCATTGGACTTTTGCCGCTCGACCCGCGTGCCATCGTTCGGCACGAAGTCTGGGATCATCGAGACCGTTACGTCTTGGCACGCATTGTGGCGCCTCCAAAAACCAAAGGTCTTTTGGACGGAGAGTACCTCGCCGAGCTTCTTGCCCTCGAACTCCACCTCGCCCCCATCCCAGGGCACGATCGGGTCGTCCGTGCCATTGACGATCAGGACGGAGATCGGCTCTTTGCCACAGCGCGCACGCCGGCGCGCGACATTACGGGGCATCGACCCGATCACCGCGGCGAAGGCGCGCAGCTTCGATGTGCGTGCGCAAGCCAGTCGGTGCGCCATCATCGCACCGTCCGACACACCCGCAACGAACACCGCGTCCGGGTCGACGTCGCGCTTCTCGATGAGCTCGTCGATCAAGGTCGTGATGAAACCGACATCGTTGATGCGTTCGCGCTGCGCGACGTACCGATCGACGTTGCGGCCGTCGTTCCAGTGGCCGCCGATGCCTTGAGGATACGCCACGACAAAGTCGTCTTCGGCAGCGAGCTCCTCCATCGTTCCAAATCTGAGAGCCACCGTGTCGTCATCATCTCCGAGACCCCCGTGCAGAACCAGAACCAACGGACGCGTACCTTGGCCTTGCGCTTTCCTCGGGTCGAAGATCCCAACATCGCGGACGATTCCTTCATGCTTGAAGACATAGGGCTTGAGCTCGGTCACATCGTCGGCCGCCCTCGGGGGCGCTGAAGCGCGGCAGCACACAAGCAGGGGCAGCAGAGCAAGGCACGCCTGGACTGGTCGGGCCACCGACATCACGTCGACCTCGATTTAGTGAACGCCAACATCACGATCAGCTGTCCGGCCGGACCCGCACCCCCTGCAAGGCAGCCGAGCACTCGTTGTCATAGACGACGCCATCGCAACCGGTTACCGAAGGGCCCTCGGGCGGGCACGTCGTCGGCCGTTGTACACAACCGCCCGGGCCATCGCAGGTGATCGCATCGCAGTACTGCTGAGGCGAGCACATCTCGTTGCTCGTGCATTCACACGCTCCGAGCGCCGAGACGCGCTCGCTATTTTGAAACGCCTCGCAGGCATTGTCGTAGGTGTTGCCAAGACAGCCGCAAACGACCTGGGTGTCTGTGGGATCGCACGTCTCAGGCGTGGGCAGGCAGGCCCCAGGATTGAGACAGCTGTCATCGAG
>CAJHXN010000250.1_pt1 | contig 11997 bp, 11 predicted proteins | sample 9198401 | NCBI WGS metagenome assembly CAJHXN01 (sample SAMEA7708334, study PRJEB35096) | sediment metagenome | biome: marine neritic benthic zone biome [ENVO:01000025]; feature: sediment [ENVO:00002007]; material: shallow marine sediment [ENVO:03000034] sea grass bed [ENVO_01000059] ... | reverse complement strand
GTTGCAAAGCCATCCTTGCCACGCATGGAGTGCATTCGATCGGGCGCTATGGATCGTGGCGCTACTGCTCGATCGAGGACAACATCGTCGAAGCGCGCGCGCTGATCGACGAGCTCTTTTGACGACTTAGGCTCACCCCACTTTCCTGATGCCGCGCCTCGATGCAAGTGTTAGGCTCGCCGCCATGAACCGTATTCGTTTCATTCGACCGGTCGCGACTGCCCTGATTGTTTTTCTTGGATCGACTGTAGCCACCGCTTGCACCAAGAAAGAAGAGAAGCCCCCGGAACCTCCAGCTGTCGTTGAAGAAATCGCGGCGCTACCTCCGGCTCCGTCCGAGTTCCCGGAGATGAAGGTCCCGGAGGGCAACCCCCAGAGCATGGTGAAGGCGCTGCTCGGCGCTCAACTGTTTTTCGATCCCCGCTTGAGTGTGGACGGAACGAGGTCTTGCTACTCGTGTCACCAGAACGAACACGGCAATGGCGGCGAAACCCCGCTTGCCGTCGGGGCGAAAGACAAGCAACTCACTCGCCATAGCCCCGTGATTTGGAACACGGCGTACTTCGATCGTTTCTATTGGGACGGAAGGGCCGATTCGCTAGAAGCGCAGGCGAAGGGTGCGTGGGCCGGCGGAAACATGGGCGTGGGCGCCGACCGCCTGGAGCGCAAGGCCAAGGAGCTATCGAAGATCGGAACTTACAAAACCGCATTTGAGAAAGTGTTCCCCGGAGAGGGGATGACACCCGACACGATCGCGAAAGCGCTTGCCTCGTACGAACGAACCATCACATGCGACGACACAGCGTACGATCGCTTCGCGAAGGGCGATGAGGCTGCGCTGACCGACCAGCAGAAGCAAGGTTGGGCGATCTTCATGGGCAAGGGGCAGTGTGGGGTGTGCCATGCCCCGCCGCTTTTCTCGAGCGCGATGGGAGTTCCGGACGGCGTCTACTACAACGTCGGGATCGGAACAGACGGCGTAGCTGAAGAGGATGTCGATATCGGTCGTGCCGCAGTGACGAAGCAAGACGCGGATTGGGCAGCGTTTAAGGTGCCCTCGCTGCGAAACGTGTCAAAGAGCGCGCCCTACTTCCACGATGGCTCGGTGCCGACACTGGAGGGAGCGGTTCGACTGATGGCCTCTGGAGGAATCGACAACAAGAACAAGTCGTCGTTGCTTGCCGATCGCGGGCTCGACGCTGCCGAAATAGGAGCGCTTGTGGCCTTTCTCGGGGCGCTCGATTGCTCGCGCGATCTCGTACCGCCAGATCTTCCAAGGTAAGCATGGCACCCGCAGGCATCGATGAGCTCGGTCCGTTGGCGGCGCTCCAAGGCGTCTGGGAAGGGGCACAAGGCGATGATGCTTCGCCGGCAGCCGACCGCACTCAGATCGAGCGCAATGCATTTCGCGAGCGCCTCGAGTTCGAACCGACGGGCCTCGTGGAGAATCACACGCAGTCTCTCTACGGGTTGCGGTATTTTCGGGTCGCCTGGCGCCTCGAGGAAGAAGACCCCTTCCATGAACAAATCGGCTATTGGCTCTGGGATGCTGAGGCACAACAGGTGATGCTCAGCTTTGTCGTACCCCGAGGCATCTGCGTGCTTGCGGGTGGTAGGGCGCAACCTGAGGCCACCAGCTTCAGGCTTGAAGCCGAAGTTGGGTCAGAGGTGTTTGGGATCAACTCAAGCCCGTTTCTCGACGAGGAGTTCAAGACCGTCCGTTACCATATCGAGCTGCGCGTCAACGAAGACGGATCCCTCTCGTACGAGGAGGACACCGTGATGCGCATCAAAGAGCAACCAGAGCTCTTCCACCACACCGATCGCAATACACTCAGGCGGCTCGCCTGATCGTAACCGTCGTGCGCCGGCCGGCTTCCTAGGCCCACCGCGCTGCCCCGGTTGGAGGCGCCGACTGGATTCGAACCAGCGAATGGAGGTTTTGCAAACCTCTGCCTTACCACTTGGCTACGGCGCCGAAGGTTGGTGTCTGTAGCTCCGATTCGGGCCATTGTCACGTCACGTTTCGAGGGTGGCGGATTACCGGGCTGGCGCGCCACACGCTGCGTGGTAGGCAATCCCACATGACATCCCAAGACTCCTTTCAGAGCCGTGTCGCCATCCAGGCCGGAGGCCGCCAAGTCGAGATTCATCGTCTCGACGCGCTGATTCGCGTTGGTTTCAAAGGCATTACAACCTTGCCGTATTCGATTCGGGTCTTGCTTGAGAATCTTCTGCGTTACGAAGACGGTACCACCGTCACTCGACAGGACATCGAGGCGGTCGCCAACTGGGACCCAGCCGCCGCGCCAACCACCGAAATCGCCTTTCGACCCTCCCGCGTTCTGCTTCAGGACTTCACCGGTGTGCCTGCGGTCGTCGACCTCGCCGCGATGCGCGACCAGTTCGCCAAGATGGGCGGCGATCCCAGTCGGATCAATCCGTTGCAGCCCGCGGATCTCGTGATTGACCACTCGGTTCAGGTCGACTCGTATGGACTACTGCGTTCCTTCGAAGACAACGTGCGCCGCGAGTTCGAACGCAACCAGGAGCGGTATCAATTCCTGAAATGGGGCCAAACGGCATTTGAGAATATGAGCGTCGTCCCGCCAGGCACGGGAATCGTGCACCAAGTCAACCTCGAGCACTTGGCTCGTGTCGTCTTCATGCGCGAGGCCAACGGCAAGACGATCGCATATCCCGACAGTCTGGTCGGCACCGACTCGCACACGACGATGATCAATGGCCTGGGTGTCCTTGGTTGGGGCGTCGGTGGCATCGAGGCCGAGGCTGCCATGCTCGGGCAGCCGATCAGCATGCTCTTGCCGCAGGTCGTGGGCTTCAAGCTGACGGGCAAGCTTCGCGAAGGGGCAACCGCCACCGACGCCGTCCTCACGGTTACAGAGATGCTCCGGAAAAAGGGTGTTGTGGGGAAGTTCGTCGAGTTCTACGGCGAGGGGATGGAGTCTCTTTCGCTGCCTGACCGCGCGACGATCGCCAACATGGCTCCCGAGTACGGCGCTACTATGGGGTTCTTCCCGGTCGACGAAGAGACATTGGCGTATCTTCGCTTCACGGGCCGCGACGAGGTGCATGTCGACATCGTCGAGCGGGTGCTGAAAGAGCAGGGCTTGTTCCATACCGTAAGCGCACCAGACCCGCGGTTCACCGATAGCCTCGAGCTCGATTTGAACGATGTCGTTCCGTCGATAGCCGGCCCGAAGCGCCCCCAAGACCGTATCTCGCTGTCGGAGTCCAAGCGAGCATGGCACAACGTGCTCGAGGGGTTTGGCGGTTCCGCCGATACGGCCGTGGAGGTCACCCGGGGCGACGAGACCTTCCCCGTGCAAAATGGCGCTGTCGTCATTGCCGCGATCACGAGCTGCACGAACACATCAAACCCCGCGGTGATGCTCGGCGCGGGGCTGCTCGCAAAGAAGGCGGTCGAGAAGGGCCTGCGAACGAAGCCCTGGGTCAAGACCAGCTTGGCGCCGGGATCCCAGGTGGTCACCGAGTATCTAAAGGCCTCTGGCTTGATGTCGGATCTCGAGGTGCTGCGCTTCAACTTGGTTGGCTACGGTTGCACGACCTGTATCGGCAACTCCGGTCCGCTCGACCCCGAAATCAGCGATGCGATTAAGGCCAACGACTTGATCGTCACTTCGGCGCTAAGCGGGAATCGCAACTTCGAAGGACGGGTCAACCCTCTCACTCGGGCAAACTACCTCGCGTCTCCGCCACTCGTCGTCGCGTACGCCTTGGCAGGCACGATGGACATCGACTTTGAGACCGATCCGATCGGTCAGGGCGCAGACGGGAAAGATGTGTTTCTTCGGGACATCTGGCCGTCCCATGAAGAGATCACCGGTGCGCTTCGGTCGTCGGTCAAAAGAGACCAGTTCCTCGAGCGATACGCGGTCGTCCTCGACGGGCCGCCCGAGTGGCAGGACGTCACCTTCGAGCAGGCCGATCAGTACCGCTGGGATCCGAAGTCGACCTATGTCCGGTTGCCGCCGTTCTTTGAAGGTGTCGAACCCGGTGAGCCCACCCCTCCAAAAGACATCGAGGGTGCGCGCGTGCTTTGTCTCCTCGGCGATTCGGTCACCACCGACCACATCTCTCCTGCCGGCGCGATCGCGCTTGATAGCCCGGCGGCGCGCTACCTCCAAGAACACGGGGTTTCGCCGCGCGATTTCAACAGCTACGGCAGCCGGCGGGGCAATCACGAAGTCATGATGCGCGGGACATTCGCGAACATCCGGCTGCGGAACCTATTGGCGCCGGGGACCGAAGGCGGAGTCACGCGCTACCTGCCCGACAATGCGCAAATGAGCATCTACGACGCGGCCATGCGATACCAAGCCGACGGGACACCCTTGATCGTCATTGCGGGCAAGGAGTACGGCACCGGATCATCGCGCGATTGGGCCGCCAAGGGTACATTGCTTCTCGGGGCGCGCGCGGTGATCGCCGAGAGTTACGAGCGCATCCATCGCAGCAACTTGATTGGGATGGGCGTGCTTCCACTCGAGTTTCGCCCTGGTGAGGGGCGCGTCAGCCTCGGCCTGACCGGCGAGGAGACATTCACCGTTTCGGGGATCTCAGATGGTGTGAGCGCGGGCAAGACGCTTTCGGTCGTGACCGACACTGGGAAGTCGTTCCGGGTCAAGGCTCGGCTCGATACCCCACAAGAGGTCGAGTACTACCTGCACGGTGGCATACTCCAGTACGTCTTGCGGCAACTCGCTGCCCGGGAGAAGCCCTCTGCGTAGCCATCGACGATATGCACGGAGGGCCCGATGTCCGTCGTCTTCGTGATTTCACCTCCGCGTGCCGGTTCGACACTGCTTCAACGGATGATGGGGGCACACTCCGAGATTTTCACGCACCCTGAGCCCCATTTGATTACGCCTATCGCCCATCTCGGTGTGTATGGGAACGTCGACAAGGCGCCCTACGATCACATCAACGCGGCCGAAGCGTTGCGAGCGTTCATCGACGATCTGCCTCACGGCGAGCAGGATTACCTCGACGCCCTGCGCGCCTACACAGACACGCTCTACGAGCGAATGCTTTCGACCAGTGAAGCAAGCTATTTCCTCGACAAGACCCCAGCCAATGCGTTGGTCCTGCCCTTTCTTCAGCGCCTCTATCCCGACGCGAAGTACGTGGTTCTAACCCGGCATCCGGTAGCGGTGTTCAGCTCTTACGCCAACAGCTTTTTCAACGGTGACTGGGCGGCGGCGCACGCATTCAACCCAGTTCTCGAGCGCTATGTGCCGGCGATGGCGACTTTCCTTCGGGAACGGCCGGTGCCGTTGCTGCATGTCGCCTACGAAGACCTCGTTCAGCGCCCCGAATCCGAGCTCGAACGGGTGTTCGCCTTCTTGGGCGTAGAGAATGATCCCGATGCGGTCGAGTACGGGAAGTCGAACGGGGCCAAAAAGGGGATGGGCGATCCGATGACCGTCGATCAAGCAGGGCGACCTGTGACCGAGTCAGTCGACAAGTGGGCCGCCGAGCTCGCCGTGGATCCGACGAAGCGGTCGTTGGCAGCGCAAATGCTCGATCGGATCGACGCATCAGACCTTGCGGTTTGGGGGTGGCCCGTCGAGAACATCTGGGCGCCGGTCGAGGCAAGCGGCGGTTCACCACCACCCAAACGCAAGCGCAATGCCTACACCTTTCAAAGACAAGTCATGTTGGCGCTCAAGAAAGACATTCATCGCCGCCCTCATGGCAAAGTTGTAAGGCGTTTGAAGTATTATTGTGACGTGTTGCTTCGAGAATAGGTTGCGAAATTTAACCGCGTGCTCGCTACGCTCGCACTTCATCGTGAGCGCACTCTAGCAATGATAACTTGAGATTCTATGGTGCCGCCGATTGGTTTGCCTTCAAAATCACCCTGATGACTTTCCACTGCAAAGCCGTTGTAATGAAGCAGAGCTTCAAGCTCGGCCGGAAAGAACTGCCGTTGGGTCAGCGGAGTGCAAAATGATCGGCCAGGTTCATGAGGGTGCTCGAAGTCCATCATGATGGTCTCGACCTGAGAAGCGGGGTCGTAGCTGAAGTACTCACTATATCGATAGTGGACGCCGTCGCGAGGGTGGGGAACTAGGCCTCCCCGGTAGCGCTTGGTCGGGTTGCGCGCCAGGCTCGCCGGATCCGGTAGCAATACGTCGAACGCGAACCGACCGCCGCGGCGCAGGTGATGACGGACCGTTCGAAAGCCTTGCTCGATATCATGGCGGGTATAGAGGTGGTTCCAAACATGAAAGGGCGCGATCACGAGCGGAAACCGTCGACGGAGCCTGAGTTTTCGGAGGTCGCCTCGGCGGAGCTCTATTCGATCTCGGGCATTCTGAGGGAGTCGGCGCACACGCTCTTCGGCTTGCTCGAGCATAGCTGACATCGGTTCGACGCCGACGATTTCGACGCCCTTCTTCGCGATCGACAGAGCAACGCGCGCCGTGCCAACACCAAGCTCGAGGACCGGCCCTCCCGAGGCGATCGCAAGGTCCGTGTAAAACTGAACATCCCGACGACGACGGCGATAGGCCTGATCATAGTACTGGCCGTCGCTATAGTGTGCTTCGCTTCCGGCTGAACGACGCCGTCGACGCTTGGAGTCAACCACGGCCGTCGCACAGGTGAGCGGCGAGCTCCGCAAAGCCTCGACCGCGGTCGGCGTCGGTGACGAATCGCGGTGGCGTAGCAAGTCGGTGAAGATGATCGCGGACGTTGGCAACGCCGACGCTGATGGGGAAGCGTGCGAACGCGGCGGAGTCGTTTCCGCTGTCCCCGACGAACACCCACCGGTGGAGCTCCTGGTCGAGGTCGACACCGAGCACCTCTCGAAGTGCTTTTTCGACGCCGCGGGCCTTGTCCCAATTGCCGGGGGTGGCGTGCGCGTGCACGGTCGACACCGAGCTCTTCGCTCCGTGGCGCTCGATGAGCGCTACCAAAGCATCGATGTCGGCCTGCGGAAGGGTCACTTCTTCCCCCACGTCAAAGGCCAAGTCGCAGCGTCGCGCGCCACGGTCATTGGCGAGTCGAATGTGAGGCATCTCCGAAGCGACATGACGACGGATCTCCTCGAGGAGACGGTCGTAGGCAACCCGCTCGTCCGGCTCGGCAAAGTACCCCTCGCGGGCTCGGGACCCATCCATCCAAGCCCAGCCCGCGCCGTTTTCTCCGACCGCGATTCGGACTGGCCACATCCGTGCCACCACATCCGTCCATCCAAGTGGACGGCCGGTAACCGCTATGAGTTGGATCCCGAGACCATGTAGTCGATGCATGGCGGCGAAGGCCTCTGCCTCGAGCACACCCCGGTTTGTCACGGTATCGTCGATATCGAAGATCACGCCGCGGAGGCCGCTGGGATCCAGCTCTTTGTAGTGTTTCATTGCCGGCGCCTTTTCATATCACACGCCCTGGACTTGCAGAGGCCGTCCGGGGGGCGTACCGTAGAACGAGGAGGGAAACCGTGCCCAATCTTGGATTCGGCGAGTTAGTCATTGTTCTGCTGATCGTGATGCTGATCTTCGGCGCTGGCCGCCTTCCTCAGATCGGCGAGGGGCTCGGCAAGGCGATTCGCAACCTGAAGCGCGGCCTCAACACCGACGACGACATCGATATCACCCCGACCGAGAAGCAGGTCCCCGACAAGGCCGCCTCCCGAGTAGAGGACGCCGACGTCGTCAAGCCCAACGCCGAAACGAAACCATAACGGTTAGACGGCCTGCGGCCTCATCGACTCTCGGAGCTCGAGGATGGACCGGCAGCTTAGACGCACCGGGGGCGCCAACCCGGAGGCCATCGCTGCTTCTTTGAGCTCGCCAGGTCGGAGCAGAGGCACGAGGAGTAGCGCCGTATCGAGTGGGCAGTCGGGGTTGCGGACGATTGCGTTGCGCGGACGGTAGCGCACCACCCATCGTCGGTGGCGGTAGACGGCTTGAAGCACACCCGGGTCGTTCGGACGCATGGCGCAGATACGCACCACCTCATTCTCGGTGAGCGAAGGGTTGTCGAGCAGTATGCGGACGACGTCTGGATGCGGATCGCGTACCACTCGGTCGATCAGGTTTCGATCGTGCGTGCGAGCGAGCGATTTTCGTTCCCCGAGGGTGAGCGGACGCCCTCGGCCGAAGTCCGGGATGCGACGTTTCGTTTCGACGACTTCGTTGGCCTCGGGCGGGAGCAGGAAGTCGGCAAGGTGGTAGAGCTCGGTATTCTTGGCTTCCAAGCCGAGCTCGGTGCGACGAGTGGCGACGCGCGAGTCAAAGAGGGCCCACCCAAGGGCGAGGAAAACCAACTGCGCGTCTCCGTCTCCAAGCCCCGCGTTACGGTGGGCGTGTCCGACGAGCTCGACGGCGTTTTCGGCCGGGAGACCTTCCAACTCCTCGCAGATCAGCGCGACACGCATGTCGATCTCGTCGATCCGCGCCAAACGCTTGAACAGGTCAGCGAATGCCGTTTCCTGCTGCACCATCCAGGCCCCCACCTCAGCCTAGTGAGCTTGCCCTAAAGCGCCACCTTGACGCAATGCGTCGCAGCGCTAGCCTCGGTACGCGATGGCGCAGCTTGAGCAGGTCCGGGTGATCAAGCGGTACGCAAACCGCAAATTGTACGACACGCGGGATAGCCGCTACGTCACCCTCGACCGTATCGCGGAGCTGGTTCGCAACGGTGAGGACGTCAAAGTCCTCGACAATCGCTCGAAACGGGACCTCACCAAGGTGACGCTTGCGCAGATCATCTACGAGGAGCAAAAGAGCGGGAACGCCACGGCCTGGTCCGTGAGCAGCCTTCGTGGCTTCATTCAAGACGGCCGTCAGCGACTCTTTTCGACGCTGAAGGAAGGGCCGGTCGGCAAGCTTGTAGGGCGTGCCGAAGAGCTTGGCGCCGAGGTGCGCGAAGCAGCCGATGACCGAGTTCGGTCTCTTCTCGACGGGGCCGCCGCACACGTTGGGCAGCTTCAGGCCGAGGTCGCACGACTCCAGGCGAGAATAGAGGAATTGGAGGTCAAATTGCGGCAAACTGCGGATAGGAGCCAGCGCAAACAGGACCCCACCAAGCCTCCGGAATAATTTCAGCCGCGAGGGGTTCTCAGCACGAGGCATGGCAAGAAACGCCAAAGAGATTGCAAGCGAGCGTCGACTGTTTGAAGCCGATGCACGGCCTCATCTCGACACCCTCTACGCGGCGGCAGTTCGGCTCACCCGATCACAGGTGGATGCCGAGGACCTGGTCCAGGACACCCTCGTTCGGGCGTATCGCTTCTACGACCGGTTTGAGGCGGGGACCAATTTCAAAGCGTGGCTATTGCGAATCCAGATGAACACGTTCGTCAACCGGTATCGGCGCAGTCTGCGTGAGCGTCGGGTGCTCGACGGTCCCATGGCGACGCCGGTCGGGGAGGGCGTCATGAGCCGTGCCAGTATGCGTGGTCTGACCGACCCCGTCGGGGACGCACAACGCAAGCTGATCGGGCGCGAGATTTCACAAGCCTTCGACAAGTTGTCCGAGGACGCACGCACGATGGTTCTCCTCGCTGACGTCGAGGAGCTTTCCTACAAAGAGATCGCGGAAATCGTGGCGTGTCCCATCGGCACGGTCATGTCGCGTCTTCACCGAGCGCGAAGGCAACTGCAACTATCGCTGCAGGCGCAGGCAATTCAGCTTGGCATCATCGAAGAGGACTGCGACGACGAGAGCTCAGAGGCGGTTTCACTTGAAGCGTATCGAACGCGAAAGGCGGCAGAGACATGAGTTGTAAGCTCGTGCGCCGTCATCTCGGCGCGCTCGTCGACCAAGAGCTCGACCCCGCTACCCAGGTGGAGTTCGAGCGTCACTTAGAGACATGTGTCGGCTGCCAGGAACATTTGGCCTTTGAAGCGTCTTTCCGACAACAGACCCGCGAAGCGCTAGGTGACATGAAGGCCCCCGAACACCTCTGGGAGCGCACACTGAACCGACTCAACGAGATCGACGAGGCGCGCGAAGACCGGACGACGCTGGCACGGGCGCGTCCCATGCCATGGCGTCAGGTGTGGCCGATCGCTGCCGCGGCCGCTGCACTCTTGATTCTTGGCGCGGTCGTGGGCTTGCCTAAGAGCGGGACTTATCAAGGCGCGAGCATGCTCCAAGATGTCGTGAACCTTCATTCCCAAGGGCTACCCTCTGACGTGCCAGCCGAGCAGCCTCAAGAGGTTGCGCGCTATTTCCGTGGCAAGACGCCTTTTCCGGTGAGGCCCGCCGAGTTCGAGGAACAAGGCGTGAAGCTCGTCGGGGCTCGCTATATCAAGATCGGCGCGAAGCCCGCAGCCGCGCTCTACTATGTTCATGGGGGTCGGCGGGTCACCTTGTTGGTATTCCAAGACCCCCGACTCGTCGATTCCGCCCAGCGCACGCATGTAGGCGGGCGTGAGCTCTATTATCACAATGTAGGGAGCCGCGTGGTCACCATCCGCCGCCAAGGCGGCCTGAACTACGCGTTTTTCGGTGACCTCGAGCGGCCAACGCTGTTTCAGCTCGCCGCCACCGCGCGCGTCGCCTATTGAATCTCACCTGAAGTCCGTGGATTTGCTCGTTCCGCCCGTTGACAGGGTAACCTCCGGGCATCTATTCTTTTTTTGACACTAGCGGAACTTTGCAAGGTCAGGGGGATTGAGTTGCAACGCGTTCTGGTGATCGACAGCGAGCGTCAATTTGCGGTGGCTTTGAAGGCCCACCTGGGTGACTACGAAGTCGTAGTTGAGCTTGCCGAGGACGGAAAAACCGGCATGGACGCGGCCAAGAGCAATGTGCCGGACCTCATCGTGCTGGCGGTCGAGCTCAGTGACGACAATGGGTTTTTGGTCGGTCGCAAGCTCAAGCGCAGTAAAAAGCTCGGCCATGTACCGATCATCATTCTGTCAAACGACGAGAACGCTGATAATCTATTCGAGCAGCACAAAAAGACGAAATCGAAGGCCGAGGATTATATCCGCCGTCCGGTGAGCGTCGAAGATGTCGTGGCGCGCATGGGCGATCTGATTCCGCTCGAGCTAACGCCCGCAGCGGAGATCGAAATCGAAGGGGAAGACGAAATGTCCGACGAGAACGAAAGCGATGTGCCAACGAAAGTCGGGGAGGCGCCCGAGATCGACGACGAGATCGATGCGTTCGCCGAAAGCGCTTTCGATGCTCTCATGATGGGCGGCGAGGCTGCGCCGGCCGCAGCCGCTTCCGAGCCCGCAGAACCAGTTACAGCTGACTACGAAGACGTCGAGCTCGACGACGTCATCATGGTTTCCGAGGCACCGATCGCCGACGATTCGGAGCCGGAGGATTCGGGCAGTGGCACCGTTGCAGCCGCTCGTTTGCGCTCCGAGATCTCCGAACTGAAGGCAAAGTTGGCAGAATCTTCTGGGGGAGTATCAAGCCGCCAGTTTTTGGATCTTCGCGAGAGCCTCAACTCGAAGGACAAAGAGATCCTCGAGCTGCGCGACCAGGTTGGCGTGCGCGATAAGGAGATCCTCGAGCTGCGGGATCAGTCGATCGCCCTCGAGCGTGCTCGGGCGGATTTCGCCGAAAAGATCGCAGGGCTCCAGCGTTCGTTTTCGAAAGCGCAGGAGACGATTGCCAGCCTCACGGAAGACAAAGAAGGTGCGAACAAGCGGTTCGAGGATGCAAAAGCGCGATTCGATCGTGAGCATCAGAAGGCACAGAACCTCGAGGAGTCGCTGTCGCAAGAGCGTGAGGGACGCGCCGCGGACGTGGCTGCGTTACAGAGCACCCACGACGCCGAGCTTGCGAAGACCGCTCTTGCCCACGACGAAGCGATCACCCTCGTCAAGGCTGAGTCGGCGGCGGCGATCGCCAAGGCTCAAGAGGATAGCGAGGCGGCGCTGCAGGCGGTGGCCAACGAAAAGGCAACCGCGATTGCCGCGCTCCGCTCTCAGCTTGCCGACGAGCATTCCTCAGCGATGGCGCAGGCGTCTGCTGAGGCTG
>CAJHXN010000431.1_pt1 | contig 12010 bp, 7 predicted proteins | sample 9198401 | NCBI WGS metagenome assembly CAJHXN01 (sample SAMEA7708334, study PRJEB35096) | sediment metagenome | biome: marine neritic benthic zone biome [ENVO:01000025]; feature: sediment [ENVO:00002007]; material: shallow marine sediment [ENVO:03000034] sea grass bed [ENVO_01000059] ... | reverse complement strand
GGTGACCCGGCCCGCGGCATGGGGATGCGATGGGGTCTCGAACGAAGGTCGTGTGTCCCCGTGCGCGCAGCACGGGGAACCGCGTCGCCGGGCGAGGCTGGGCGGGGGCCCGTGGTCGCGTGAGTCGCCGCGCGTCGGGAGCCCCGGTCCAGACCGACCCGCCCGTAGTTCGAGGCGCCGTCGCGTCCCCATGCCGCGGGCCGGGTCACCGGTTGATGTAGAGCACGCTGCGGCGGTTAGTGCGGGCTGACTAGGACTTCTCGGCGTCCGCCCGCCTTCGAGCTCGGGGGGCCGACGACTCCGTCTTGCTCCATCCGTTCCACCAACTTGGCGGCCTTGTTGTAACCAACGCTGAGCTGCCGTTGGACGTGGCTGATCGAGCAGTAGCCGGCGTTGGCGACCACCTCGACGGCCTTGTCGTAGAGGGGGTCGTCGGTTTCGCCGAAGCCTCCATCCTCGTCTCTTGGTTTGAGGATCTCGTTTTGGTATTCGGGGTCGCCTTGCTCCCGAAGGAAGTCGCACATCCTTCGGACTTCGTCTTCGCCGATGAATGCTGCGTGGACACGCTCGAGATCGCTCGAACCAGGTGGAATCATCAGCATGTCGCCCATCCCGAGGAGGTGTTCGGCACCCGAGCGGCCCAAGATCGTCATCGAGTCTTGGCGTTGGGAAACCTTGAAGGCCACCCGCGCGGGGAAGTTTGCCTTGATCATGCCCGTAATGACATCGACGCTCGGACGCTGCGTTGCGAGGATCACGTGGATCCCCGCCGCCCGTGCCTTTTGGGCAAGCCGCGCGACGCAGGCTTCGACGTCTTTGGCGGCAACCATCATCAGGTCGGCGAACTCGTCGACGACGACCATCACGTACGGGAGCTTCTCCGGCTCGAAGTTCTCGGCATCGGGGGTCTCCCCATCGACCGGATCGAGGAGCACTTCCTTGCCCGAGGCGTCCTGCGCGCTGACCTTGCCCTTACGCTTGGGCATGAACTTGTCGATCGAGAGGTCTCCGCGGACGACACGGTCGACCCGACGGTTGTAGGTGTCGATGTTGCGGGTGCCCGCGTCGGCAAACATTTGGTAGCGGCGCTCCATTTCGTCGACGGCCCAGCGCAGCGCAAGTGCCGCCTTCTTCATGTCGGTCACCACCGGGAGAAGCATGTGCGGAATGCCGTCGAAGACCTGAAGCTCAACGACCTTCGGGTCGATCATCAGCATTCGAACTTCTTCGGGCGTCTTCTTCGCGAGGATCGACGCCAACATGACATTCAGCGCAACGCTCTTGCCCGAACCTGTGGCACCAGCCACGAGCAGGTGAGGCATCCTTGCAAGGTCTGCGTAGACCGGTTGGCCGCTGATGTCTTTGCCAAGCGCGATCGGTAACGCTCCGCCTTGATTGACCCACCGTCGGTCTTCGAGGATCTCGCGCAGGTAGACCATGTTCCGGTCATCGTTTGGGAGCTCGAACCCAACCCGTGCCTTGCCGGCGATCGGGGCCACGATCCGAACTTTTTGGGCAGCGAGTGCCATTGCAAGATCGTCGGCTAGGCCCGCGATCTTCGAGACTTTGGTCCCGCTTCGCGGTTCGAACTCGTACATGGTGACGACCGGGCCTGGGTGGATTTCGTCGACCCGGCCCTGGACGCCATACGCAGCTAGCTTCTCGGTCAGAAGCTCGGCGTTCTCGCGAAGTGCCTCCGCGTCGACTCGGATGATCGATGCGTCTGGCTTGTCCAGCAGATCGATCGGAGGCAGGTGGAACTCATGTTGGGAGCGCTTCAGTCGAGTCGAGATCGATAGCGGTTCCTGTTTGGTTTCCTTTGGGGCAATGATGGTAGGAGTGCTCCCGTCGGCCTTCGACTCCGATGTCGCCTTCGGTGTGGACTTCACGGTGGCCAAAGGCGCGGGGGCCACTCCGGCTAGGTCGTCCACTTGGTCCAGGATCGTCGACCCCATGATCTTCGGCTCGGTGATCCGCGGCTGGCTCGCTCGGATCTCCTCTTGGTGGAGCTCGCGCGCCTCGGCCCACGCTTCACGCATCGCGATCACGATGTCGGTCACCTTTTGCCATATGGCATGGCCGGCCCGTACGAAGGCTTGTCCGACTTCTTCGAGGGTCCACGGCGTCCGAAGGACCACGGCGATCCCGAGCACCGCGAACCCGATGATCACGGTCCCCGCGAAACCGAGCAGCGAACGAAGCACCTCCCCCAACAACTCTCCCACCGCTCCCCCAGGCGATGCCCCCCACACCGCCTGGGGCTCGACGAGCAGATGGGCCAAGGCGGCACCGACCACCACCAGGACCAACGTCGAAGCCAGCGTGGCCAACCCCAGCATCGCGGCACGACGTCGAAACAACCGATACGTAAGCAAAGCGCCCTCGAGAGGTAGGAACCAAGCCACCAACCCAAAGGCCAACATCACCGAGCGCGCCAGCTTGTAGCCGACCGGCCCGACCAGATTTGCGGCTCCGTTCCGGGCGTCGTAGGAAATCAGTGCCAGCGTCAGCAAGACGGTAGCGGTCAGAGTCAGGATCGCGAGCACGTCCTGCCGCCGGCCTTCGGGCGCCAAAAGGCCGCCGGAAGAGGTGGTTTGATGTACGCCCAAGTAAGAGGCCTCCTACATTCTCAGGCTATGCTCCGACCGCTCGATTCGTCAAGAAATCACGCCTGTTACGGTCTCTTGATCGCCTGACCGAATCCTCTATTATCCTCAGGGGTTGCATGCGCCCGGGGGGATCGGTTCGCGAACCAGATGGGTTGGATGAGCAAGAACGTACTGATTTGGGTCGTGTTCGCCACAATGTTGGCTGGATGCAAGGCCGATAGCGATAACATCGAGGCGTGGAAAGAGACCGTGAAGGGCCCCACTCGGCTGGTGGCGGTCATCGGGAGCGACCACTACTCGGACGACCTTCGAACCCAAGCGGCGTTGGCGATCGTTGAAATGGACCGGAGCGACGTGAGCAGTCTCACCCTGCTCAAAGAGGCGTTCGACCAACTTCGGCACGAGGATCCGGAGGCCGGAGAAATGATCGTCGCGGCCATGGTCCCCCGCCTTGCGGCGCTTCTCGCAGAGGAGTCCGCGTCGGACGACACAGCTGCACTACAAGCGCAAGTGCGCGCGAAAGACGCCGCTTATCTGGTCATACCGTACGCGCCCGAGGAGTCGCGCACCGCCCTCACGCGATCGGTCGTCGGTTGGTATTCACGCGATTTCGAACGGCGAAGCCTTGCCGGTGACTACAGCGCCGAGCAGGTGACCCGGACGCTCGGGGCCGAAGCTGCGGGCATGCTCGTCGATGCCCTTCACGAGAAGATAGCCCCGCAGGCGATGCTCAAAATCGCGGAAATCATCGGCGAGGATGGAGACCCCGAGACCAAGAAACGCGCGGCCGAACGTCTGGTCAACATCGAAAGAGAAATGGAGAGACCGAGCTTCGTGCAATGGCTGAGCGCTGAGATTCAGAAGTCGCTCGAGGCCGCGGGCGAACCGATCGACAAAGCGCGCGTGGCGGCGGTTGCGATCTACAATCGCGAAAACTACATCAACAACGGGGCGCTTCCGTCGATGAAGTACCTTGCAGATCAAGAGGTGGTCTCGACTCGCCTGTTGAAGATCGCGGACACCAAGCCAGGACCGGACGATACCAAGGCCTGGGCGGAGCGACTCAATGCCCGGCGTGCAACGGCTCTGCGAGCTCTCGAGGGGCACGTCACGCGTACCCATTTGAACCGGCTCTTGGCGATCGCCCTCGATCCGACCAACTCGATCGAGGTTCGGGACTACGCGTTCGACCGCGTCGGCGATATCCGTAGCCAAAGTGCGCTTCCCCGCCTTTGGCCACTCGTCCGGCGTTCGGGCTGCACGACGAGCACCTGTTCCGCCTCCGCCAAATTGGAGAAGCGTCTCCGCTGGAGGGCTGGCGAGCTGGTCCTCTCCCTGGGTGGACCGTCCACGATCGAGAAATTTGCGCAACAATTACCGGCAGTTCCCGGCGTTCAGTACGAACCAGAGGAGCTTGAAGGGTACGCGACCCGGATGAGCCAGATGACACCTCCGCCTACATCGACGGTCCTCGGGCTCCTCGATTCGCAACATTGGTGGAATCGTGTCGTTGCCTTACGCTATCTTGAACGCAGAGGTGGGGTGCAGGATGTCCCCGCCATGAAGCGATTGATGACGGACACGACAGCAGTGGCGGGCGAAGGCTGGTCGGAGCTCAATCCTCCGGCAAAACGAGTCGGGGATGTCGCAAAGGCGGCGATCGACGCATTGCAGACGCGTGAACAGGGTGACAACAAGTAGTCGACGAGATGGCTGATCAAGGAGACAGAAAGACGGTTCGGGCGTTTCAATGCCGGGACTATCTCTATGAGATCTACGATCGGCTGAGCGACGAGCTCGAATGCTCGGTCGACTACCTGATCAACGAAGCGATGCGCGAGTACGCGCGGTCGCGTGAGCAGATGGTGGCTGGGCTGGGCGCTCAGCAGACGATCGCATCGGCGGCGGCTGCCGCAGACGGCAGGGCAGTAGGTGCGGCTCAACCACAGCAAGCCCCTAGTCCACGTACAGCGCCCCTGCTTGCGCCCACGCACTCTCGACGTCCGACGGCTCCCCCGCCGTTGCCTGGTCATCGAGCTTCGGATGCGGCTGCGCGCCGAGTGCTCGTGTTGGTGTTCAACGGCCAGAACTTTCCGGTCGAAAAAGATGAGTTCATCATCGGGCGCGGCGCCAAGAGCGCGGATCTCGCGATTCGCGATGGCAACATCTCACGTAGACATGCGGCTATCGTGTTTCACGATGGCGTCTACTTCATGAAAGACTTGGGCAGCACGAATGGAATCGAATTCGCGGGTCAACGTGTCGAATCCAAGCGCATCGAAGAAGGCGACGTGTATCGCATCTGCGACTACGAGCTTCGCTTCACCTATCAGTAAGCGACTTCTTAGCGCGGTTTTCGTGGTTTTGTGGGCCTCCGGCGCGGGCCTTGGACACTCGGCTGGCGCGTTGGGGGACGATCGGGTGCCCGATCCATCCGTGGATTCTCGGCTTCGGGAACGAACGGCTCAACTTCAGCAGCGTCTGACCGACCTCGAGGCGCAGCAGGACGCACAGTACGTCAAGGGTGCCCTCCAACAGGCTCAGCGTGCTCTCGAGACGGCAAGTCGTCCGGACAAGGACCCTCCCGCGGCCGCGCGCGCGCAAGGGATCGCCAGGGCCGCGATGGAGTTGGCTGGCCGCCAGCTTGACCGAAGACGATCCCAGGCCTCACTCCTCCAAACGCAGCGTCGACTCAACGCCGTTCGAGAACGGGCCAAGGCGCAGCGCCGAGTCCTCGAGACATTGATGCGGGAGCGTGCGGAGTTGGCCCGATCGACGGAGCCACGCTGATGCGACGCGGGGCGACGGTCGGTCTTTGTTTCGCCCTGACCGCTTGTGCGGGCCAGCAGACGCCGCCGAGGTCCGACGGCCTTTTCGCGTCGCCGGCGGCCGAGCGTGCAAGAGAGCTTGCTCCCGATCTCCATCGCAATGCGGAGATCGCTTGGTCCGCTGCCGGCGAGGCCCAGCGACACGGCGATTCACAGGCTGCCGATGATTTTCGAACCGAAGCGCGATTGTGGCTGGCAGGGGCAGCCACCGAAGGGGAGCGTGTCGAGATCGACCGGCGGCGCATCGAGCTTCAAGCCGAGGAAGAGCGGTGGGCGAAGCAGCTGGCGCGCGACCAGGCCGCAGCGGGGGTCGTCGCCCAGGATATCTCGCGTTACGAAGCGCGGGCGGTGGCGCTCAAAGAGGCCGAACGACTGACTCTCGCATCGGATGGCGGGTCGACCGAAGAGATCGTCGCAGCGCTTCTTACAAGGGTCAGGCTCAACCTCGCGCTCGCCGAGGCCCTTGGCGCGGAGGAAGGCGAGGTCACCCCACGCGAAGAGAGAGCCGATGTGATCGAACGACGGTACCCGAAGTCCGCAAAACGGGCCGAGGCGCTACTGCTCGAGACCGAGGCGCTAATCGGCGCCATGCGTGCACAATGGCCGGAGCCACTGCCGGGCGCCGCGGCCGAGCTGGTCGAGACCGCCTTGGTGACGGGTTTTTCGGCGGACCGAACCAACACCGGGGTCATCGTTCGTTCCGAGCGCTTCTTCGCGGCCTCGGGCCAGGTATCCTCAGCGACCGTCAAACGCTTCCACGGCTTGCTCCAGGCGTTTCCGCACGGGCCGGTTGCCTGTCAAGTCGCGGTTCCCGAGCTTCGCACCCGGGTCTGGGCGCGGCGGGTCGCTTCTTTGGTGGAACGATTTGGCCGCATGGATGATCCGAGCCGCGTGTCGACGGGCATGGTGGTGACGGAGGCCTTCGGGGCCGGCACGGTCCAATGCACCTTCGCCGCATATCGGATCGGACGCTAGCGCATGTCTTCTATGTTCTAGTCAAGCCTTTGGAAGTCGCGCCGCGCGCGTTCTAGCGTTTCGGTCTTCGGTGGAGGATACTCGGGCGGAGGGGGAAGCTCGGTGATCGACACGCGCGTCAGACCGTTGCCGATGTCGAGGATCGAGACATCGATCTTGGTGGGGCTGACCTCTGCACCTCGGACGCTTGCGGTGCGGTAGACCGCGCCCTTGCCTTGCTGTTCGACCCGCCCCGTGACCAACATCGGCCCAAAGTAGCTGAGCACCTTGCTGATGGGCGCTCGAATTCGATACACGTGCATGCCCCCTTGCTCGCGAAATAACTCGAGGCCACGCGGAAGTCGAACCCCTGCGACGAAGTCGTCCGACGGAATCAACGCTCCATCGGCGTCGTAGATGTAGACGATCTTCTTTCGCTCCGGGGGAGCGTCTGGGGTCGCGGGATCGGAAGCAGCAGGCGCCTCCGCCGGTGCCTGGGCGGGCTCCGCCCGGCATGACAAGACGAGCAACGACGAGGCTAGCAACAGTGGACGCAATTGAGGCATCGCTTCTACTTGGTTATCACCGCGCAGTCGATCATTCCAGCGTCTCGGCCATCCCGGAGACCACCGTGAACATCTCGGGTGCTGCAATCGATTCGCCGAGGACGTCGATCGACAACCCGCTCACCGGTGACCCAGAGCCGCTGAGGTGAGCCATGAGCTTGAATTCGCGTCCGCTGGTGTTGACCGGCATCTGGAGAAACGCAACGTTGCCAAACGGATCGGTCACCGGGACCGTGGTAATGGTCGTGCAGACGGGTTGCTGGGCGACCTGTAGGCCGACGACCAGCGAGTTCTGCAGGTCGGTGATGTCGGTCCCATCGAGGAATGTGGTGGGGTTATTGAGCGAGTCGACCAGCGCCGGCACCAATGTCCCAGGGCTTGTCGGGCTATCCAAGAAGCCCACGCCGAAGATCCGGCTGCCTCCGATGCCACACGCATTGATCGGGTTGGCGCCAGCCGCCTTGAACGACCCGAAGAAGACCTGGCCTCCGAAAAGCTCGATGGGCCCGGTCATTTGCTCCCCGTCTTGGAGGACGATTTCCCAGTTGAGCCGTCCCTCAAGTGCGCTGATGTTGCCGCTGCCATCGAAAGAGAGCTTTTCGGTGATCGAGACGACCCGGTTTTTGGCGGTGGAATCATCGAGGACGTCGATATTGCCAGTGCCGAGCAGAATGACGACATTCCCGAAGCTGTCGATCGAGAGTGCGGGCGGATAATAGGTCGGCTCGGCAACGTCATAGGCTTCGCCGTAATACACGTCGTGAAGGGCCTCCGCGCTCCAATCTTCTGGATCGGACGGCGCCATGTCGATTCGCCAGAGCACCCCGTCCGCGTCGACCGTGTACGCCGCGCTTCCGACCGTCCCTGTATCGCCGCGGAACACCGAGACCCCGCCGTTGAGGGGCGCCGGGAAGTCGTTCTCGTCCATCTTTTCGATCATCGTTCCGGTTGCAAGATCGATGAAGTAGAGCGCGCGTCCAACCGGGTCCGCTGGGGGCGCCGAGCTCGAGCCTCGCCAACAGCGTCGATCCGACCTCGGCGTGATCGCCGTGATGTCATCGGCTTCATCCATGCCTTCAGGAAGCGCGGGGCCCGATGAAATCGTGCATGGGCTCGCCGCGGCGTCTTCCACCCCTTGGCCGCCCGGGAGAATGACGACGGCGTGCGACTGCCGCGGCTTGAACACGATCGGTCCGCCGGAGCCGCCCGAGACCGGCAGGGGATTCTGGTCTTCGAGGAAGACCTGGGCCGCCGTGGGTTGGCCGTATGTGTCGCCGAGGTCATCGTCGGTAAACTGCCACAGGAACTCGGGCTTGCAGGGGTTGGTGACATCGAGGGCGATCATGCCGTTGCCCCCGTTTCGGAAGCTGAGGAACATCACGGTGCGCCAGACGTTGGTATTGCTGGCTGCCGAATCGATCGTGGTGCCCATTCCGTCGTCTTCGGAGAACTTGCGGACGTCGTAGAGATTGCGGACGACGATGTTGCCGTCGGCAAACCACTGCTTGCTGCCCCCGGAGAGCAGGTTGTCGAGGTCGTCCAAAAACATCGGCGGAATGAAACCCCAAAGCTCGGTCCCGGCGGCCTTGTCGTCCGCGCACTGGAACTCATCGAGGTTGTTGCCCGAGTCGAACGACCCGGCCGCGTAGTCATCCGCGAGAAACGCGTGAATGATGCCATCGTTGGTCGATGCGTAGATCACGCGGGGTCGCCGGTTGAGCTGCCAGCCATCGGTCGTCGACAGGTCCTCGAGGGGATCTGGGCTGAGCTGGTGGGCCAGGCCGAGCCTCCAATTGTTGAACGTCTCGTCCTCGATGTCATCGACGAGCGGCCCGACGATGGCCGGGGTCGAGTGATAGATGTCGCCAAGGCGCTCGTTCTCTCGGCCGCTTCCCGAGACGCCATGAATCCAGTTCACGAGGGTGTCCCGCTGGGCGTTATCGGTGCTACCGACCCCAAAGAAGTATTCTGGGCTGACCGAGGTGTTGAGCTCGCCAACCGGCACGTCCCGAAGCTCGAGGCCGGAATCAGTGGGCACGTCGATTCCGTCGTCGCTAAGCGCGGTGATCTTGCTCTTGCCATTGCCGACGAGGTGGGCGTTCACATCGGCTGGGTTCGTGGGAAGCACCGTCCACAGATTCCTCGAGAAGCCACCGGTGAACGGCACCCCATTGCCAGAGCCAAAAGGCTCGACATCGCCCGGCGCCGTCGCCTGGTTGTTCAGGACGAGTTGGAAACGATCCGCGTCGGTGACATTTTGTTCGACCGGCACGGGTGGGGTTCCTTCGCAAAGGACGCGGCGTCGTTCGAGAACTCCATCCCACGGGTCCGTCACGCCCAACGAGGCCCTGAACCCCGAGATGAACTCGGATTGAATGAGACCCGGCGAGAGCCCCGTCAACACCGGCGCGGTGCGGCTGGTGGCACCTGGATTCTGTTCGTTGAGGATCGTGCTCAAGGCGGTCACGAGCTCTGCCCGGTCGGCGACGAAGAAGGCTTCGGTCGTGTCCCCCACCGAAGCGATATCATTGAGGAGGGCTTCGACCGCGGCTACCTCGGCCGGGTTTCCATCGAGCGCAAACCCGATCACGTAGAACTGATCGAGCTCGCCGGCCGCGATCATGGCGGCGACGGTCGTTTGGATTAACTCGTAGGGGCAACCGGTTGGGCCCACAGGTGCGCCCAGGGCCTCACAGAACACCGGGCTTCCGCGCATGTCGCCATTGGGGAAGCCGTCGGTGATCAGGACCGCGCTCTTTTGGCGGCAATTGTAGTAGGGGTCGCCCGGGCCGGGATCCGCGGTCTTTTCCACGAACTCCGTGTCGGTTTGGGTAAAGAACTGCAGGTCGGTCACCATCCCTGCCGTCGGGGTTGCGCCAAAGGGCCGGAGGGGATTCTTCCCGAGGCCCGCATCTCCAAGAATCGTCGCCTGGATCGAGGCGTTGGTTGCGGTCATTGCGGCCGTGCTATCGTCACCCACGGTGACTAAGCCGCCTTCGGTCGCGGCGGCCGACCGAGCGCCCCCGTTGATTTGGTAGATGATCCCTCCCGCGCCCGGGAAGGTGAAGGGCGCGTCGTTCCCGTAGGAGAACATTCCCTTCGTTCCGAGCGATTCGGCGGGGAAGGGAGCCGTCGTAAAGGTCGCTTGAGTCACCAGTGGAGGCTGGTCACTCAGAGTCCCCACCGAGTCAAATGTCATCAAACCGAACTTGATCCGCTCGAGGTAGATATCGAGGACGCCGTTCCCGCTTTGTGAGCCCGTGTACGCCGCCCCGAGCTCTTGCGGCAGCAGAATGTGGGGAAGGAAGTACCCCTCATCATACTGGCCGGCGTAGATGCCTCCGATTCGGTTTTCCGAGCTGCACTCGTAGGGGGTGAACTCGCCGGTGAGTGCCTGCGCCACAATCGACCAACGGTTCTGCTCGAACGTCGCTCCGCTACACACCGGGATGCACTCGAGGCAAGCGGGAGTCGTGCATAGGCAGTTCGGCTTCCGCTCCATCGAGCCTGACGTATCGACGAGCAGCATGACATGGGGACGGATGTTTCGGACGTCCGGCTGGGCTGCGGCATCGTGGCCTGGGGTGAGCGCAACGAAAAGAAGAAGAAATCCAAGGGTGATATGAAGTGAAGTGCGCATTATGATCCTGTAGCGAATGGCCCACTTACGACATAAGCTCGGAAGTCGGCGCCGGTTTCATTGCGCTCACGATCTTGGTCAGCGGCCTCTTTGGCGACGTCACCCGCGGTCACTTGGGCTCGGGCGCGCGCTGTGAGCGTGGTGCGCATATACTTGAACTTGGTGCCCCCCTGGGCCGCTGCGCCTGGCGCCAGCTTGCTGATCACATGCTCGTCGTAGACATCGATCGACACGACCGGCGTCCGGGCGGTGTACGCGCCAAACGACGACGCCTGCTCGTAAGGGTTGTTGATGAGCAACCCTGGCCCACCGGAAGCTGCGGTCAGCTCGGTGAAGTGCTCGGCGTAGAGCCGATAGGCTTGGCGCCCGTTGGCCATGGGGATCTCTGGGTAACAGGTGCCATTGGTGGCGCAGGTGAAGTCGACCCCTTCGGTCTTGGTTGGGTCGAGCATCAAGTCTCGGACCGTTTCAGGGCCAAAGATATCGAACCAATCCATTGCAGCGGTGAGACCCGCCTTTGCCGCGTACCGGGTTTGCATTTGCTGGCGGGCAAAGCCTGTCCCCCGAACCTCGTGAGAGACGGTGGTGGCCGAAAACACGGCGCTTGCGGTGCCGACCATGATGATCATCAAGACGACGAAGAGGGCCGCACCTTCCTGTTTGCGAGGATGCTTCATCCCAAATTCCTCCTGGCGACGCTCATCACGGGGATCTCGATCCGTAGTCGCCGTACACGGGCCGCGCCGTCCTGGGCCGGATTCACGTCAAAGCGCGTCGGAATGGCCCCGGCGTTGTCCGCGAGCGAGGGATCTTCGAGCGGGCTACGGATGCCGAGCTCGATGATGACCGACCGAACGCGCTCAGGGTTGGCGTTGACCGCCGCTTGGGCCGCGGCGGGGGTTGCGGTAGGGGCGAGGGCTGGAGGAATGGTGGTCTGGCCAGAGTTGGTGTCGAGGATGAAGCTCACTTCGAAGTGGGTGACGAACTCCGCGATGATCTGCGTCGAGTTGGTCTTCACCGACCCATCGGAGGCGTCCAGGAGCCGACGGACCAAGACCCGATTGGGCGCCTCGAGCAGGTCGGCCTCGGTGAGGGCATGGACATTGTGAATCGGGCTGTCGGTATCGGTCAGATCGCCATAAAAGATGCCGTCGAACTTCAAGAAGTCGTCGCTGTTTGAGGCGTTGACCGCATCGGCTGGGGGAAAGGGGTCGACGATCGCGTATTCCACCCATTGAAGGGGCGCGACGGTCGAGCCTTCGGCAGCGCCCGGCAGGCAAGCCGTGCCGATCGGCAGGCCGGTTCCGCATCGAGCACCAATCGGATCTGGTTTTGCGCATTGCTGCCCTTGCCGAATACCGAACGAAAGAAGTGACGGCCTTCGGGGGTCTCGATGTGAAGGACCGAGCCACT
>CAJHXN010000129.1_pt1 | contig 12016 bp, 11 predicted proteins | sample 9198401 | NCBI WGS metagenome assembly CAJHXN01 (sample SAMEA7708334, study PRJEB35096) | sediment metagenome | biome: marine neritic benthic zone biome [ENVO:01000025]; feature: sediment [ENVO:00002007]; material: shallow marine sediment [ENVO:03000034] sea grass bed [ENVO_01000059] ... | reverse complement strand
TCCGAGCTTGATGTACTGTCGGATGTCGTTGACATCCTTGTCCCCGAATCGCGAGTCGTAGAGCCGCTGAACCGTGTCGTAGACGTAAAGGCCGTGTTGCGCGAGGGTGGTGCTCCGAATGTTCCATCGAAGGAGTGGCATCTGGAGGGCTTGGGCCACCGCCTCGGCCAATAGGGTCTTTCCGGTACCCGGTTCGCCTCGGACGAGGAGCGGCCGCTCGAGGACCACGGCGCAGTTGACCGCGGACTCGAGAGCGTCGCTGGTCAGGTATGTGGAGGTTCCCGAAAAGCGTCGAAATTCATCACTCATATTCTGCGAAACCTATCACGGTCCTGCAGAAAGGCGACCAGGATGGAGGGGTGGCAGGGATCTGCTGCAGGGGCGCAGGTTCAGGTGACAGTGACAGCGCCAGTGACAGCGACAGTGTCAGTGTCAGCGCCAGCGTCTGTGACAGCGTCACGGTCGGTGACAGCGCCAGTGCCGGCGTCGGGGGGAGGCCCATCTGCCCAAACCCGCCACATTACAAATGGTTAACCAGCTCAACCCTGCGATGGCACCCAGCTTGACAGCCCCGGGGGCCCACTGAATAGTAGCGCCTCTCTTACGCAGGAGAGCGGGTTATTGGTGCGAAACCCGTTGATTTCAAATGTCTTCTTTCGTCCTACAAATCCAGGACCTCGATGAGTCTGGAAAGCAATGGAGCTTTGCCATCGGCGCGGCCTGGCTTTCGTCTGTTTTGGCCGAGACCGAGTTGAAGCCAACCGGTCACGAGGGCACCCTCCAGGTGCACGCGCAGCGCAATGGCCAAGATGTGTTGGTGCAAGGTCGAATCAAGGCCGACATGATGGCCTCGTGCGCTCGATGCCTTGCCGATGTCGCGATCGACGTCGACCTCGATGTGGCGGCCCTCTTCAGCCCGGAGCATGCCAGGCCCTCCTCGGGAGACGAGATCGAGGTTCGGCTGGACGAAGTGAACCGAGACTACTACGGGGGAACCGAAATCGTGTTGGATCCGATGGTCCGGGAGTACTTGTTGCTCGAAGTCCCAATGAAAGCACTGTGCTCCGACGACTGCGAGGGAATCGCCGTTCCGGAACACCTGCGACCCCCGAATCATGTGTTTGGTGCGTCCGCCCCCGACGCCCGATTCGCGCCTTTACTTAAACTCAAAGAAGAGCTTACCAAGAAAGAGGAGTAGTCCCGTGGCAGTTCCGAAACGTAGAACCAGCCCCATGAAACGCGACCAACGACGCGCCCATCACGACAAAGTCACCGCCCCGAATGTGGCACCATGCCCAAACTGCGGTGACGTGATGCTCCCGCATCGGGCGTGCCCTGCCTGCGGTCATTACAAGGGCCGCCAAGTCATCAAAGGCAACGTCGACGAGCTCGAGTAGTCGTGTTCGCTCTGGCGGGGAAAATCGCAATCGTGACCGGGGGGTCGCGGGGCATTGGGCGCGCAACCTCCGTTGCGCTTGCGAAAGCGGGTGCGTACGTCCTCGTCAACTACCGGACCAGCGCCGAAGCCGCCCAAGAAACGCTTCGGCTCATTCAGCAGGCGGGCGGGGAGGGCGAGCTTCTCCCCTTTGATGTGGCCGATCCGGACGCCGTCGACCAAGGGATCAAGGGGGCGTACGATAAGCACGGAAAGATCGACATCCTGGTCAACAACGCCGGAATCTCGATCGATCAGCTGCTGTTACGGGTATCGCCAAAGGATCTGGAGATGACCTGGGCCACGAACGTCAACGGAGCCGTCTTTTGCGCCAAGGCCTGCATCAAGACCATGATGCGAAAGCGCCACGGCCGGATTATCAATCTCTCGAGCGTGGTGGCCGAATCAGGAAACCCGGGGCAGGTCGTTTACTCGGCTTCAAAAGCTGCCCTTTTAGGGGTGACTCGCACCCTGGCCCGCGAGTACGCTTCTCGCGGCATCACGGTCAATGCAATCGCGCCGGGATTCATCGAAACCGACATGACCTCGGAGCTCACCGAGGAGGCCCGCAAGGGGATCATCGAACAGACGCCGCTTGGCCGGATTGGACGACCCGAGGAAGTCGCCGCGGCCGTAGTGTTTTTGGCAAGCGACGAAGCGAGCTATATCACCGGACAGGTAGTCCGGGTCAACGGCGGCATGCACGTTTAGCCAGTGACGGAGGAACACATGGACATCGCTGAGAAGGTTAAAGAGATCGTATCGCAGCAGTTGGATGTCGATCAGGCAGAAATCAAAAGTGCCGACAACTTCATCGACAACCTGCAGGCAGACTCACTTGCGATCGTCGAGTTGGTCTTGGCCTTCGAGGAGCAGTTCGAGATCGACATCGACGACGAGGACACCGAGAAAATCAAGACCGTTCAAGATGCGATCAACTACATCACGGAGCGTAAGGGCTAGTCGACTTCGAGTCCCGGATGTGGGATGAATCGATGCGGCGAGTAGTCATTACAGGAGTAGGTGCGGTGAGTCCATGCGGCGCGGATACCGCGACGACATGGGAGAACATCCGAGCCGGCCGCAGCGGTATCGCTCGAATTCAGGGGTTCGACCCGGCCGAATTCGGTTCCCAGATTGCGGGCGAGTGCACGGATTTCGATCCGCTGAAGTACATGCCCAAGCGCAGGCTGCGCGAAGCGGCACGCTTCATCCAGTTGGCCATCGCGGCCTCGACGCAGGCGATTCAAGCTGCTCACTTTGAGCCCACCGACGAACAAAAGGAGCGGGTGGGGACTTTCATCGGCGTTGGGTTTTGTGGCCTCGAGGTTTTCGAAGACACCCTCAAGACGCTCTTTGAAAAGGGCCCGCGACGGGTCTCGCCTTACTTCGTTCCCTCGGTGATCTCGAACTTGGCGCCAGGTCAGGTTTCGATTCAGTACGGATTCAAGGGTCCAAGCTATACCCACACCAGCGCGTGCGCTTCGGGCGCGCATGCGATTGGCGATGCGTTTCGCTGGATTCAGCGCGGCGAAATTGATGCGGCGGTCGCGGGCGGTGCGGAGGCGGCAGTCACGCCGGTCGGCGTCGCGGCGTTTTCGTCGATGCGCGCACTTTCGCGTCGAAACGATGATCCAGAGGCGGCGAGCCGACCCTTCGACACCGATCGAGATGGGTTCGTGATCGCGGAGGGTGCCGGGGTCTGCGTACTCGAGGAGCGCGAATCAGCCATGGCGCGGGGCGCGACGATCCTTGCCGAAATTGCGGGCTACGGGGCAACCTCGGATGCATACCACATGGTGCAACCCGCCCCGGGCGCCGATGGTGCGCGTCGCGCCATGAACCTAGCGCTCCGCGACGCCAAGATGAATCCGAACGAGATCGACTACGTGAACGCGCACGGAACGTCGACGCCGGCCGGGGACGTCGAAGAGATCTCTGCGATTCGTGCGGTTTTCGGCGCGCATGCCACTCACGGCCTCGCGGTCTCAAGCACCAAAAGCATGACCGGGCACCTCCTCGGCGGGGCAGGGGGTCTAGAGCCTGCCCTTTGCATCCTGGGTATCCGGGATCGACTGATCCCTCCGACCATCAATCTCGAGAGCTCGGACGACGCTGCGGCCGGAATGAATCTCGTTCCCAACCAGGCACAGGAACGCCAGCTCAACGCTGTGATGAACAACTCGTTTGGCTTTGGCGGGACCAACTGTACGCTCGTGCTAAGACGCCCGTAGCGAGAGAGTTATGGCCAAAACCCTCATCGTCGGCTCAGATCACGCGGGCGTTGCGCTCAAGAAGGAGCTCAGCGAAGTAGCGCGCGCGCTCGGATACGAGATCGAGGACGTCGGCACACATTCGACCGAGTCGACCGACTATCCGGACTACTCGCATAAAGTCGCTAGCGCGGTGTCGCGTGGGGAAGGGCTTGGGCTCTTGGTGTGCGGTACCGGGGTTGGGATGTCTATGGCCGCCAATCGGCACCCCGGCGTCCGCGCCGCCGCGTGTGGGGATGTCTACTGCGCAGCAATGACCAGGCGACACAACGACGCCAACGTGTTGTGTCTCGGGGCTCGTATCGTAGGGTCCGGGCTTGCCGCTGAGATTCTCAAGGCCTTCCTGTCCGCGAGCTTTGACGGCGGTCGGCATGAGCGGCGCGTGCACAAGATCGAGCTTCCCGATGAAAGTTGAGCAAGACGCGCGTTTCCGCGAACAACGCGAACGCTTCCGACTCAAATGGAACTGCGAGGACTGCACGCTCTTCGACTCGGCACTTGGTTGCGCGCACGGGTTCCCCACCCATCGCCATCGCCGATCACGCTACGACGACCCACAAGCCGACCTCCTTTTCTGCAAGGACTTCGAGCTCGTGTAGTCGCGGTCAGCAGATCTATTCTGCAAAGAAGTGCGTCAGCAAGTCGATCATCTTGGGGACATCGGAGGTCGCGGCAACCTCTCGACATGAGTGCATCGACAGCATCGGGTTTCCTGCGTCAACCACACGGATGCCGAGCTCAGCTGCGGTGATTGGTCCTATCGTGCTGCCACACCCGAGGTCCGACCGGACGACGAATCGTTGGGTCGTGACGTCCGCCTTGCGGGCCCAACGCTCGAATGCCGCCCAGCTTTCGCCGTCGGTGGCGTACGATTGATTGACGTTGATCTTGATGACCGGACCCTCGCCGAGAACCGGCTGATGCTCTGGCTCGTGAAGGTCGGCGTAGTTCGGATGCACAGCGTGCGCCATGTCGGCCGAGATCAGAAAGGAGCTCGCCACGGCCCGATGGTAGTCGTCGTGGGCGCCCCCGCAGAGCCGCTGTAAGGAACTTCGAAGGAAGTCCGAAGCCGCCCCCTGCGCGCTACGGCTGCCCACCTCTTCATGGTCGTAAAGAACCACTCCGCGTGTCGCGGCGGCGTCGCCGGACGATGCGATGAGGGCCGTGCATGCCGCATGGCAGCTTGCAAGGTTGTCGAGCCGCCCAGCATAGATGAACTCCTCTTGAATGCCGCCGATCGCGGCAGGTTGGAGGTCATATGCCATCAGATCCCACGCGGCGATGTCCTCGGGCGTGACGCCATCGAGCTCGTCTGCCAGCCATGCGGCGAAGTCGACTGCTCCGGTTTTCGTCAATCCGGTCATCGGCGCCATGTGTTTCTGCGCGTTGACCAAGAGCCCCTTCGTGTTCACCTCTCGGTTCAAATGAATCGCGAGCGACGGGATTCGAAGTACCGGTCGACCCAAGTCGACGAGGCGTGAGCCCCCGTCGGTGAGCGACACCCGGCCCGCGAGTGAGAGGTCGCGATCGAGCCAGGTGTGAAGAAGAACGGCGCCATAGGGCTCCACCCCAAGGAGCTCGTAGCCCGCCTTTTTCCGCTGGGGGTTGGGTTTGACCCGCAGGTTTGGAGAGTCGGTATGGGCGCCAACGAGCCTGAAGCCTGCTTCGCTTGCTGGGGCGGTGCCAAGATGAAACGCTGCGATCGAGCCGCCTCCACGGACGACATAGACTTTGTCACCGGTGCTGACTCGCCAAGACGCCGCCTCGTCGAGCGCGCGATAACCGTCTTGCTCGAGCCGCCGCGCCGTCTCCGCAACCGCGTGAAAAGGGGTCGGTGAGGCATCGATATAAGTGAGCAGATCTTCGACTGGCACGTGGTCTTCCCTCACTTCACTTGGCAAGCGAGCGTACGCCCGCACGATGCACCTTGCCTGGTAGCTCGCGACCGACGATCGCTGCCGCAACCTGACCTGCCTGCCAGAGCCGATCGAGGTCGATGCCGGTCTTGATCGCCATGCCCTGAAGCGTATAGACCAGGTCTTCGGTTGCGAGGTTCCCGGCGGCACCTGGCGCAAACGGGCAGCCACCAAGGCCCGCCACCGACGAGTCGAAGTTGGTTACGCCCATTTGTAACCCGACCAAAACATTGGCAAGGGCGGTGCCGCGCGTGTCGTGCAAGTGCAGGGCGATCTGCCCGACGGGTACTTCCGACAAGAACAACTCGAGAACCCGTTGCGTTTGGAGGGGTGTCCCAACGCCAATCGTGTCTCCGAGCGACACCTGATAGCAGCCTTGCCCCAGAAGGTGCCGCGCAAGCTCGAGCCCCCGCGCCGGGTCTACGTCACCTTCGTAAGGGCAACCCCACATCGTTGACACGTAGCCTCTCACGCGAAGCCCTTGCGTGACCGCAGGGCCGATCACCTGGTCGAACGCCGAAAGGGTCTGCGCGATAGTCTTGTTGACGTTCTTCACGTTGTGCGTCTCGCTCGCGCTCACGAACACTGCGATCTCGTCTACGTCGGCCTCGAGGGCACGATGCAATCCCCGCGCGTTCGGGCACAAGCCAGAGTAGGTGACGCCCGGACGGCGCTCGATCATGCGAAACACCTCGTTTGCGTCCGCCATCTGCGGGACCCACTTCGGAGCGACGAAACTACCCACCTCGATCCGCGAAATTCCTGCGTCCACAAGGGCTTCGATGAGCCGCACCTTGGCATGTGTGGCCACCTGGGCGCTCTCATTTTGGAGTCCGTCCCTCGGGGCCACCTCGTAGACCGAAACTGCCGCCGGTAACTCGTGTGCGGATCCCATACCTCTCATCTACAGCGACTGGCTCTCAGTGAAAAGGCGCTAGCCCCGAACCGAGAAATCGGGCCCAACTTGCGTCAACTCCTGGCCCCACAGCGCGATCTGGTAGATACTCCGCCGCGATGGGCCCGCTCACCGCTCTCTTGCTTGCTACCCCAATTTTCGGCTTGTCTCTGAACATCGACGCTGCGATGGAGCAGCCCCTCGCGGTGGTCGTCGACGCCGAAGCGGTGCTTGCGGTGCAGGTCTCGACCGAGCTCGACGAGGCAGCCGAGCCAACCACCGCCGACCTCATTCGCCAACGGAACAAGATCAAGAGGTTCCACAAATCGTTTGGGATTGCCACCTGGGCGATGATGACGGTGACCGTGGCCGCTGGCTTCATCCAGTTCTACAACCAGTACGGTTGGTGGGCAGGGCAGGGCAGCAATCCGTGTGTGACGGGCGACGCCGTGTTCGGTCAAGGTCAATGCAGCGGCGCTCCAACGATACATCTAACGCTGGGCGTCCTGACCAGTGCCCTCTATTTCACAACCTTCGGCTTGTCTTTTGCGATGCCGGACCCGTTGGGGGTCAGTGAGGGAAACAGCGATTTCGCGAGAAAGCTGCGAACCCACAAGATCCTGCGGTGGGTTACGTTTGGCACCATGCTCGCACAGATCGGCATGGGCCTGGTCATCGCGAACCCAGACTGGTTCGGCTTGGATCGGGCCAACAACTACAGGACATTACAAGCCCTGGCGACGACCCACCTCGCGCTCGGCCTCATCACCTGGGGCGGGATGACCTGGGCCGGCTCGATCATGCTCTTCTAGGACGGCGCTATGGACCTCCGGGCGGGTGCGAATTCCGGAAATTCGACCCTTGCCGACCGGTTCTCGAGCCCGCTAACATCTAGGCTGCTGTGACGTGGGGAGCTTAGTTCCCAGGATCCTTTTGCTTTTCGGGGTTTCGTGACATCACCCAAGGGTGAAGATTTCCCTCTGACCGAGGGACCAACAGGAGGGGAGATGCCGGAGCTCACGGTGGCCAACTACTTGGGCATGTTGCTCGAGGATCCGTACGACGCGCGACCGATCAAAGAGTTGCGGCAGCTGCTCGATAGCACGCCGGCGAACAAGAACGCACAAGACCCACTCCGATTGATCGAAGCGGCTCGGGGCGGGCACGAACGACGAGGCGAGTTCTTGGCCGCCTCATTACTGATGGAGATCGAATCGGAGCTCGTGTCGGACGATCCCGAGTTCCATCGGATACTGGTCAAGGAGCTCGGTCGCGTTCGGCGCGATGAGCTGATGGACGACCAGGGCGCCCGCCAAGCGTACGAGAAGTTGGGAGGGCGGGAGTCGGACGATCCAGAGGTGGCCCAGGCGGTCGAGCAGATCGAGCAGGCCGAGGAGAAATGGCGTGAGATCGCGCATCGATTCGTCGAGGAAGCGCGCGAAGCCGCCGACCCTAGACTAAAGACCTCGCTACTCACCAGGGCCGCTTCGCTGATCTGGCAATACGGTGGAGATGATGCGGCGCAGCAGGCCGATGCGATTTTCGACGAGGCGCTTGCTGCCGACCCGTCTCATCTGCGGACGGCCCGACAGTACGCATTGAGCCTTCGTGCGCGTGAGCGCTGGGAGGACGTGGTCTCCGTGTTCGTGATGGCCGCCAAGGCCGCACGCAGCAGAGAGGAAAAGGCCGCGGCCTGGCTGCAGGGCGCGCGCGTCCTGCGTCAGTGCGTTGGCGATGTTGAGGGCGCCGCTGAGGCCTATCAGAAAGTCCTTGAGCTCACGCCCAACGACGAGGAGGCGCTTGGGGCGCTCGTTCAATACTTCACCGACAAAGAGGCGTGGGATGAGCTGGCGGCGATGTACGATGGCGCGCTCCGCTCGCGACAAAAGCTCGAATCCGAAAAAGGGATGCTCCTGCAACTCGCGATGGTGCATTGGCGCTTCCGCAAGGACCCGGACTCGGCAGAGCCCTACTTTGCACGTCTGCGAAAGATCGACGCGGCGCACCCGGGCATGTTGGATTTCTATCGTGAGCGAATCGGCGACGACGACCCCGAGGGGCGTTTGCTGACCGTCCTCGGCGACGCACTTAGGACGACCAAAGACAAGGAACGGCAAGTTGAAATCGCACGGGAGCTCGCCCGTCGCGCAGAGTCGGCCAATCGACCAGAACGTGCGCTCGAGGCCTGGAAGTTCGTCGAACGCCTCTCGCCCGGAGACCTCGATGCACGTGCTGCGCTTCAGCAGCTCTACGAGAGCGGGGGCAAGTGGGACGCATTGTCGGAGTCGATTCGCGCCGACATCGACGCCCTCTCCTCGAATGCGAAGGAGGAGAAACTCAGGCTTCTCCGGGACTTGATCCCAATCTATCGCGATGCGCTCGATCTCGATTCGATGCTGATTCAGGTCTACGCGGAGATTCTCACGCTGGCACCGCACGACCCGGAGGCGCTGACGGCGCTTGCCGAGCTGTACCAGGCGTCGGGTCGTTGGAACGAGCTCATCCAGATCTTCGAGCGGCAGGCCGAGATCGCGACGGACACCGAGCAGCAAATCGCGCTCCATCTGCGAGCTGCGGACTTGTGGGTCGAGCGCTTTGGCAATTTGAACCAAGCCACGCAGCCACTCGAGCGGGTCATCGACCTTCAGCCGGATCACGCCGATGCGCTCAGCCGACTCAAAGAGATCTACACCAAGAAGCGCAAGTGGCCCGCGTTGTTCAATGTGCTCGGAAAGGAGTGCGAGCGTGCTGCCGATCCGTCCGCTCGACTCGCCAAGAAGATCGAGATGGCGGAGCTGTGCACGAACCGTTTGCGCCAGAACGCGGTCGCGATCCGACTGTGGAAGGAAATCCTCGAAGAAGCGCCGGAGACGCCTGGCGCCCTTGGCGCGCTCGAGCAGCTGGCCGAGCGCGAGAAAGACTGGGAGACCCTCGCGTCGATTCTTCGACGTCGCCTCGAGCGGGGCGAGGGGCATCCCGCTCAGACTGACGTGCTTCAGCGCCTGGGCGTGGTGTTGATGGAGCGACTGTCGCGGCCCGAGGAAGCGGTGGCCGTGTGGGAGCAACTCCTCGAGCTCGACCCCGACAACACCCGCGTCCGCCGGACCTTGAGGGATGCCTATGTCGCGTCCGGCGCTTGGGAGGACCTGGAAGCGCTCTACGGTCAGGTCGAAGATTGGGCCGGTCTGGCTGAGGTGCTGAACCAAGCTGCCGAAGACGCCGACGAGCCGCAAGCCATCCTGGCGCTTAGCCTTCGCGCTGCACAGGTCTATCACGATCGGATTGGGGAGCCGCGTCGGGCGCTTGGATGTCTCGAGAGAATGCTCGTTGCCGAGCCGGCGAGCATCGATGCCGCGCGGATGCTCGCGCCGATCTACGAGCAAGAGAAGAGGTGGGATCGCTTCGCCGAAATGCTCGGGATCATCGAGGCGAGCGCCTCCGCTGCAAGTGACTCCGACAAAAGGCTCGCGCGCCTCAATGCGCTGCGAGCCGTCAACCTCGAACGCCTACAGGACCCGGCCTCTTCGTTTGCTTGGGCAAGCCGTGCTTACGTTCTGTTTCCGTCCGAGCCGGGGGTCGTGGCGGGCCTCGAGGAGTCGGCTGAAGCGGTAGGGGCCTACGAGGACCTCGTCGCATTGTTTCAGGCGCGCGTCGACGATGCGGGGGCCTCCGAATCCGAACGGATCGACCTGCAGCGACGGATCGCCGCGATCGCCGGCGAGCGGCTCGGAGAATCCCAGGAATCGATCGACCAACTAGAGGACATTCTCGAAAAGAAGCCGGACGACGCTGAAGTCATGGCGGTGCTCGATCGGTTGTATCGCGCCGAGAGACGCTTCACGGACTTGCGTGGCCTCTATGAGCGCCGCGTGGAGGTCGTGACCGACCCCGCCGAAGAGTGGGTGTTGCTCAACGAGGTCGCACAGATCGAGGAGGAACAGCTTGGCGACCTCCCCGCCGCGGCCGAGCGCCACTGGCGAATCCTCGAAAGCAACCCCCACGATGTGGATGCACTGAGGGCAGTCGAACGGCTGTCGCAACAATTGAAGCAGTGGGATCGCCTGGACAGGGCCCTTGAAGAACGGCTTCAATCCAAAGTGGGCGACGACGACCGCCTTGCTGTGTATCTGCAGCTCGCAGACTTGCGCCGCATTCACCTCGAAGATCCGGCCGGTGCCCTCGAATGCTACCGCGAGGCGCTCGGGCTCGATGGCCGAAACCAAGTGGCGATCAGTGGACTCGAGGCGATTTCGGCTGAAGGAGGCACGCCGCTGACGAACGCGATGGATTTGCTCGAACCGGCGTACTCCAAGCGCGGTGAGTTCGAGAAGCTCGCCGATCTACTCCAACGACGTCTCGACCAAACCAAAGATCGCGAAGAGCGCCGCACGCTACGTCTGCGAATGGCGGAGCTTGCTGCGTCCGAGCTCGGGGATGCGTCTGGCGCGTACTCGGCGCTGGAGTCCGCTTTCATCGACGCCCCACAGGACCTGGCCCTTCTCGATCGCCTCGGCGGCGTGGCGGAGGCGGCGGGCGAGCACGAGGCATTTGCAAAAGCACTGGTCGTCGCGATCGATGCGGGCGATTTGGATCCCCCGACCGAAGTGGTGCTCTGTCGAAGGGCGTCGGAGCTCTACGATGGCCCACTTGGGCTTCCTGAAGAGGCTGCTCGGTTTCATCGTCGCGTCCTCGAGGACGATGCAGGCGACACCACCGCTTTCGCCGCCCTCAAGCAGCTCTACACCAAGCAAGAACAGTGGGATCACGTTCGGGAGCTCTACCAACGACGCATCGAGGCGACGACCGACGCTGGAGCCAAGCTCGATTTGCTCTTGCAGCTGTGCTTCCTCTTCGAGGAGATTCTCGACGAGCCGACGCACGCGATTGCAAGCTACGAGCAAGCTCTGGAGCTCGATCCGACCCACACCCCTTCGAGGCGTGCACTCCAGCGGCTCTACGGTCGGTTGAAGCGTTGGCCTGAGCTTGCCGAGTTGTTGCGGCGAGATCTCGACGAGGCGACGGGTCAACAGGCGGCGGATCTCGCCTATGAGCTCGCCACCCTCTATGAAACCCGTTTGGATCGTCCGAGCGATGCGATCGACCACTACGAGCGCGTTCTCGAGTCCAGCCCTACCAACCTCCGCGCACAAGAAGGGCTTGAGCGACTCATGGAAGACCGCGAGGAGCGCCAACGGGTCGCGAGAATCCTCGAGCCGATCTTCGACTCGCAAGGAGCCTGGGGAGAGCTCGCGAAGGTCCTGGAAGTTCAGCTCGAAGACCTCACCGATTCGAGCTCCCGGGCAGCACACCTCGGCCGGCTTGGGGAGCTTGCCGAAACGAAGTTGAAAGATCCGGCGGTGGCGTTCGACGCCTATGCACGGGCTGTGCGCGAAGACATCCGCGACGGGAGTGCACGCACGGACCTCAAGCGGATGGCATCTGAGCTCGACCGGCATCGGGAGCGAGCCGAGTTGCTGGAAGCCGGGCTTTCGTCCGT
>CAJHXN010000174.1_pt1 | contig 12177 bp, 8 predicted proteins | sample 9198401 | NCBI WGS metagenome assembly CAJHXN01 (sample SAMEA7708334, study PRJEB35096) | sediment metagenome | biome: marine neritic benthic zone biome [ENVO:01000025]; feature: sediment [ENVO:00002007]; material: shallow marine sediment [ENVO:03000034] sea grass bed [ENVO_01000059] ... | reverse complement strand
GCGAGACGTTGGCTTCCCGCGCGTCGCCGAGCGAGCACTGGACGATTCCGATCGACAATGAAGAAGAGGTCATGACGTGATGGGCTGAGCTTGGGCGACGCAGTGAAACGCTCCACCTCCCCATAGCAGGTCTGCAGCGGGCAAGCCGATCACCTCGCGCCCGGCAAAGGCTTTCGCGATCTCTTCGAGTGCCGCTTCGTCTTCGGGGACGCCGTACGTCGGAACGATCACCGCGGAGTTCGCGATGTAGAAGTTGCAATAGCTCGCCGGCAGCGGATCTCCGTTGGGAGCCCGCAGGGCCGGGGCAGCGGGGAGCGCCACGACGTTCAGGCCCGCAGCGTGCAGCTTTTCCTCGATCGAATGAAACACCTCGGCATTCGGCGCGTTGGGGTTCGACCGCATGCAGGCGACGGTGTCGAGCGCGACGAATCGGGCGATCATGTCGACGTGACCGTCGGTGTGGTCGTGCTCCATGCCCGTGTCGAGCCAGACCAGCCGCTCCATCGACACCAGGTCCCGCAACGCCTTTTCGAACGCGTCGCGCGTCAGGCCCGGGTTTCGATTGGCGTTCAGCGCGCACGATGCGGTGGTCAGAAACGTCCCTCGGCCGTCGGTGTCGAGGGCGCCTCCCTCGAGAACGATCGGACATTCAAAGCGCCGGGCCCCAAGCCGCTCGGTCAGCCAGCTGCTGACGCCTGCGTCGAAGGGCATCTCGTACTTGCCACCCCAGCCGTTGAACTCGAAGCAAAGAGCACCGAGCTGGCCATCGTGCATTTGCCCGAAAAGCGGCGCCGTGTCGCGCATCCAGCAGTCGCCGTAGTCGGTCGTGACGTAGCGAAGATTGGGAACTTCGCCGATCAAGGATTTTGCTCGCGCTTCGATTTCCGTGTTTTTAACGAGCAGCCGCACGGACTCGTTTCCCGCCTCCGCGATTGCGCGGCACAAGGCCGCGATCGACGCTTGTGCGGCGTCGAGATTGAACGGCCACTCGTCCTTCAGGTAGGGAAAGGCAAGCCAGCAGGCGGCATGTCGCTCCCACTCCGCCGGAAGCCGAAGTCGTTCGTTCACCCTCGAAACCTACCACGCGAAGACGCGTGCCTCACCGAAGCGCGCGACCATGGCGTCCACGTGCTCGAGGACGGCGCGGCGGCGTTGTTCGAGGCCGTCCAGCTGCTTCTCGTTGAGGACGGGAGCGAGAGGGTCCTCGCGTAATCTGGACGCAAATCGCTCGACATCCAGCGTTCGCACCGCGTCGACCGTCGACCTCCGGAAGCGCTGAAGAGCCTTCAAGCGAGCCTCCATCAAGCCAAGACGCTGCTCTCCGAGCCAGAACCCAGCGCCGTTGTCGAGATAGATCAAGGGACCAGCCTTTCCCCGCGATCTCACATTGGTGAAGTCACCACCCCAGCGGTCGACGTTCTGGGTGAGGTAGTCGAAGACGATCAGATCGGAGAGCTCTGCAGGTCGTGCATCGATGTCGGGGGCCTGCGCGATCGGTCGACTTGGATCGGTCGCTTCCCGGATTCCAGGGCGGCGATTCAGGTCGGCGCGATAGTCGACCGGTCGCTGGTACGGTGTGATGGGGAGCGACTTCTGGACTCGCACCCAACGTTCCCATCCGCGGCCCATGCGGACTCGTGCCAGAGGCTCCGGAATCCACCAGATGAAGGCTCCCTTGACGGTGCCGTTCTTTTCGATGCCAAGCTCGCTCACGCGCGCGTCCGTCCTCGCTGCGGCTTGAAGCTCGCTCCATCGAAATCTGCGACCGGTCGTTGGAGGCACGCGGCCCATGCCGAGCTCGCGATCCAAGTAGTAGGCGGCGAGCTCGGAGTACCAGTGGGCTGCGGAAAAGGATTGCTTGGGCTTGAAGTACCCTCGTGTTCCGTCGATCAGCGTGATCTGGAACGCCAAGCTGCGACCGCCCTTGCCTTTCTTCACTTCGGCGATCTCAGCGGTCCGCAGTGCCTCAATTCGTTCGCGATCCGGATGTCCGAGAAAGGCAGCGCCGTCCTCGTCTGCGGCCCCCGATGAGGGCCAGAGGAGCGCTAGGACGAGGAGGACCGGGGCTAGTTGCAGCACCCGCAGGAGCCTAATGCCGGCCGTTACCAAACCCACATTTTTCGGTCGTAATTCGCTCGGCAACCCCTCCGCACCTAGTCGCTCGCTGGGGCATCGAGGCCGAGGAGGTCGATCTCGCGGCCGACCGATTGACCCCGAGCTGCTTCGTAGATCGCGCGAGCCAACGAGAGGTCCTGGATGGCGAGGCCGGTGGAGTCGAAGATGGTCGTCGTCGCGGCCTCCGGCTTCGGCAAGAGGCCTGCAACGACTTCGCCGAGCGTGCCCGCCAGTTGGCTGACCTCGATTTCACCGGCAGCGAGGGGGACGTTGATTTCCCCACTTCCGGTCGCCTGATGGATGTCGTCGATGTAGACCGCCGAGCTTTGCAACAAGTCGGTGGCGAGCTCCTGCTTACCCGGCGCGTCTGCCCCCATGGCATTGACGTGCGCGCCGCCGCGGATCCACTTCGCCTTTACAAAGGGCGTTCGCGACGGAGTCGCCGTGCATACGATGTCGGCACCGGCGGCTTCTTCCAAGGTGACCACGCGGGCGCCAACTCGTTCGGCGAAGGCGGCTACCGTGGCATCGTTGCGGTCGTAGGCGAGGCTTTCGAAGTCGTCGAAGACCACCTGGTGCGTCCCGTGGAGCGTATGGGCCTGCGCGCCACAACCGATGAAAGCGATCGTCTTCGGACTGCTTTGAGCGAGGTGCTTGGATGCGACGGCGGCTGCGGCGCCGGTTCGCAGCGCCGTCAGAAGGGTGCCGTCCATGATCGCCAGGGGGAACGCGTTTGCCGGGTCGCTCAGCACGTAGACCGCCATCACGGTGGGCAGTCCAAATCGCTTTCGATTCTGGGCGTGAACATTCACCCACTTGATGCCGGCGGAGTCTCCGAGTCGCGACGGCATCGCTCGGAAGTCGCCATCGTGATCCGGGATCGGAAGGTAGACTTTGGGCGGCATGGTTGCCTCGCCGCGCCCGAAGGCAGCGAACGCGCGCTCCACGGAGGAGACGGCGAGCTCCATCGTTGCGAGTCGTTCGACCTCCGATCTCGCCAGTATCCGTGTTTTCATCAGCTCAACCTCTCCGCAAGCTCTATTCGCAGCGCGGCCGTTTGGGTATAGTCCGCCCGGCTCACCGCAACTAGGAGAATGACGATGTCCCCCTCAGCACTTGCGCTCGTCGGCTATGTCGCTTGGACGATTTCGTTGGCGGCGACGATCGTTTTCTTTCGCACGGTTCTCGTGCTCAAAAAGGAACGCGCTGCGAACGATTTTCTCCCGACCGGTGAGGATGTCTCACCGTTTTCGAACAGGCTTTGCCGCGCGCAGGCCAATTGCTACGAGAACCTGCCAGCATTCGCGGCGCTCATTCTGCTCGCGCTGGCGACCGGCAACGCGGACATCACCGATCCGCTGGCGCGCTGGGTGCTCGTCGCGCGCGTGGCACAGTCGACCGTGCATCTCATTTCGACGAGCGAGATGGCCGTCTCCCTTCGCGCGGCGCTTCTCCTCGTCCAACTGGGAATCGAGGCCTACTGGGTCGTTCAATTCGGCTTGCTCGGCTTTGGGTAGCCCGAGGTCAGTGAAAGTCGCGGGAGCGGTGGGTTTGCTCTGCGAGTGAAACGTCCGGCGCCCATAGCGACTTCGCGATCAGGTGAATGACACCTTCGGCTCTTTGAATCTCGCCGGTCACGCCAAGCAGGGCAGCGGTTTTGGCGAGTGCCGCGTGGCGGTCGAAGACCTGCTTCCAGACGACCACGTTGACGAAGCCGGTTTCGTCTTCGAGTGTAAAAAAGGTGACACCCGACGCCGTGCCCGGACGCTGGCGGCAGATCACCATGCCGACATAATCGAGCTCGGATCCGTGGCCGCAACCATGCACTCCGCTTGCCTCGGGGATGCCCCGTGAACGAAGCGCGTCGCGAAGCCCCCGCATGGGATGGCCACGCGTGCTGTGATGACTCGAACGGTAGTCCCAGATCACCTCGTCCTCGCGGGCCAAGGAGGCAAACGAAATCTGACTCGACGCCGGTTCGAGCGGCAGGGAATCCTGGGTGAAACGTGACAGGCTCCGCACCTGCCAAATCGCGTCGCGCCGATTGAGCCCGAAGCATTCGAAGGCGCCTGCTTCAGCCAGTGCGTGCAAGGCCTTCTTGTTGAGCCTGGTCTGGCGAACGAAGGTCGCGAGGTTTGGGCATGGCCGCTTCGTCGCCTCGACCCGTTCGCGCTCGCCTGCTCCGAGCCCTTTCACGTACCGCAGCCCCATCCGCACCCCGTAAAGATGCCGCTTTGCGTCGTCCACGGGGCTTTGCCCCATCGTGCTCTCTATCGGGAATAGGGTGCAATCCCATTGGCTTTTGTTGATGTCGATCGGACGAACTTCGACCCCATGCCGCTTGGCGTCTTCGACCAGGGTGGCCGGGCTGTAGAAGCCCATCGGCTGGGCATTGAGAATCGCACAGGTAAACGCCTCGTGGTGGTGACGCCGGAGCCAGGCGGTGACGTAGGCGAGCAAGGCAAACGACGCGGCGTGGCTTTCGGGAAAGCCGTACTCACCAAAGCCACGAATCTGCGAGAACACGCGTTCCGCAAACTCTTCGGGGATTCCTTCTTCGAGCATCCGTGGGACCATGCGAGAGCGGTGCTTTTCGATGCGACCGGACTTGCGCCATGCGGCCATGTCACGGCGCAACTGATCGGCTTCACCCGCGGTGTAACCTGCTGCTTCGACGGCCAGCTTCATGACTTGCTCTTGGAAGATCGGAACGCCGAGGGTCTTCTTCAAGATGCGCTCCAACTTCGGATGCGGATAGTCGACTTCTTCTTCACCTTTGCGCCGCCGCAAGTACGGATGCACCATGTCGCCTTGAATCGGACCAGGACGTACGAGCGCGACTTCGATCACCAAATCGTAGAATGTACGCGGCTGAAGCCGTGGCAGCATCGCCATCTGCGCGCGACTTTCGATTTGAAAGACACCGACCGTATCGCCTTTCGATACCATCGCGTACGTGGCATCGTCTTCGGCAGGAACGGTTGCAATCTCGAGCTCTTCGTCTTTGTGTTCGCGCAGCAGATCAAATGCACGATGAATGCAGCTGAGCACTCCGAGGCCCAAGAGATCGACCTTGAACAGAGCCAGATTGTCGACGTCGTACTTGTCCCACTGGATGACGGTGCGGGCCTCCATACTCGCCGGCTCGATCGGGACGATCTCGTCCACCGGCCGGTGGCCGAGTAAAAAACCACCCGGATGAATCGATAAATGCCTTGGAAAATCCAGCAGTTCGGTCGCCAATGACCAGAGCTGCCGAGTGGCCGGCGCGTCCTGGTCGAGGCCAGCCTCACGAAGCAGCTCGGCGTTGAAGGCGTCGTCGCGATGCCTCAGCAGTCGTGTCGCGGCTTCCAGATCCGTTCGGGCCAAGCCAAGCACCTTACCGACATCGCGGACCGCAGAACGGATGCGATAGCGAATGATGTTTGCGACCATTGCGGCATGGCGGCGCCCGTACTTCTCGTAAACGTGTTGGATGACCTCTTCGCGGCGCTCGTGCTCGATGTCGAGATCGATATCCGGAGGCTCGGCTCGCTCGACGCTCAAAAAACGTTCGAACAACAAATCCATGCGCACGGGATCAATTGCCGTGATGCCGAGACAGAAACACACGGCGCTGTTAGCCGCGCTACCACGTCCTTGGCACAGGATGTTCTGCTGGCGGCAGTACTGAACGATCTCGTGCATCGTGAGAAAGTAACCGCCGTAGTCTAGCTTGCGGATGATCTGAAGCTCACGTTCGATCTGTGTGCGAACGTCGGAAGGCACTTTGCCTCGATAACGCCTGTGCGCACCACGAAACGTGAGGTCGCGTAGCCAGCCCTGTTCACTGTGCCCCGAGGGAAGATTCTCTTCGGGATATCGATAGCGAAGGTCGTCGAGACTGAACGTGCACTGTTCGGCGATCTCGAGCGTACGACGAAGGCATGCGGGGTCGTCCGCAAAGAGACGGTCGAGCTCTTGGGCGGGTTTGAGGTCGTGCTCTGCGTTTGCGTAGATCGTGTGCCCGGCCTCGGAAAGCATTTTCCCACTGCGAATACAAGCCAAAACGTCTTGCAGAGGGCGCCTCAGCTTGTCGTGATAGAGGACTTCGTTGACGCCTACTGTCTGCACGGCAAGCTCTCTTGCGACGGAGCGCAAAGCTTTCTCTTTCGGCTTTTCGTGATCGCTCAAATGGCGAGCACAGAGTGCAAAGACCGACGAAGGGCCATGACTCGCATGCAAGGCATGTAAGGCTTCAGGACTCGAAGAGAGAAAAAACAAATCGTGTAGCGAGTCGAGCTCTTCGCCGTGAATGAGAGAGCTGCCTTTTTCGCAGCGGGCATGACCGACGGACAAGACCCTGCAAAGATTCGCGTAACCGCTTCGCGTTTTGGCTAGCGCTACGACGTGCTGTGCATGGCCTTTGACCTCGACCATGAGCTGGGCGCCAGTCACGATGCGAACCCCGAGCTCTTTGGCTCGCATCTGCGCGCGTACCAGTCCGTACACTCCGTCGCGATCGGTGATCGCAACTGCGGGAAGACCAAGTGCATGTGCGCGGTCGACGAGCTCTTCAGGGAAGGATGCGCCTTCCAAAAAGCTGTGGTTGCTCTTGACCCACAACGGAACGTAAGTGCTCATTCAATCGAGCACTCCGTGCAAGAACCAGCGCTTCCTCGGACGGTCGTAGAAGAGCCAGAGCAAGTCGCCGTGATCGGTTTCGGCGTAGTAGTAGTCGCGTTCGACGAGGCGCTTCCACCAGCCACCGCTCACCCGGTACGGCCCGTACATGTGCTCGATGGCATGGTCTTTCGCGAGCGAAGGACCGGCATGGGGCTCCTTTGGCACACGTGGAGGAAGCGGCTTGGGACGCGCGTAAACCCTTCGAACCATGGATGAAATGGGCGTTGACCCCGATTGATTGCCAAGCCGTGCATGCTGAATGGGCTCCCAGAGAAAGGAGGCCTCCGGCAGATGCGCTTCGCGAAGGCGTGCCTTGGTCACCGACTGTTCGCCGTACGTTGCACGAACCCGGTCGAGCGCGCGATGTGCGGCTCGCATGTCGCGACGGGGCCGATGGCCGGGGAGCGCCACTTGCTCCGATCGCGTGCGCGCGGTCTTTGCAAAGATTTCTACTTCTTCGACGGCGCCTTGCAAACTTCGCTCGCCGAGACGAAGACGAATGAGCTCGAGCAACAACATCAGATCTAAGGTCGGCGAGGCAGGCTCGATTCGTTCTTGATGCAAAGGCGCACGTTCCAAATGAAGTGAAAGCTCGAGAGCTTGAATGGATTCTCCGCGGGCGCTCACCTGATGCAGCAAAGAGTGCAAGGCGCCTTTGATTGCAAACAGGAGGCGGGTTTGATCTTTGTCGGGTGGATCGACTTGAAAAGAAATACGGGCTGGCTCGTCGAAGACATGTGGTTGGATCGGCAGTTGCATGTCGTCCGCAAACGAGTCGTGAAATGCGCTTGCCCGCGTGCCAAAACGGCTCAGCAGCTCTCCAGCAGGCACGGTGAGAAAATCGCCTAGGGTTTCGATGCCCAGTGCGCCAAGGCTTTCGCAGAGCTCTCCGGGCAGATCGAATTCACGCAGCGCCGTTTTGTTCGAACGTTCGCGCTCGTCATCGGCACTCTTCGAGATGCAGACGCCGACCTGTGCCATTGCGACCGCGAGCGCTCGCTGGCGATGAAAGCCTACGGTCACCGAGTTGCGCCAGCGCCGGGCCCGCAAATATCGATGAATGGAGCTCGCCCAGTTGTGATAGCCGCCATAAAGTCGACGGAGGCCTTCTGGATCGAGCTGAAACGCGCCGGCCTGATCGAGTGCTTCGACTCGGGGCGAGAAAGTTTGAAGCGCTTCGGTCAGCTCGCGGCTGACTTCCGAGACTCGTTCGGGCAAGACGATGGCGGTGTGCAGATTCGGAAGAAGATCGCGCGCGACAGTTTGACGCATGCCGATGCGAAGCCGGCTCTTTTTTGCAAGCACGTTGAGGTGGGTGATGCGGCCGCTCGGGCCTTCGTCATCGACGACGGCAACAGGCGCAGCGCTCCAGTTTGGCTTTTTGCGCAATAGAATTTGCAAGGGAAGCATCGGCAATAGAACACAACTCACTCGCTTCATGGCCTGCCTCGCAAACCGGACGGAGCGACTGGGTTGATCGATGAAAGCTCGGCGGCGATTCCGACTTTGTCTTTGAGAACACGTGTATGAACTTCGAAACGATCGGCATGAAGAGGACCGCGCTGCGGTTCGATGCGTAAGCCAACCAAAGGACCCGAAGAAGGTTCTTCGCATGCGTTCGAGGTGAGCAAGAGAATGCGTCCGTCGTACTGGCGCAAGAGGCCTTGAAGACGACCTTGCCAGTTGACGGAAGACCCCGGGGGGAGAGCATCGCTGAGGTCGATGATCGTCAAGCCAAATGCGCCGGAGCGCGCGAGCCACTCTGCAGCGCGAACCAATGCAAACGGACCTGCATGACGCGGTACGTGAATTACGATCAACGAATCGAGGTCGACACCCGCTGCGGCGAGGTCAGGAGGAAACAAAGCGCCGTCTTTGGGCTGTACCCAGGCGGCCAATTCGGCACGCGCTTGCGCTTGGATCAGGCAGGATACGGCTGTCGTCGTCCGTGCACAGGCATGCCGCCCGGAAACCTCGACCAGTCGCCCCCGCGGCAAGAGCTCCGAGAGCGGCAAAGCTTTGGCTCGAACATGCCGAGACTCGAAATCGATGACAGTCCCAAAAGCCATGGGACCACCCAGTATACTGAACAAAAGACCAGTGACAAGAGAGATGCTCTTCCCCCTTCCAACTGCCTGAAAACAAAAGGAAAATAAGAGAAAGAACACAATCCATGGCTGCGATCTTTGCCTGCGGGGTGCAGTGAGCTCGAGGGCCTACGGGGGTAGAGCGTGCCCCTGGTCGTAGAGGTGGAGGATGCCGGTGGCGAGACCTCGGAGGAAGGACATGGCCATGGCGAAGTGGTCTTCCAAGACCTCGAGCAGGAGCTCCAAATCGATGCGGAAGGCGACCAGATCTTCGGCAACTTCGGCTCGGAACCAGCGGCGCTCGTCGGCCACCGCGTCGATCGCGCCTACGGAGTCGCCCGGACCCAGCTGGAACTGTTGATCCGGATCGGTCGCGCGGCAGTCCACGATGCCGCGGAGCGGAAGCAGAAAATAGTTGCTTCGATCGCCGACGTTCCAGAGAACTTCCCCTTTGGGAAGGTGAACCTCTTGCACGTCGCGGGCGAGGTCGGCGATTGCGTCAATTTCGCTGTCGCCGAATGAAAACGTCTTTCGAAGAAATGCCATTCGCTCGACCAAGTCAAAAGGCCGGTCCGGAAAAGTAAATGACTCGGCCACGGGCCCGAACCCCGCCGTCTTACCCAATTTGCGCCGCGACTCGAGCACCTCACGACTCGTTCCCCGAAGCACGCGCTTCAACAAGACGAAATGATCTTCGAAGATCTCTTGTGAGTCTTCCACCGTAATGGCGAGCGTCACCATGTCTTCGAGCGCAACGCAATCGTATCCAAGCTCATCGCCTGCAAGTGCGCTCACTCCACCGACCACGCTACGGGAACCCAAGCGGCGTACCGCTCTTCCATTGCGGACGATTTCACACTCTCCGCTCACTACATATTGAATCTCCATCGCGGGGACGCCCGTTTGGTAGAGGTACTCGCCCTTCGCGAAGAAACGCTCATGGGTGTTGGCGGCGACGACTTGTGCGACTTCGGCTGGGACCTCTGCAAGCGCAGGCATCGTTCGAAGGAACAAGAAGCGCTGAAAACGGTCCATTTGCTGATCTTGGAGGATTTCTTCAGACAAGGTTCTGCGCCTCCTGAGCTGCGCCCGAGGCGGTGCGATCTCCGAGCTCTGCGACATGGTGGGTCGCAATCCCTCGGATGATTTCGCTCGGATCCTCGATCATCTGTGCGACTGCTTCTTCATGCGACATGGGGCGGATGGTGGTCCCGAGCGCCGCCGCCGCAAGCCGCGCACGTCGTGCAATCGGCTCTCCATCATCGACGATGACGAGCACCGCTTCACGAAAGGCACCCGGCAGCGTCGCCTCCAGCACTTCGTGGCTTGCCGCCTGTAGCCTGTTGTTCCCGCTCGTCACCCCTCGCCAAACCAAGGCGAAATTCTCTTCGGGGTGCCTGAGGCCCATCAGCGAGAAAGCGCGCTCGAGCGTTGCCCGTTCCTTGTCCTGAAGGGCGACGCGGAGAAGCTCGGCGTCCGGTGCTTTTGCGATTCGGTCGCCTTCGATCACCGAGCGCCATTGAAGAAGCTGAACGACGCGCATCAAGCTCGTGCGAAGCTGTTCCTCCAGGAGAGCGTCGTCGAGCACCGTCGACGGATGGCTTGCTTGCAGGCGGGCAAGAGCTCGAAGAATCCTCAAACGCAAGCCCCCCTCGCGCTCCATCGCCAACTGCCGCAGCAAAATGTCCGCAGCCTCCTCCGGATCGAAAAGAATGATCGTATGCGGAATCCGACGGCGCACCTTCCTGGGAGTCGACGGGTCCGCGAGCGCCTCTTTTAGTGCCGCCAAGGCCTCGGGCCCAATCGCAAGCACCGCCTGACGCGCATATGCACGCAGATCCGAGCTCCCCAAGAGGGGCAAGAGGTGCGGGAGATATCTCGAGTCTGGGCTTCCCTCCATGGCACGGAGGGTCTCGATCCGCACCGAGTCGTCGTCACTCGCAATGAGCTTGATCAGGGTCTCGTGAAAGACGGACCCTCCCTCGCGTCGAATCGCACGGGCCAAGGATGACTGAGTCTGAGGGCTTCCGGTGCCGATCCATTCGTCCAACTTCGCTGCCGACACCCCGCTCCCGTTTCCCCCACCATCGTTCAAACCGAGCAGCCCAACCAAGGCGGTGGCTTGAACGATCGAGGCTTCGAGATCGAGCTTTTCTTCGAGGAGCTTTCGATTGGGATCGGCTGCCGTCAGCGCACGCAGCGCCGCTGCCCGAACGTCTGGTTCCTCATCCGAAAGCATGCGTCTTGCGACCGGAATGAACCGGCGATCGGAGGCCTCAGCGAACGCCTCGAGGGCTCGGCTCCGCACCTCGACCGAGGGGTGATAGAGAAGCAGAACCGGCATCGCGTCGGTTCGTCCGTGACGACCGAAGATGTCGATGGCTGCTAGGACTTCGGCATCTTGTTCACTGTTCAAGGCGCTGAGCAGAACGTCGAGCGAATGCCGATCCAGCTCCTCGAGCTCGAGCCGCGTATCGAGGACGCCATGCCGGAGGCGAGCGCGAAACTGATCGACGTACTGACGACGCGTGGACATGATCGCAAAGAGCCAGCCGAGAACGAGAAGCAGAAGCGAAAGGGCGAGTTGCTGCGTCGTCCAGCCTAGGCCCACCGCCCCGATGATCAGCAAGGAGGCCATCGCTTGGCCAACGCGATGCCCAAACACCTCGATGAGCCCCTTGGCCCGCTCCCGCCGCCTGCTGTCCAGGGGCAGGTAGAGCACTTCGACCGCGCTTCGATAGAGCGTATGGCGTAAGCTTCCATCCACGGCCTTGACTGCCACGGCGAACGGGAGAATCGGCCCGACGGCGAGACCCAGCGCACCGCCGAAAATCAACACGGGCAGCAGTGCGGAGCTCCGGTGGGCGCCGAAGGCACGCAAGAGCCAGCCCGCGCCAATGAGCTGAACCAGCAAGGCCACGCTGTTCAAACCCAAATAGAAGCGTGCAAAAAAGGGACCGAGACGATCCGGCGCGATGTGAGAGGCCACGGTGCTCTTGAAAATGAAGTCGACGATCGTGAGCGCGATGGTTCCCATCAGGACAAACGTCAGAACGCGCGTCAGGTAGCTGTCGCGAAGCAGCCAGCGAAGCGAAGGGCCGGGCTCGGATTTAGGTGGTTCTGCAGGGACAGCGCTCGACATTTGCCACAGGAACGGTGTCGACGCGGCGAGCGCCAAGACCGCAGCGGCGGTGAAGACCAGCGCGATCGGTGAGGCGAGGCGGAGCACGCCTTCTGAAAGAAGGGACCCGAGGGTCGCGCCAATGACGCCGCCTGCCGCAATCGCCGGAAAGATCCGTTTTGCCTGCGT
>CAJHXN010000480.1_pt1 | contig 12301 bp, 11 predicted proteins | sample 9198401 | NCBI WGS metagenome assembly CAJHXN01 (sample SAMEA7708334, study PRJEB35096) | sediment metagenome | biome: marine neritic benthic zone biome [ENVO:01000025]; feature: sediment [ENVO:00002007]; material: shallow marine sediment [ENVO:03000034] sea grass bed [ENVO_01000059] ... | reverse complement strand
GTCCAAAGGAAGTTGATTGGATCCCCGTCGGGGTCGCTCGCCATGGCAGAGACGCTGATGGTGCCCCCAACCGAGGTTGTCCGGGACGACACGGTGACCATGTCGAGCTGCGCACAAACGTTGATCCATGTGTCCACGCGCGCTCCGCCAAAGTCGGGGCTGGTCTTGCACTGGAGCATGACGAGCAGTTCGGTGATGAAGCCGACGCTGATGTTGAACTCGGTCGACCCTTTGCACGTGATCCCGCCGTCCTCGGAAGTTGCCGAGAGGTCGATCAGGTAGGGACCCCCTGGGGGAAGGCCGTACGCCTCGACCGACGCGGTTGCGCCCGCTGCGCTTGTATCGACGCTGCCCTCCTTGAGGAGGCTGCCGCCAGTGCCGGGATCGGTGATCCGCCAGTCGACTTGATTGATTTCGTCTCCACCCTCGAGCACGAGCTCCAAAGAAAGGTCGCCAGACGGGCCGCCATCGGAGCTACAGCCGGCGGCCATGAGAACACCGGCGAGGCACCAGCCACACCAGCTCCAGGGTCTGCGTACAAACATCGTGCTTCCTTCGGGCGTTTCCCACGGCCAAGTGGGCTAGCGGCGGTGGGTTTGGGGGGGAAGCGACGATATCATAGGTCGCGCTCGGCCGATCCGGCTTTCTGGCCCCGAAGTGGGGAATTGCGAGCGTATCGGCCAAGTAAATTGTGGGACTCCTCACAGCTCGCCACTGACCCTGTCACCGCTCCTGGGCCTTTCCCGTCATCGGCACGAACCTCACCGGGGCAACCGACCGGTCTCGAAACCCCTCGGTCGTCCGCGTGACCACTTCCAATCGCTGGAAATAGTCGCCCACCGGGATCACCAAATGTCCACCGACTTTGAGTTGTTGCTTCAAAGGCTCCGGAATCTTTGGGGGAGCGGCGGTGACCACGATCGCGTCAAAGGGGGCGTGAGCCTCCCAGCCGGCATAACCGTCACCGTGGCGAACCTCGACGCGCTTGCCGTAACCGAGGGCGTCGAGGGTCTTCTTGGCGCGCTTGGCCAAAGGCTCAACGATTTCGATCGAGAAGACCTCGGCGCCCATCTCGGCAAGGATGGCCGCTTGGTAGCCGGACCCCGTCCCGACTTCGAGAACGCGGTCTCCCGGCTTCACGCGAGCGAGCTCGGTCATGAGGGCAACGATGTACGGCTGGCTGATCGTTTGCCGATGACCGATGGGAAGGGGGCGGTCTTGATAGGCGTAGCGGCGCTCGGACTCGGGCACGAAGCGATGGCGAGGCACCTTGCGCATGGCGTCGAGGACGCGAGGGTCTCGCACGTCGCGTGCCTCGATTTGGCGACTCACCATCTGGAGCCGCTCTGGCTTGCGGTCGTCGGCGTCGGAGGGACGGGCCTGTACGTTGTGGTCGCACGCGACGAACGATAAGAGGAGCAGGCCTAGGACACACCTCATCGCAAACGAAGCTACCGCAGTTTGACGCCGCTGTCGCACCGGCTAGCAATGGTGGTACAACCGGCACAGATCCCATGTCAGCCAAGATCCTCGTATACGGCTCATACGGCTACACCGGCGATTTGATCGCGCGGTTCGCCAAAGAGGACGGGGTGGACATCGTTCTTTCGGGACGCAATCCGCATCGCCTTCGGGAGCAAGCCGACACGCACGGCTTCGATTCGATCGCCGCCGACCTGACCGATCCACAGTCGATTCGACATGCGCTTCGCGATGTCGATGTGGTCATCCACTGCGCCGGCCCTTTCTCGCGCACCTACGAAGCGATGGCCAAGGCCTGCATGGAGACGCAAACGCATTACACCGACATCACAGGTGAGGCGGAAGTGTTCGAGGGGCTTTGGGCGATGGATGGGGCGGCCAAGAATGCCGGGATCATGTTGTTGCCGGGTACCGGGTTCGATGTCGTTCCATCCGATTGCCTGGCTGCGCATCTGAAATCTCGCTGCCCGGATGCCACGCACCTCGAGCTTGCGTTTCGCGGTCGAGGTGGCGGCGTGTCCCATGGGACGGCCACCACGATGGTCGAGAACATTCACCGTGGTGGGATGGTTCGGCAGGATGGCCGGCTCACCCGCGTCGCCACCGCCTGGAAGACGCGCGAAATCGACTTTGGCGACGGCAAGCCGGCGCACTGCATGACAATTCCGTGGGGAGATGTGGTGACGGCGTACAAGAGCACCGGCATCCCGAACATCCTGGTCTACACGGCCGTCCCGGAAACTACAGCGCGTATCCTGCGGCTTGTTCGACCCGCATTGCCGATCCTTGGGACCCGGCCCGCCCAAGCGATCATGAAGAGCCGCATCGACGCGGCGTCCCCAGGGCCTGACGATCGAGCGCGCGAAAAGGCGATCAATCAGCTTTGGGGCGAAGCGCGTGCGGCCGATGGCAAGGCAGTCGTCTCACGGCTTCGCACCCCCGAGGGGTACACGCTGACGGCCCGGATGGCGTTGCGCATCGCGTTGAAGGTCTCCGCGGGGGAGCGGACACCAGGCTTTCAGACACCTTCGACGGCGTATGGCAAGGACCTGATCCTCGAGCTGCCGGGGACCGAGCGCATGGACGGCTAAGAGCGGCGCCGCTATCCTTCGCCGCCCATGAGCCTGGTTGTACAAAAGTATGGTGGCACGAGCGTGGGTTCGCTCGACCGGATCCGCATCGTGGCGGAGCGCGTTGCCGAGACCTTTCGCGAGGGGCACCAGGTGATCGTCGTCGTGAGCGCGATGGCGGGCGAGACAGACCGGCTGTTGAGTATGGGTTGGGAGCTCTGCAGCAAACCTGCCGACCGCGAGATGGATGTGCTCGTTTCAAGCGGAGAACAGGTGAGCGCAGCCCTCTTGGCGATTCAGTTGAATGAGATCGGGGTCCCAGCACGCTCGATGCTCGGCCATCAGGCACGTATCGTCACCGATAGTGTGCATACCAAGGCGCGCATTCGCACGATCGATGGCACCGGGCTTCGGTCGACCCTCGACAATGGCCATGTCTTGGTGGTCGCGGGCTTTCAGGGCACCGATGCATACGGCAACATCACGACCCTCGGGCGCGGCGGGTCGGACACCTCTGCCGTAGCGGTGGCCGCCGCGGTGAAGGCCGACGTGTGCGAAATCTGCACCGATGTCGACGGGGTCTACACGACCGATCCGAGCGTGTGCCCGAATGCCCGAAAGATCGACCGCATCAGTTATGAGGAAATGCTCGAGCTCTCCTCACTCGGCGCCAAGGTGCTACAGATACGTTCGGTGGAGCTTGCGATGAAGCACGGCATGCCGCTGCACGTGCGCTCGAGTTTCTCGAACGCGGAGGGAACGATCGTGACCGACGAAAAACACTTGCTCGAAAGGGTTGTCGTGGCTGGTGTCGCCGCCGACAAAAAGGCCGTGAAGCTGACCGTACGCGCGCTCGCCGACCACCCAGGGGTCGTCGCGAGCGTCTTCGAGCCCCTCGCAGAGGCCAATATCTCGGTCGACATGATCATCCAAAACGTGTCCAAGGAAGGGCATACCGATCTCACCTTCACCGTGAGTCGCGAAGACGCCGACCGGGCCGAGGCCATTGCGAAGCAAATCGTCCAAAGCGTCGAAGCGGAGGGGGTGACGCGCGATGACGAGGTGGCCAAGGTGTCGATCGTGGGCGTGGGGATGCGAAACCACGCGGGGATCGCGGCACGGATGTTTCGACTGCTCGCCGATGCCGACATCAACATCGAGGCGATCAGCACGAGCGAGATCAAGACCTCATGCCTGATCGAGGCCGAGCACGCGGACCGGGCCGTGGTAGTCCTGCACGAAGGTTTTGAGCTTGGGAAACCGGCGAGCTGAGCCGCCGGCAACATGGAGCGAGCACGACCGATAGTACGGCGTGCCCGAAGCCCGGTCTGTCTCTACGGTTCGATCGTCCTCAGTGGTGGTTCTGTGGCTCGGGTGCTGCGCCCTTGCTTCGGGCACCGCGCTTGAAATTCCGCAGCGCCGATTCCTTCATGCAGCCCCCGAACCGATCCCGCAAAACAGGGAAGTGTCGCCTTTGGTGGACCTCAATGGGGCCTCGGCCGCAGAGCTCGAGGCATTGTCGGGGATTGGGCCGGTGATCGGGCAACGGATCGTCGAGTTTCGACAGAAGACCGGTCGGTTTCGCCGGGTTGGGGATTTGAGCCGGGTGCGCGGGATCGGGCCGGCCAAGCTCGAACGGCTCCGGGGCCTAGTGTCGGTGGGTGTCGAATCGGACTCCGACGCGGGCGGCAACGGTGACGATGAACGGGTCGAGGAAGCTCTGCGCGTTGGTGGCGACCCAATAGCCGCGCACGTCGAGACCGACGAGCCAGCGATCGCTGATCAGGTAGTCGAAGCCGACTAACGCGTGCAGGGCGAAGTCTCCTCTCCTCCGGTCGGCACGCCCACTCACCAGGCCGTCGACACCGAAACCAAAGATCGGTACGAATCGCACGATGTCGAGCAAGTAGACCGCCTCGAGGCCCGCGACCCCCGTCTGAAGACGCCGCTCGTCGGGAAACACGTTGTAACTAAGGACGCCCTGAATCCCCCACGCGTCGGTGATGCCAAAGCCGGCGCTCACGCCCACATCGATGCCATTGCGGGGAAGGGTGCTCGAGCTTGGGATCCCCGCCCAACCGACTTCAAGGGCGAGGGTGGCTTGGTCTTCGTAGGCCAAGGCGGTCGACGGAACGCAAACGAGCGCAACGAAGGTCGCGCAGACCGAGGGTGTGTTCCGCACAGCGGGCGCTCTAGCACGGGCGTCGCAACGCCGGCGAGGCTACGTTGACTGCCTCGGGGCCACGTGTATATTCCGCACCCGATTTGCCCGGATTTCCGGGTCCTTGGAGGAAGCCTTGGCCAACGACCCCGCCGAAAACCCAAAACCCGCACCGCTCACCCCGGGACAACGCCTCGAAGCGTCGCGTGCTGCAAAATCCGCCCGCAAGGCCGCGGAGCGAGGGCGCCAGGCCGAGCTTGTCGAGGACAAGGCCCTGGCCCAGGCGGCAGTCGCCAAGGACTGGCTCGCCGACAATCTCAAGCCGCTCGGGCTCGCGGCAGCCGGGATCCTCTTGGTGGCCGCGGTCGGGATCGGGTGGTCGACCTTTGACCAAGGCAAGAACGATGAGGCGGGCAACCGGCTCGGCACCGTGCTTGAGTCCAATATCTACGACGATGCGGAGCTCGCCGAATCGTACGCCGCCGTCGCCCGCGATCATGAAGGGACAGCCGCTGCACAATGGGCACGGATCGGCGAGGGCCGCGCGCTCTACGGGTTGGGCAAGCTCGAGCAGGCTCGCGAAGCGTATCGCGCTGCGCTTGAGAGCACCGACGATGAGATGCTCCAGTGGGCTGCCCTCGAAGGTATCGCTTACACATTCGAGACGGAGCAGGCCTACGACCAGGCGCTCGAACAGCTCGACGCCTTGCGCGCGGTCGGCAAAGAAGTCGCACCGATCGCGAGCTACCACCAGGCGCGAATCCTGCTCCAGCAAGGCAAGGCCGACCAGGCCAAGGTCAAGCTTCAGGGTGTCTTGGCGGACCTTCGTCAACCCAATGCGCCTTCCCTTCCGTTTACTCGTGCCGAGGCTGAGTCGCGGCTGGCAGTTCTCGACCCGAGCCTCGCTCCCACCGCCGGCCCCGACATGCGGGGTTTGCAAGAGCAGCTCAACCAAATGATTCGTCAGCAACAGTCGGGTCAGCCCGCTCCCTGAGCGATGGTCCGGTACGCTCCGCTCATCGCGTTTACTCTGTCGCTCACGTGCTCAAGCTGTGGGTCTGCGCGCAGTGCCAACAAGGCAGACACCTTTGGTTGGGTGGAAGACGGGGACAACTACGCACCCCCCGGAGAGGGCGGGTTCAATGTGCGGTGGTCAAAGCAACTGACCGACCGTCGTGAAGCGCGATACGTCCCGGTCGAGTACGCGACAGCCGGGTTCGATCCGCAGCGCAAACGTGTCTACGTTGGTACCACGGAAGGGAACTTCTTTGCGTTTCGGATCGATGGGCGAAGGTTGTGGCTCTACGACGCCTTTGCGCAAATCGAGTCGCAACCCGCGATCGACGACGTCACGGGCGAGGTCTACCTGTTGGCGATGGACGGATTTGTGCACGCCCTCGATGTCGACGGAAAGCTGCGGTGGAAGACGAAGCTTCCCGGATCGCTTCGCACGACGCCTCTGCTGGCGGCGGACGCGATCTACATCGTCGGCGAAGACGACGGGATCACCGCCATCGCCCGCGAGGACGGGCAGGTGCTTTGGGCCTACGAAAAGCAGCCGACCGACGAGATCACAATCTCGGGCCACGCCGGGCTTTTGCTGGAAGAGGGGCGACTTTACGCGGCTTTCACCGATGGCGCGGTCGCGGCGCTCAACCCCCTGGACGGACGGCTCTTGTGGGAAATCGAGACGGCGACCGATGTCGAACGCCAGCCCGGCGATGTGCCGCAGTTTTTCGATGTCGATACGACGCCGGTGATGTATCGGGGCACGATCTACGTCGCGTCGTTCACGGCAGGGCTCTATGCGCTCGATGCGACGAGCGGCACGGTCGAGTGGCGCGACCCCTCGTTCACGACGGTGACCGGATTGGCGGTCGCAGGGCGGATGCTGATCCTTTCGTCGGCCCGACGCGGAGTCTTCATGTTGGACCTTCGATCACGTGAAGTCATGTGGGAGAAGTCGCCCGAACGCGGTGCGCCTACGCCACCGGTGTTGACCCCCACCGGCACGGTCATCTACGGAGAGAGCCAGGGTTCGCTTCTGGCGCTCGCCCTGTCAGACGGACGCGAAGTCGCCCGCGCCGAAGGCGGCTCTGGCTTTTCAGCAACCCCGGCGGTGTCTGGCGGCTTTGGTGGCGCGCTTTCCAACGGCGGCCAGTTCTTGTTGTTGCGCGTGAACTGAGCGATCGCGTTCAGCGCTGCTGCTGCATCTTCTTCATCCACTCTTCGCGCATCTTTTCGGCTTCTTCTTTGGTGGTGGGCATCTTCATGTTGGGGAGGTCGCCCGCGGTGTCCGGTACGTCGACCACATCGTAGCCGGACGGGAAGGTGAACTCCTTCTGGGCGACTTTCCCCTCTTTCATCCGGGTCACTTCGAGGCCGCCCACTTGGCCGTCTTTGCCCTTGGACGTCATCTTCATGATGAAGCCTGGCTTGAACCCGTACTCCTTCTCCACGATTCTCGTCCACTGGCTGCTTGGGCTCTTGGCGTCGTTCCCCCCGAACGAAAATACGTTCGCCCAGAGCTTGGCCGAGTAGCGATCGCTCAACCACAGGTCGGCGGTATGTCCCTCGTCCTTGTCGAGCACCTGGATATGGCGTGTGCTCTGGCCAGCGACCTTGTCGGTGCCGAGCTTTTTGATCACCACATTGGCCTTCTTGCTTGTCTTCTGCCCGGTCTGGCCTTGTGTCATTTTCTTGATGGTGTCTTTTGGAATTTTGGTGGCTTGCTTTCGGTCGTGATCGAGCGCGTAGTTGTACTTGCCCGTGGCAGGTTTGATGTATGACGCGTGATGGGTCTTCCCGTCGGGCCCCTGGGTCGAGGTATTCAGCCGGACGTCGCCCTTTTTGGAAACCTTGATCTTGAAGACGACGGCACCGTCCGCGTTCCCGATCGACTTCGCGTCGATCTCACCCTCGAAGGCAAGAGCCGGCGCTGCGGTCAATGTCACCAAGAGAGCTACAAACCAACGCATGGAAACCTCCCGACCCCAAAAAGACGCGCAGGGTCTCTTGCTCTTTACCAAAAAGGCCCGTCTCCAGCCACACGCCAAGCCCCAACCCTCGATTGAGAAATCGTGTACCATCCGCCCCGCATGACGGTCGGTTCTCTGATCGTGACCCCCACGTACAACGAGCGCGACAACCTAGAAGTGCTGGTGGCGGGTGTGTTCGAGGCTCTCCCGGAGGCGCACATCCTGGTGGTCGACGATGCGTCTCCCGACGGCACGGGCACGCTTGCCGAGGAGTTGGCCGGGCGCGATGCGCGGGTTCATGTCCTGCACCGAGCCAGGAAGCTAGGGCTTGGAACCGCGTATCTCGAAGGCTTCGCCTGGGGCTTGGCGCGGGATTACGGGTACTTCTTCGAGATCGATGCGGACCTGTCGCACGATCCGAAATATCTACCGGGCTTTGTTGAAGCGCTTGACCGAGGTGCGGACCTGGTGATCGGTTCGAGAAATGTGCCTGGCGGCGATGTCGAGGGATGGGGACCCATTCGTCGCTTCATTTCGAAAGGCGGAAGCTTGTACAGTCGGTCGATTCTCGGCCTGCGAGTACGCGACTTGACCAGCGGGTTCAAGGGGTTTCGGCGCAAAGTGCTCGAAGCCATCGCGCTCGATCGCGTCGAATCCGAAGGATACTCGTTTCAGATCGAGCTCACCTATCGTGCGGTGCTCAAGGGGTTCCACGTGATCGAAGTGCCAATCGTCTTCGTCGATCGCCGCGCTGGGCAGAGCAAAATGTCGGCGCGAATCTTCGCCGAGGCGGTTTGGACCGTTCCGCGGCTTCGATGGAGTGCGGGTGTAGGGCGACTCGAACCCTGAAGGGCCTCTCGTCATGAGATGCGTAGGGGCTGATCGGCCACCACCTTGTGTTCTTCGGGACAGTGTGTCGCGTCGCTTGCCATCCGGCCATACCATTGGGCAGCGGGGGCGGCGCTCATGCCGTGTGCAAACACACTCGCAAGCACGGTCACGATCACGACATCGAAAACCAACGAGCCATGGGGGAGGGCGGCCTCCTCTAGGATCAGAATCGCAAACAAGAGCGATGCCAGCCCGCGCGGCCCGAACCACCCGAGGAACAACACGCTCGGTCCACGCAACCCGCTTCCGATCATCGAAATCGCGACCGGAACCATGCGAATGACCGTCAAGCTCAAGATGGCGTAGAGCCAGATGCGACCATCACCCTGGGCAAGCGCCGGCCACGCGAGCGACACGCCGAGCAACAGGAACACGAGCAGCACCAAGAGCTGACCTTCGGCTTCGAGGAACTCGTAGAGGTATTCGCATTGGTCTCGTTGGCTGTTGCCTAGAGTCATGCCGGCCACGAACGCTGCGATGAAGCCGTTGCCACCGATCTGTTCGGCGCCTGCGAACGCGAGGAGCGCCAGAGCAATACCGGCAAGCCTCGCGAAGCTGCTGTTCATCCATCCACGACCCTCGGACCACGTGATCAAACGGCCACCCACCCAGGCGACCGCAAAGCCTGCCAGCGGACCGAGTGTCACCTGGAGCGCGGCGAACCAGACCCATTCCGAGGCGGTGCGCGCTTCGCCTCCGCCCATGCTCGCAAGGGCGGCGAAGATCAGGACGACCGGCAAGGCGATCCCGTCGTTCAATCCGCTCTCCACATTGAGGGCCTGGCGGATGCGGACCGGCACCGAAGGCGTACTGACCACGGCCTGACCGAGGGCGGCGTCGGTCGGCGCGAGGATCGCACCAAGCGCGGCGGCCTCGAGCCACGTCAGTTGCGGAAAGACGAGCTTGCCGACGAACGCGCCCAGCAAGATCGTCAACGGCATGCCGATCCCAAGCAGGCGCACGGGAAGCCCGAGCTCGTTCCGAAGTAGGCGAAGATCGATCCGCGCGGCATCGCCAAACAGCACGAGCACGAGCGTCAGCTCGGCAAACAGGTGAATCACACCTTGATCGACGTGCATGCTCAGCGCCGCAAGACTTCCACTGCCAAAGACCAGCCCCAATGTGACGAACACCATCGGAGGCGTGACGATCGTCCGCTCGAGCCGCTTCGATACCAACCCGTAGCCCAGCACGAAAAGGGCGATCCAGAGGAAAGTCGTCGAGTCCACAGGACCGGTAGTATCCGCTCAATCCTCCGTTACGCCGATCATTTAAGGTTTCTCGAGGTGAAAGAAGGCGTTTAGCGCGGGGATCGGGGTCACACCGTCGCTGACACTGGCACCGTCGCTGACACTGGCACTGGCGCTGACACTGGCGCTGTCACTGACACTGGCACTGCCACTGGCACTGCCACTGGCTCGCAGCCACCGACTGAACAATTACGTATATCGCAAGCCTGGCTCTCGGACGTACGCTCCCAGGTCCCACGGCGGGTGGTGGGCGCTCGCCGTCACAAAGGAGCAAGACCATGGCCGACGCAGCAATTCTAATTCGATGGGACCGTGTACAAAACGGCCGCGAGCAAGAGGCACTAGCGCTCTTTGGAAACACCTTAGAGTACTACGGCACCCTTCAAAGCGAGGGCACCATCGAGAGCTTTGAGCCGGTTCTGTTGGACCCAGTGGGTACCGATCTCGGCGGGTTCATTCTTCTCAGGGGCAGCCCGGAGAAACTGGCAGCGCTCAAACGCGACGACCAATTCGTCGAAAGGATGATCACCGCCGAACACCTCATGTCTGGTTTCGGCGTGGTCGACGGCTACCTGGGAGGCAGCCTGCAAACCAGGATGGCGAAATACGCAAAAGTTATCGCGCGGTAGCGAACGTGGCTGCTGGACGCGCTTCCGCCGCTTTGCGCGCGTAGGAGAGTATGAGAGCCTCAGCAGGCCATGACGCAACCACGACATGTGTACCCTCGGCGCATGGGTCCGGGTGTTGCGTTAGCCGCCCTTTGGTTGCTCGTTGGACTCATCGCGGGAAACGCGCTGGCCGCCCTTTGGTTGCTCGCTGGACTCTTGACGGGAGACGACGCGACCGACGAGCGCGTCTTGCACGCCCTTGCGATCGAAGAGGGCGCCACCCACGCTCTCGCGTCCGAAGAGGGCGTCACCCACGCCCTGCTGATCAACGGCGGCTCCCGACCCGAGTCCAACTACCAGAGCCATCTGCACCATTTGCAGGAGATGGTGCGGCTGCTCGTGGAGCGTGGCCTGCCGCACGACCGGATCCACGTCTTCTCCGCCGACGGCGCGGACGAAGCGCCGGATCTAGCGGTTCGCGACGCACAGCCTGAGGGCTTTTGGCTGATCGAGGGGACCCGCGTCGGCAAGAAGCTCAAGCCCCGCACCGAGGTCACCGACACCCGTTGGCCCGGAGTGACCCTGCATCCAGCCAAGAAAGAAGCCCTGAAGAAGTGGTTTGCCGACGCGGGAGACTTACTGCCAGGCGATCGGTTGTTGGTCTTCGTGACCGACCACGGAACCGAGAATCGCAAGCAACCGGACAACGGCGCCATCTCGCTCTGGCGAGAGAAGCTGACGGTGAAGGAGCTCAAGGGGCTCCTCGGACGACTGACGCCGGGTGTCCAGGCGGTGATGGTCATGAGTCAGTGCTACTCGGGCACATTTGCGGCCGCCATCTACGACGACCTCTCCGGCGAGCCGAGTGGCGGTGCCTGTGGCTTTTTCTCGACGACCCGCGATCGCGAGGCCTACGGCTGCTATCCGGAAGGGCGCGATCGCGACCGGATCGGTCACGCGTTCCGCTTCATCGACGCGCTCGGCCGCAACCAGACAACGGATCGGGCCCATCTCGACGTGCTGCTCACCGACAGCACTCCGGACGTCCCGGTGCGCACCAGCGACTTCTATCTCGAGCGGCTGCTTGCCGAGGAGGCCGAGGCTCGTGCGCTCGGGCTGGACTCGCTGGTCGACACACTACTCGCCGAGGCCTGGCGGGATCGCGCGGCCTGGGAGCCCGAGATCCGACTTCTCGACCGGATCGCCGAAGCGTTTGGCACATTCAGTCCGCGAAGTCTGGCGGAGCTGAACGGCTATGAAGAGGAGCTGCCGCCGCTTGCCGAGAAGATGAAGGACTTCGCCAAGCGGTGGGAAGGGACCCTGGTCGACGTCAAGGAAGAGACCCTGCGGAAGTTCGTCCAGGAGGAGTCAGAGTGGCAAGAGCTCCTCCAGCCAGCGGATCTCGAGAAGTTGGACGCCGAGGAAAGGGGGATGCTTCTCGGTCGGCTGCTGCCGGAGCTCGAGTCGTTCGCGCGCGATCGACCCGAGATCTGGGAGCGACTCGAAGGGCTCCGCGACCGGGGGCGCGGTGCGTCGCAGGCGCGCTGGCGCCTGGACGTCCGGGGTGGGGCCCTGCGCCGGATGCGGTCGGTTCTCGTGTCCGTTGCGGGTCGAGTCCTGCTCGCGGAGCAGGCGAGCGGAGAGGCCGAAGCCGAGCGTCGCCGGGACCAGCAGCAGGCCCTCGATTCCCTGGTGCGCTGCGAAGCGTTCGAGCCCGGCGAGCTGCCGTCGCGGCGGATCGCGATCGAGCCGCCCTTGGTCGACATCTTCCCGCCGCTAAGCGACGAGCTGAAGCTGCTCGAGGAGGTCCTGCCGTCGTGGCTCGGTGTCAAGTACGCGGCGGTGCCCCAAGGGGTGCGCG
>CAJHXN010000308.1_pt1 | contig 12308 bp, 11 predicted proteins | sample 9198401 | NCBI WGS metagenome assembly CAJHXN01 (sample SAMEA7708334, study PRJEB35096) | sediment metagenome | biome: marine neritic benthic zone biome [ENVO:01000025]; feature: sediment [ENVO:00002007]; material: shallow marine sediment [ENVO:03000034] sea grass bed [ENVO_01000059] ... | reverse complement strand
GACCGACGGAAACGCGGGTGCGCGCCTCAACTTTGGAAGCGATGGCATGCCTGAGCAGAACGGCACCTTCGAGTACGCCGCCGCTATGATCGTTCCGGAGAGCGCACAGGAGACGGCCGCTCCTCTCGTCGAGTTCGGCCACGGCCAGCTCGGGACCAAGGAACAGGTGCTTGGATTCCAAGAAGTCGCCGCGGCATTGAACCTCACCACATTCGCACTCGACTTCAAGGGTTTTGCGTCCGACGACGTCCCGACGATCATCGGGGTCTTAGGTAGCGGAGACCTTTCTCGGTGGCGAGCGATCCCGGAACGGATGCATCAGGGCTTCTTGAATTTCTTGATGGCGATGCGCACTCTGTCTCGCGAGGCTGGGGGCGAAGCAACGACACCACTCAATCAGGCGCTGGCCGACGATTGCGGTGGCGCGATGATCGATGGCGACAAACGCTACTATTTCGGCGGCAGCCAAGGCGGCATCCTCGGCGCGAGCCTCATGGCGCTCACCACCGACATCGAGCGCGGACTGATCGGGGTGCCGGGTCAGTCGTACAATTTGCTCCTCAATCGGAGCGTCAATGTCGACGAGTTTGCGCCGTTCTTCTACCCCCCGTACAACTGGAACGCGATCGACGTCCAGATGAATCTGGCGCTGATGCAAGGGCTGTGGGACCGCGCCGAGCCCACGGGATACTCGAAATACATCCGAACCAATCGATTCCCGAACACACCACCGCACGAGGTGCTCATCCAAGTATCGAAGAGCGATCACCAAGTCACGAACCTCGGTGCGCACATCATGGCGCGGACGATCGGCGGCGTCGTGAATCTCGCACCGCTCATTCGGCCGGTATGGGGGCTCGATGTCGTGGACGGCGCGCACACCGGCTCTGGAATGATTGAAGTCGACTTCGGCAATCCGGAAGCCCCGATCGGCAATTATCCTCCCTGGGACGACACTATGGAGGACCCCCATGGGCGTGCTTTCGAGCTTGTTACATTGGTGGGAACGACCCTCACCACCTTCTACGAGACCGGCGTCGTCGAAAACCTATGTAGTGGCCCATGCGACGCAGACGACCTGTAGTCGAGTCGCCCGAGGACGCCATTACGAGTAGCATGGTCGCCATGACCGCACCCCGAACGTTGCTACTGGTAGGGCTCGCAGCGGTTCTTTGTTCGTCCTGCGGTCACAACAAGCGCGCGACGAAGACGGTCACGACCCGAGCGGCATTCGACTTCGACTGCCCGCCGGGAGACCTCGAGCTCACCGTGCTCGACACCGAAGGTGCCCGAAATCTCTCGTCACAGATCGGCGTGGTGGGATGTGGCCAGAGGGGGGTCTACGTTTATCTCGCGTCAACCGATACGTGGGTCTCGGACACCGGAATCACGCCCGAGATGGCACGCCGGGAAGCTGCGTTCAAGGAAGAGCAAAAGGAAGCCAACGAAGCGGCCCTCAAACCCCCCGTCGACACGCGTTCGACCTACCAAAGAGGCGCCGACCAGTGAGCCGGTACTGATCTTTTGATTCCCGCGCGAGGGCAGCTATCCTCCGGGCCATCCATGATCTCACGTTTCGCGAACCCCTGGACCGTCATCTTTCTCACCGTCATCACCGCCTGCATAGGCGGGGGCACGGTCGCGTTTGGTGAGCAAGAGACTGGAGTCGAACGACCCGCCACGGAGCGCAACAACACCAGCCACGGTGCACCGGCGCCCGCGGCGATCAAGCCCGGCCAACGGGTTCTCCGCGCGCCTTCCGATCAGTGGGATACTCAGTCGCCCCCAAAGAACAGCCCAGGCCAAAGCGAGCTTTTCGGCAAGGCCTTTCACTTCGATGCGTTCGTCTATGACAAAGTGGGCAGCAAGCCCGGAGTCGCAGGGATAGTCCGACGAGGCAGTATGCTCCGGGTTGGCGGGATCGTGAACGGCTCGGGTTGTGCGAACGGTACCTGGTATAAGGCCGAGCCATTTGGCTATGTCTGCACGAGCCTCGGTTTCCATGTAAGCGACAAACCAAGCGCCGATACATACGGTGTTCCTCCCGCCAAAGTCGACGTGGGGCTTCCCTATCAGTACGCGCGAGTGATCACCAAGCGGGCGCCTCGCTACTATCGAATCCCGACGCTTCAAGAAGAGAAGCAAGCACGCCGGGCGATGGAAAAGAAGGGGCCGACTCCGGAGGCGGTTTCGTCGATCATGGATGGCGACTACTTCCTCGCACTTGCCGAGACCGAGACCCGCGAAGCCGACGGCGCTGCCTTTTATAGGACGGTTCGCAAACGCTACGTGCGCGAGGACGACCTCGAGCTCCGCAACCCCGAAGTGGTGAGGGGCGAGAAGCTCGGCAAAGACGGCTGGAAGCTCCCCATCGCAATCGTGTACGGAGAGGATCGCCCCCTGTTCGAGCGTCGCAAGGGAGCATTGCACAACGCTGGAGTAGCCAAGAAACACGCTCGGTTTGTCGTCAAGGAGGAGTTCCGCGATGGCGGCCAAGCGTACGTGGCGGGACCAGACGGTATCGTCCTTCGTGACGAAGTGCGGATCGTTCGGAGCGTAAAGCGTCCAAGCGGCGTTCCGGCAGACACGAAATGGGTCCACGTCGACCTCAGCGAGCAAACGTTGGTCGCCTACGAGGGTGATCGGCCGGTTTACGCAACGGTGATCTCGAGCGGGAAGGAAGGCTACGAGCCACCGACGGGCACGTTCCAGGTGCAGCAGAAGTACATCTCGACCACGATGAATGCTACCGATCCCATCGACGGCTTCTATGAGGTCGAGGAAGTCCCTTGGACGCTCTACTACCACCGCGGGTACGCGTTGCACGGAGCGTACTGGCACACCGACTTCGGAAAGGTGCGCAGCCACGGCTGCACCAACATCGCTCCTGTGGACGCTCGCTGGCTATACTACTGGAGCGACCCCGACGTGCCGCCCGCGTGGCACGGGGTACGGTTCCAGCCTGAAACGACCTGGGTGTACTTCACCAGTTGAGCGCTCCCCGGACGAGTAACATCAGGGCGGCCGCGCCCGCCACGACGACGATCGCGTTGCGAAGACCCGGCCCTTCGACCCGTGGAAGAAGGCCCCGGCTTGCACGAAGGCCCAAGAGAACAGCTGGAATGAAAGCAAGGCCGATGACCACCTCGTCGAGGCTTACTTCGCCGGCCCCGGTACGAACGGCGATCGTGATGCAGACCCCGATCGCGAAGACCAAGCCGAGGTTGGCCCGTACCGTCGGTCCGGTGTCGTTTCGATAGAGGAGAGCAACGGGTGGCCCCCCGATGGCCGAGACCATTCCCATGACGCCCGAAGCACCACCGGCAACGAATTCGCTCCAGTTGGTCCGGCGAAACGTCGCGCTGCTCACCACCAGGGCCACACCCACCAGCACCATCACCGACATGAGAACGTCCAACGCTGGCGCCGACAGGAGTTTGAGCAGGCCCACCCCGACGAAGGCGCCCGGAATTCGACCCGCGAAGATCCAGGCCGTGCTTCGCGGTTCGACGGCGCGCCACTCCCGGACGACCATCGCAACCGTAAGGGGAAAAACCACGATCAGCTGCGGGACGGGCGCAAAGATCGGGTTCAGAAGCGACAACAGCGGCACGCTGAGCAGGGCGAAGCCAAAGCCCACCGTGCTCTGAAGAGTGGCTGCGATGAATGTGATCACGAACGCGAGGGCGAACTCGGGTGTCGCGATGTGTGCTAGGGCGTCCACTGGCGGTGCTAGGGTAGTCAGGTCTGATCATGCGGCCAACCAAGACAGCAAGCCGAATCCTCGGGCTCACCACGAGCATCCTCGACGCGACCGTTCGCAATCTCGACAATGCCCGCCGGATCACGAATTTCCTGCGTGGTCGTATGGATTTTGAGGCGCGTCCAAGCGACGTGTTCATTTCGAGCTATCCACGCTCGGGAACGACCCTCACCCAGTGGATTCTCTACTTGTTGGCACATGACCAGCAACCGGACCCGACGCACCTGACCCAAGTGTCCCCTTGGTTCGAACGCTCGCTGGCAATCGGAGAGCTCACCGCTGCAGAACTGGCGGCCTTCCCGTCTCCGCGAATCTTCAAGAGCCACCTGCCGCGCCAGTGGCTGCCTGACGGCGCGCGATACATTTACGTTGAGCGCGAGGGCCCAGATGTGCTCGTGTCCTACTTTCATTTCTATCAGGCCTACCTCGGCTTTGAGGGAACGCTCGACGAGTTTTACCGACAGTTCATGCGCGGACGCGTGCAATACGGCTCCTGGGCCGAACACGTGGCTGGTTGGCGCGAGCACGCATCCGACTCGGATGTCTTCTTGCTCCGTTACGAAGATCTTCTCAGCGATCGGCGCGGGTCTATCGAGCGAATCGTCGCGTTCCTCGGATGGGAGCGAGACGACGCCGCGATTGAGCGCGCGGTCGCCGAAAGCGGATTCGAGCAAATGAAGAGTCGTGAATCGATGTTCGACCATGCGACGGCCCTCCTGCTCGAGCGCGGTGTCAAACCGCAGTCTTTTCTGCGCTCAGGAGAAGTCGGGCAAGGACGGAGCGCCCTCAATGACGTTCAGCTTCGATCGCTCAGGGAGACACAATCGAAGGGGCGCCCGCTCGCGATTCGCGGGCTCGCCGCTTTCCTGCAGTAGCGGGCGGGGCCGATGCGTCGACTATGAACTGCAGGAAGCTCTCGGGCGTACCGGAGTCTTCGCCGGTGAGGTGACGGTACGCTCGGGCCAACTTACCCAGCAAACGGCGGTAACCTCTGGCAGCAGCGGTACTGGTGTCCGCGTAGAGTTTATGCACTGCGTTTTCACGGCTGCCAAGCAACAACCGCTCTCGGGGCTCGCGGCAAAGATACGGGCAGGCTCTTGGACGGTGCGGATTGAGCGTGCGCCCGCCGATCGTATAGGCGAAGGTCACCTGATGACCGAAGCGATTTGCGTATAAGCGATCGAAGAATGTTTCATCGTAGGTGCACGCAGAAAGCGCCCAGCCAACCTTCACGCCGGCTCCTCGCTCGCGCATGATGTCGGTCTGTACCAACTGCTGGGCGACGTAGCCGTTTGTGATCTCGAGTGCACGCTGCTTGCGCTCGATTTCGGCCGCGGGAGCCAATTGCGAGGCACGCCGGACCTCGACGGGGAAGCCAAAGTGCTCGACCAGCAACTCGAGCGGCGCCTGTGCGAGTGATGCGGCGCGGTGCACGTCCAGACGAGGAACGCCGGCGTCGCAGGCATTACTGTCGGCGATCAAGATGGTGCTCGTCGGATGGCCAAGCTCGCGCCGCACCATCTCTTGGGCGAACACCAGAATCAACACATCGACAGGAAGCCCACAGCTGGCCGCATCGGCCGCAACGCCTACACCAAACCAAGTCGAAGTTGCGTTCCCGAGCGCATCATGGGCAATCACCGGTTCGTACTGTCGTCGAGCAAAAAGCTCTTGACGGTTGACTAGCGATGCGAGGCGCTCCCCCATTTGTGTCCCACCGTGGTCAGTCATCACGTTGCATTGCCGAAAGGCTTGAACCGGCACCCTAGCGGACCTGCGCCGAGGTCGCAAAACCTTTGAAGATCCCAAAAAACCTGAACAGTTAGGCGGCAAAGTTGGTTCTGGCCGGCCAGGGCGGCATTCTGTTGTTATCCCTGTGCGTCGCCTGACAGCTCTTGCGGGTTTGTTGACCTTCATCGTCCTTTGCGCCTGGGCGGTGAGCCTTCAGCCGACCCGAGCACAAAAGACACCATGGGACCGCCGTCTTCGGACGAATGTTGTCCTGTCCGATCAGCTTGTACCGAGGGTCGACGCGCGGGCAGAGCCTTTGGACGCCCAGGAGCTCATGCGTCTGGGGCTCCGACCGCGGGGGGCTGGTCTCCTCGATCTTTCCCGTTGGCCAGACGAGCCTCCCTCGCCGGCAACGGTCTTGCCCCACGAGCTTGCCGCAGCCATGGCTGAGCTTTGCCCGGCAGGGACTCGTCACGAGGAACTATCGATCTACGCCGGGGCAATCGTCCGCTACAGCCGCGAATTCGGGGTCGACCCGTGGCTCTTGGCGGCGCTCGTGTACGCCCAAAGCGCCTGCTCCACGCAGGTGAACAGCAGTTATGGAACCGGACTGACGTTGATCAACGTCGGGATGCATCGCCAGCACATCCGGCGGGGTGTGTACCGATTCGGCGTGTATGCCCGCGACAGGTGGCGGCGAAAAGAGCTTGCCGTCGACGCGTTTCCGTTCAACCGCAAAGCCCTTGTCGACCCGGAAACCAATCTCTACTTTGCCGCCGCTTTCCTGAGCGTTTTCTACCAGCAGTGCCCGCAGATCGATCGGGCGTTTGACTCGGCTCCTCACAGGCATTTCGCCTCGCATTTCGTTTGGGGGGACAGAGTCGGGGATACAGGTCCCGAGGATCGCATCCTGACGGCGCGGAGGCGCCTGTTGCGGAGTCACGCCAAAACGAATCGCAGGGGTCGCCGGCTTTCGGGGATCTCCTTCGTCAGTCCACTCGATGGGTTCCCCCGTGTTGCGACCAGTGGTCTTGGCGAGCCACGAGGCAATGGTCGTCGGGAACACCGTGGCATCGACTTCGACTCCGAACGAGGAGAGCCTGTCCGAGCCGTAGCCTCAGGCACCGTTCGGTTCGCGGGCGTGGATTGGGAGCGACGCGCGCACATCGCACTCGAGCCGTGGGGCGCACTTCTCGTTCATGAACGCCATATGGGTCCGAGAGGTTTGTTCGTCGAGATAGACCACGGGGGCGGCATCGTGAGCCTATATGCGCATCTCGCGAGCTACGACGTCCAGGTCGGTCAAAAGATCGACGCCGGCCAGCAGCTCGGCGTCGTCGGTCGAACCGGTGTCCGAGACTCAGGCGCTCACCTGCACTTCGGCCTCTTCAAGAACGACGAAGTCTTGGATCCACTGGAGCACCTAGCCGCATACGTCTTCCCGCCGACCCTCACGCGAAGAGGCCAGGCCGATCTGCTGAGGCCAGCAAGGAAGCAACGCCGAAGACCCCAACGCCACCCCTGGAAACACCAACGCGCGCACCGACACTGGCACTGACGCCGGCGCCAGCGCTGGCACTGACGCGGACAACTGTCACTGCCCTATAGAAATAGGTGACCCGGCCCCGCCTATGCCTCCGGTTCCGCCCGAGCCACCCATGCCACCCATACCACCTCCGCCGAGGCCGACTTGGTCGGACGGCCACTGAGCGAAAATCGCCGTCACGGCGTTGCGGATCCGCTCTTCGTTGTCGGCGCCCACGTAGTCGATACCCTGGGCGAGTCCCCAAAAAATCGGCTCTTGGGTCGCCGAGGACCCGACCGGGATCAAAAGCGACCCGACGTCGAAGTCAATGATCCTCGGAACGACCCAGGCGCAAGGGTCCCAGTACCAGCCCCAATAGCCCCACCACCATCCGCCCACACAGTCATAGACGACTCCCTGCTCTTCGGTGACGGCGCCGACGTTGCCTGCCCACAGGTCGGGTTGGTTTTCTGGAGTCACCTGGTCGGGAGGGATGTATGTGTAGCCAAGGCCGGTCGGACCCATCTCTTCAATGATCAATGCATTGATCTGCGCGATCGCCGCTTCGGCGTCGTCGGGTAGCATTGGCGGGGGTTGGAGAGGGTCGGGATTGCTCTCGATGATCTCTTTGGTTATCACGCTGAAAGTCTGGAACTGCGTAAAATCAACGGTTTGATCCCAATCGACGGTAAGGCTTTCGGTCTGGACCCCGTCGTCCGCACAGCCTAAAACGAACAACGAGAAGGCCATGAAGAGCGCAAGTCGTGAGCAACAACGCATCGGGCACCTCCCCTAGGGCGGTGAGATAGCACGACTCGGATCTCATTGCATCAAAGCTCTAGACCCAGTTTCGAGGCAATGGTCCGATCGCTATACTGACCTGGTGGAGACTGGAGCGGGCGGATGAAGCGAGTACGGCTAGGACGAATCTACGGACACGCAGTGACGTTCACCGCGGCGCTCGATCGAGTCGCAGAGCTCGTCGAGCGCGGAGCCGGCGGATACGTCGTCACCCCCAATGTCGATCACGTCGTTCAGGCCGAACACAGCGAACCACTGCGGGCTGCGTATCAAGCTGCAAGCTTGTCGCTGGTCGATGGACAGCCTTTGATTTGGCTGTCGAAGTTGATGAGAGAGCCCTTCCCGGCCAAGATCTCCGGAAGCGACTTCGTCCCCCCGCTGATGCATATGGCCGCCGAAAAAGGCTGGCGCGTGTTGTTCTTGGGTGCAGCCGAAGGCGTCGCAGAAAAGGCGGCCGAGGTGTTGCGGCAGCTCGAGCCTGGCCTGCAGATCGTCGCCACGTTTTCTCCGTCCTTTGGCTTCGATGCCAAGCCGGATGAGCGCGACCGAGTGCTTCAACGAGTCCGCGAAGCGAAACCCAACCTCGTGGTGATGGCGCTCGGATGCCCAAAGCAAGAGCTTCTCATGCATCGATGGAAAGATGACATCGCCCCAGCGGTTGCGATCGGAAGCGGCGCGACGTTGGATTTCATCGCAGGCAATGTTTCTCGATCGCCGGCTTGGATGTCGAACGCCGGGCTCGAGTGGTTGTATCGACTCGTGCGTGAACCGAGGCGGCTCGCTCACCGGTACCTGGTGCGAGATCCGGAGATTCTCAAGATCGCCTGGCAGATGCTACGGCTCCCACCCGAAGCTCGAACCCTCGAGGAGACTCACACTGGCGGTCGCTGAGAAGGAGACTGAGACGGAGGTCTTGTCGGGTTGGATCCGTTGCCATCGCCTTCTCCGACAACGGTAGAGATGCCCCGCGGCGTACGGGGCGCAGGCGGTACGATGCTCTCTGGTGGAATCGTCGTCCGAAGCATGCGCGTGCCCCAAGGCGCTCGCGCGATGACGAACACGGACAACAAGATCAACACGAGGACGATCCCTGCCAGCCAGCGATTGGGCTGACGCTTCTGGAAGATGTCCCCTTGGCCAACCTCGGGCATGCGCCGCGGCGCGATCTCAAGGCCGTACTCCTCGGCCAGATCGATGATGCGGGTCGCGTGAATCGCAGGCACGCCAGATGACAAAAACACACCAAGCACCGAGGGTGGCATTTCTTCGATCCCCTTGGGTGGACGGCGATTGACCCCGGGCAAGAACTTTCGTTTGCCAACCTTGGTACCGACCGACACCGTGCCGCCACCGACGTTGACGTATGCGCGAATCGGACGATCCCCGGCGGCCTCGTAGTAGACGCGCATGCGCTCGCGGACCCTATTCTGATCGGCCGGGGCCAACTCGGGAGGCGGTGCTTCCGCTTGCTCCTCGGCAGGTCGTTTGTCTTCTTGCGCTTGAACAACCCCGATGCCGGGGATTTCGTTTCGCTCGATTGCACGCGTGAGCATTTTGCGGCCGCGCTCAGTGATGCCGATCGCCTCGTCACCGACACCCCCCAATGAGGCCGCCATTGATTTGTACGGGAAGACTCCGTTCTTTCGAAGCAAGGACTCCATGTCGAGCCAAGTGAAGCCCGGATTGTTGGCGCCCCACTGCGATGCCGCAGTGCTCGAAATGATGACAGGCTCTAGCCCGAGCTCGTGGAGCGCAGAATAAACAGCGATATTGATGGCGGGAAACGACCCGGACACCCCAACGGCAACCACATCACCGCCCTTGAGACCCAGGTCCTTGAGCCATTGCACAATGACCGCAGCAAAGTTGGGGTTCACACTGGTCTGCTTCGAGACAAGGCTGCCGCTCCCGCTCGTGATCGGCGACAAGACTTCACCGATGAGACGGGATCCGGAGGGATCGGTCTTGGCCCGTACGCGCAGCCCACGCCTCTCTGAAGCGTCTCGAATCACGTCTATCGCTTCCTTCGCCTTGCGAGCGGCAAGTAACTTCTCGCCGTAATGAGGCTGGCGCTCTTCCGAGGGAAAACGCTCGACCGCGACGAGGCCGGTGATCGCCAACGCGGTCACCAGCGCGCGCTGGACCTGGGAGGCGCCCTCCGGTTTCCAATACATCCCCCTCATATCGTGACGTCTCCCATGAACAGGACGAGTATCATTCTAACGATGATCGCCGCAGTGACGAGGCTCAACGTAGTTTCAAGCACGCCTTGTCGTTGGTACCAAATCGCGATCAGCCCTGGAATGATGAACCCGATCACGGCGGCCTCGGAAAACGGCGTGATCTGACTGCCAAGCCACCACCGAAACGCCATGCCGACGAGGTAGCCCACTAAAATCGTGAGCGCCGTGCGTCTTCGGCCGTAGACGATGGCGATCTGCGACAGACCCTTAAGGACACCGAACGTGATGAGCGCTGCGAGCAACGTGACCGCAACGTCGACGGGCTTGTTCGCATAGACCGCGATGTACCCGGGGACGACCATTCCCCCCGCCGCAAGCCCGAATAACTCACCATAGAGAAGACTCGCCGCTAGGCCGAGCCCAATGGACAACGATAGCAACTCAAACTCCGGCATGATCCGTCCCCCGGTTGGCGAAGTACTCCGCCAGTGCCAACCCTGGCCCTGCAATGTTCCCAAGCCCCATCACGAGAGCTGAGGTTTCCGCAAGACCAAGCAGAATCTCAAAAATGTCGGCCGGATGAGACCGGTCGACGAATACGAGCCGAGTGGGGTCGAGCCCACTCTTGACCGCCGCGCGGGCAAAAATGTACTGGCCGGTGCCGAGCAGCACCACTTCGTCTGCCTGCACCCAACGAGCGTAAGACTCCCCAAGTTGCTGGGAGCGGTCCGCGCGGTCCGCACGGCAGTTGAAGACGGCGATCCGCTTCTTGAGGTCTCGATGGCGTTCCAGCGTTTGTTCCCAGATGTATTTGGTTGAAATCGGGTCATTCGCAGCAAAGCCGTTGACGAAAACGAGCCGCCGGCCAAAGAACTCGATGCTTGCCTCGATCATCGCGCCGGGATCGGGCCTGGCGCGCCACATCCCTCGAAGGGCCGTGTCGGAATCTATGCCCAACTCCTCGCAGACGGCGAGCGCGAGCTGGACGTTCTCCTCGTGCTCTAGATAGGGAAAGGCGATCATATCTTCGTCTGTGAGGGGACGCTCGATGTCTTGAGCTGCGCGGAATCTCGAGCCACGGTCCTTGGCGACCTGTTCGAAAAACAAACGATGCCTCTTCTCAGCGGTCAGAAACACCCCATCGAATGGCACGGTTGCGGCCAGAGCGCGGGCGACATCCTTTTCTGTGGGGCCCATGACATCGAGATGATCCGGGCGCGCATTGGTGATCACGCCGTGGCTCGCCCGGACGAGCTTGGCCTCAGAAAGCCATTGGAGCTGAGGCTGTAGCGCCATGCATTCGACGACGAGAGCTTCGGCGCGCTGAGCTGCCGCCATGGTAACCGACTGTTTTTGCTCGATGATATTGGCACCACCGGGTCTGTAGACCGGCACTTCGCGCCCATTCGGCAAAATGAATCGGGGGACGGTCCCGGTGGTTTTGGCGAGACATCGAATACCTGCCTCGCGAAGCCCTGCGGCGATCAGGCGGGTCACGCTGGTCTTTCCGCGCGTCCCGTTGACGTGGATTCGTATTGGGATCTTGGCCAGACGCCTGCGATGCAGGATGAACTCGAGAACGCCGAGAAGCGCGAGCATCCCTGAGGTCGCTAGGATGATGATGATCTCTTTCGTCACTTGGACGTTCCCCGTCGCGGCCGAAACCCCGAATGGCGAGCGATGTAACAGCTCGCCGCTCGGCAGCAAGCCTCCTCGTTATCCCTTTGTTCGTGTCTCACGTCTCGTTTTCTGAGTATTTCCGAGCCAGATGTACTGTTGACGGTTACTAACCCTAAGAGATGATTAAAATTGTAATCAACTGTCGATGTACCTAGACACCTACACCCCTAAGGAGCAATACCGACCCTAAGGGGTGTCCATTGTCTCGAAGTGTTCTATTCGTCCTTTTGGGCTTGTTTTTAGCAGCATGTGAAGGGGTAATCGGCGGCGGGCCAAGGATCGAACGAGGTCCCGACGACCTGCCGGCAAGTGCGAGCTCCGGCGTGGGCTTCCCGAGCCAAGCGTCGCTGCTTCGCATGACCAAGCAGCAGCACCAGCGAACGCTCGAAGACCTCCTCGTCCACTTCCTCGGCGGCGACGCGCAGCCGGTCCTCGATGCCGTAGACCCGGTATACGGAATCATTCCTGACGACCCTTCCGAACTGAACTTTGGTGAGTTGGTGGGCGCAACCTTTAGCCGCATGTCGCAAAACGTCGATGAGCTCCATATTCGCGGATACTACGATGTCGCGGTCACCGTCGCGGACGCGATCGTGCAAGACGACCTGCGGAGAAATGCGCTCTT
>CAJHXN010000086.1_pt1 | contig 12353 bp, 7 predicted proteins | sample 9198401 | NCBI WGS metagenome assembly CAJHXN01 (sample SAMEA7708334, study PRJEB35096) | sediment metagenome | biome: marine neritic benthic zone biome [ENVO:01000025]; feature: sediment [ENVO:00002007]; material: shallow marine sediment [ENVO:03000034] sea grass bed [ENVO_01000059] ... | reverse complement strand
CCCAACGCTTGAATGAGATCGAGGTCCGAACCGGCGGTGTCCCGTCCGAGCGCGTACTCGACCCAATGCTTCGTATAGCAATCGTGGGTTTGCACGCGGGCTACCATCGCATCATTGAACTCGGCGGCACCGTTGAATGACGCTTGGCCGTCGCCGAACCCAAAGGATGCCGACGCGTCGACGGGCAACCCAAACTCCTCGGTCCGGTACTGGCCGAGACCATCAAAGCTCTCAAATGCAAAGCCCACTGGGTTGATGAACGTTCCGTGGCAGCTCTCGCCACATGTCCCAGGACCCGTATGCAACTCGATGCGCTGCCGGGAGGTCATCGTCATGCCGTTATCCGCGGGAATCGGGGGAAGCGCGTCTGGGGGCGGGGGAAGCTCGGTGCACAGAAGCCGGTGGTTGATGAAGACGCCCCGGTGAATGGATCCCGTGAGGCCGCCGTGCGATGCCAAGAAGCCGAGTTGCGTGAGCAGGCCGCCTCGTTGCGGTTGGGAGCTCGGACCGAAGCTAGCTTGAGAAAACGAGGCGTCGAACGCCCCCCCAAGGCCATAGATCGCAGCGAGATCATCGTTGACGAACGTGTAGGGCGCCGTCAGAAGCTCGGCCAGATTTCCTTCTTCTTCGAGGACGACGTATTCGACGAAACGTCGCGCCTCCTCGTACATGTCGTCGCCAACGCCGCTGTAGTAGAGCGGAAACTCCGACGGATCCTTGGTGAGATCTCCGTAGAGGTCCCAGTTCAGCAACTGCGCATGGAACCGTTCCAGCATTGTTTGACCGCGCGGATCGTCGAGCAGGCGCGCCGCCTGCGCTGCAATTTGCTCCGGAGTATTCAACGCGCCGCGCTCGGCCTCGTCGAGCAAGATGTCATCCGGTCCGGTGTTCCAAATCATGTATGACAGCCGCGAAGCGACCGCAAAGTCGTCGAGTTGGACGGCATCGCCGGATTGGCCCTGCCCGAGCTCGACCCGGTAGATGAAGTGGGGAGACTGAAGTAGCGCTTCGAGTAGCATGCGGACACCGGCGTCAAAGGCGTCCATCTCGGGGAAGTGCGTCGGCCCTTGGTCGAAGATCGACAGATGCGCGTCGACCTCCTCGTTTGAAAGCGTGCGTCGGTATGCGCGCCGCCCGACCTCGTGAATCACCGCGCGCGCGCGCTCGGCGCCACCGGCGGGGAGATCATTGGGAAGGAGACCCGCGAGCACCGCTGCGTTACCGGTCACGGTGTCAGCGAGGGTTTCCGCGGCAACCTGGTAGTTTCCCCAGAGATCGCTGCTCACACGCAAGGCACGAACGTTGTTGTCGAAGAAGCTGATCCGTGTGTCTGGCTCGAATGCGCCCGAAAGATTGGGTGAAGCCTGTAGGCGGAGGACGTCGCGGACGCTGTTTTCCCACTGGACATGGGTGAGCCGGGGAAATGCAGTGGCGGCTGCGAGCTCACCGGTGGCTCCACACACCGCCCGTCCGCACACCGGCGCGGAGGGGCTGCCGCCTGGACCAGCGCCAGGGCCACCGCCGGGACCGCTGCCGGGGTTGTCACCATTGCCACCGATCACTCCGTTGCAGCCCAAAAGGGCAACGCCACAGACAACCGCCAACAGTCGAGCCAACACGATTAACCCTTAAGGGCAAATGGTAGGCCCTTAAGGGTGCGAGTGTCAAGTGGTGAGCCCTATTTCCCCTGCCAATTGGGCGCGCGCTTTTCGAAGAAGGCGAGGGGGCCTTCTTTGAAGTCCTCGGTCTTCAAGATTGCGGTGGTGGCGTCATAGCCGGCGCGCCAAAGCGCATCGTCTTGATCGATGAAGGCGCGGACCGCGACGCGACGGCTCGCCCGTACGGCCAGGGGCGCATTGGTCGCCACCCGTTCGGCGAGCTTCAGAGCTTCTTCCACCACTTGCGCTTCGGGCACCACCTTGTTGACCATGCCGAGCTCATAAGCACGCCGTGCGGATAGCGGATCGCCTGTCATGATCACCTCGAGCGCGGGCGCCATCCCGATCGCACGGGGCAAACGAAACAAACCCCCGGCAGCGGCCACGAGGGAGCGCTTGACCTCGGGCAAACCGAAATTCGTTTTGTCCGAGCAAACGATCAAGTCGCAAGCGAGCGCGATCTCGGTGCCACCTGCAAGCGCGCTGCCAGTGACCGCGGCGATCAGCGGTTTGGTGCGGTCCCGCTTTGTGATGCCCGCAAAGCCGCCCTTAGCCGTAGTGAGGGCCACCGCATTTCCGGCAGCGATTTCTTTCAAATCCGCGCCCGCGCAAAACACGGGGCCGTTCGCTTTTAGAACAGCCGCCCACAATGAATCATCCTCTTCGTAACGATCGAGCGCGGTTTCAATACCAATGGCCATTTCACCATTGATGGCATTGCGCGCCTCGGCTCGATCCAAGGTAATGCTTGCGATGTGCCCTTTCGTTTCAAAACCAACGCCCATGAGCTCCGTCCCTCTCCGTTCGGTGTGCATGAAGGCTATTGAGCAGCGCAAGCGGTGCGCTGAGACCTTCTCCAGAAATGGAACCCTACCTCAAACACACGCTGTTCGCGGCGCAGTTTTTTCGCGCCTGCCTCGCCCCTCGACGCGAATTCTGCGCTTGCAACCCACGAGTTGATGGTTTCTTATCGGACCGAGGAGGGCTGATTATGAGCCGCCTACTGCCAATCGTTTTGTCGTGCCTGTTCTTGGTGTCGTTGACATCGTGCTCGGGCGATCAAGGTGCTCAAGGCGAGCCAGGGCCGCAGGGAGACCCAGGACCACAGGGGGACCCAGGACCGCAGGGCGATCCGGGACCACAAGGTAACCCGGGCGCAGCCATAGAGTTCGGGTACGCGAGCTCCGCGGCTTGCGAGACGTGTCATGCACGCCAGTACGCGTCGTGGATGAACAGTGGCCATCCCTATAAGATCGTCCCAAAGGAAAAGGTCTTGGACGGCACCGGCTACCCCGAGTGGATTCAAACCGAGGTTCACGGCGAAACCTTCGCCGTCGATGCCGACTTCTTTGATCCCCTTCAAGGAGGCGGGATGGTCCTCACGATCGACGAGGACACGTTCCCCAACGGCTGGGACGACATCGCCTACGTGATCGGCGGCTATGGGTGGAAAGCGCGTTTCATCCGCAACGACGGTTACATCGCCACGGGCTCACAGAACGGAACGCCCGACGACACGTCGGACGACGACAAAACGCAATACAACTTCCCGCTGGCGGTCGATGCCGTCGGCGCGGCGGCCTATCCCGACGTCGAAGTGAGCAGCTCGAGATATCACGCCGAAGACGAAAACACGAAGCCGTACAACTGCGGCAGATGTCACACGACGGGCTGGGTTCCGGATGACGACTGGGAGACCGACAACGATCTGACCGACAACCAGGACATGCGGGAGGGCATTCACGGCACCTGGGTGGAGCCCGGAATTGGCTGCGAGGGTTGCCACGGCCCAGCACAGGGACACGCCGACGATCCCTACAACGTCGCCACGCAATGGGATGCCGGGGCATCGTGCTCGAACTGCCATATTCGATCCGATGTCTACGAGGTCGACACGAGCGGAGGCTTCATCCGACACCACGAACAGTTCGAAGAAGTCATCCAGGGCAAGCACGCCGCGCTCTTGTGCTCGGGCTGCCACAACCCCCACGAACCGGTGAGGTACGGGGACATCTACGAAGGTCTCGAGGGGATGCCAAACGATCCAAACCCGGTGTTCGAAAACTTCAGCGGGGTTCGGGTCAAGTGTGAGTCGTGCCACTTCAACGAAGCGCAGAGCTACGCGCAGTGGGCTACCGATGGCCTCGGGGCGATGGCGCTCGTGACTTGTGAGCAGTGCCACATGCCGAAGGTGACCAAGTCGGCCGTCAGGGCAGGCACATTCTACGGGGATACGGCCACGCATTTGTTTGGCATCAACGCCGGAGTCGATCCGATCAACCCGAACAACAGCCTGTCGACAACCGGAGCCGGGCCAACCGGGGCAAGTCCCGCCAATCCCTACATCTCGCTCGATTGGGCCTGCGCTTCCTGCCACAGCGACGAGGCGGAGATGAATCCCACCTTCTACGACTGGGCGCTCAACGCCATCACGAGCAATGGCGGCGTTCATGGCGGCTCGCCGATGCCCTCACCTCTCTAGTGCGACTCCAGATCTCCGTTGGTGATCTGGCCCACGCCCTGAATCAAAAAGCGCGGCACGTCGCATCGCGGTGGCTCAACCGCGCCTTCATTCCGCAATTCGCAAGGCAATCTTGCCGCGCACGCTGCCGGAGGCGAGCGTGGTGAGCGCGGTGCCGATCTCCGACAGCGGAAACGTTTGCTCGACCGACGGTGCGAGCTCGCCGGTGCTGAGCCATTGCGCGAGCTGATCGAGGTCGGCTGCTCGCGACTGCACTGTGACGAAGCTGCACCGTTTGCTCGAGAAGATGCTGAGCAGCATTCCTCCGAGCAAAGCGGCCGTCGGCAGCAGCGTGACGTAGGCCCCACCGCGGTTGAGCAGCCCCTTCACCTCCCGGAACGAAGACATCGAGGCGGCGTCGAGAAAGACGTCGTAGGTTTGCTCCAGGGACTGAAGTGGAGTCTTTCGGTAGTCAATGACTTCTTCGACGCCCAGGCCTCGAACGAAATCGGCCTTTGCCGCGCTCGACGTGCCGGTCACGTTCGCGCCGAGCGCCAGGGCGATTTGGACGGCATAGCTTCCCACGCCACCCGACGCCCCGTTCACCAATACTCTCTGACCTGGTTTCAGCCGCCCCCTGTCGCGAAGACCCTGGAGCGCAGTGCATCCAACAGTCGCTGCCGCCGCGGCTGCCTCGTACGAAATGCCCGGGGGCTTCACGCCGACTCGGTCTGGTTTCACGGCGACCAGCTCGGCAAAGCTCCCCTGCTTGGTGGAAAACGAATACGCGAGAAATCCAAACACCTCGTCACCGACAGACCGCCCTCGGACATTCGCGCCGACCTCTTCGACGACGCCGCTGAAGTCGAATCCGATCGCCGTAGGGTGGTTCTTGGCGTGCAGAAACCTACCGCCGTCTTTGCCAGTGATTACTTTGAGGTCGGCCGGATTGACCGACGCGGCATGCACCCGAACCAAGATCTCGTCCGCCGTAATGCGAGGCACGTCGAGGTCCCCGATCCGCAAACTGTCGATCGTCCCGTACCGATCGAGGATGGCTGCCCGCATCCGATCCTCCCTGTCGTAAGCTGCCGTTGTATCACGCTTGGAAAAAGGGGATGTCCCCTTTTTGATGGCTGGCGGTCGCTCGCGTGTATAGGATTTGCCGAGTTCATGAGGCTCGCCGTTGCGTGCATACTCGTTCTCGGCTGCGCTCGTGGCCCGAGCGCGGTACAAGGGTCTTCAGCAATGGCGGTTTTCCCAAAGGAAGACATGGAGCTCACGCGGCTGCTCGTCGTTCGAGATACCGCCGTGTCCACGGCCTGGTACCGCGACGTTCTCGGTGCGGAGGTGGTTCGAGAGTACGGCTCGTCCGTGGTCCTCGAGTTCCTCGGAAGCTGGCTCTTGCTGGTGACGAGCGGTGGCCCGACCGAAGACAAGCCCACGGTGTCGTTTTCGCCGCCCGCCGACCCCGACACGGTGAGTGCGGAGATGATCGTACGCGTCGACGACTGCCGGGCGGCGTACGAAGAGCTCTCGGCCCGAGGCGCCAAGTTCCTGACCCCACCGGTCCGCTGGGACCACGGCGAAATTCGAGCCTTCTTCCGAGACCCGGACGGACACTTGTTCGAGATCAGCGAGCTCGTGAATTAGCTATGCGCGACGAGCGTGGCGGCCCACGCGACATCACATCTAGTACCGCGCAATTCGGCTCTCACCGTGATCCCGATGGGCTAAGTGAGCCCCCCTACGCTTCGGGGCCAATTCGCGCTACGCTCGCCGCTCAAGACGACGTGAGCTCCCGTCCCGACGTCGTCGCCGAAGGTGGTCCTGGATGAAGAGTCAAAATCTTGGATGGTCGTCGCTGCTCGCGCTCATCGCATGCTTGCCAGCGTGCGGGAGCGATACCAGCGCGACTCCTGGCGAGGGTGAGTGCTTCGAAAGCACCTTCGCAGCGATCCAATCGAAGGTCTTCGATGCGAGGGGCTGCACGAGTAGCACTTGTCACGGCAGCGACGCCACCCCAGCTGGACAGTCGCTCTTACTGCTGCCCGATGTGGCGTACGCCCGCATGTTGCGTGCGCCCGCGAGCTCGCACGGCGCGCTCAACTTAATCGAGCCCAACGATGAAGAGCTCAGCGTGCTGTATTTGAAGCTCGACGCACGCACCAACGGTGCCAACCTCAGTGACCGGGGTGTGTCGGGGAGCGGTATGCCGATTGGCGGCGACGCGGTCAGCGTCGAGGAGCTCGCTTACGTTCGTACGTGGATTCGTGCGGGCGCGCCGGAAGCGGGTGTGGTGGCAGGAACCGAGGCGTTTCTCGGTTGCGGCGGATCAGTGCGCGCCGACCCAGCAAAGGTCGCGCCCCCTGACCCACCGCCCGCCGGCGAAGGCGTGCAGCTCTACTCAGGTGCCTGGGAATTGAGCCGGGAGAGCGAGGACGAGGTCTGCTTCGTCACGTACTACGACTTCGATGCCCTCGTTCCGGAGAATGCTCGGCTACCGTGCCCGGCAGAGGCTTGGGGCCCGAACCGCGATTGCTTCGCGTACGGCGAGATCTTCTTGGCGCAGGATGCGCAGTCTCACCACTCGATCATTCAAAACTTCGTTCCCGCGCGCTTTGAAGAGGACCACCCGCGCTACGATCCCGCGCATCCTGACGGCAACTTCGACCCAATGCACCCGGATTGGAAGGAATGGCGTTGCCTCGGCGGCGAAAAGAGCGGCGAGGCCTGTGATCCGACGGCGTCAGGTGTCTGCGGCGCGCGCAGTAACTGCGGAACCGTACCGGCCACGGCGGTTGGCTGCATCGCCTACACGGGTGGACCGGCGGAAATCGGTGCGCTCGACGTACGCGCGATTACCAACCCCTCGTTCGGACAACGTCGCACCGTCGCGGTCGTTCAAGAGTTCCTATTCACCGAAGAGATGCCGACGGGCGTCTACGCCACGCTGCCCGTCGAAGGCTACATGATCTGGAACAGCCACGCCTTCAATCTCACGACCAAGGACACGACCATCGAGCAGTATCTCAACCTGCATTTCGTCGACGCCGCCGACCGAGTGTTCCCTCGTGAAGAGATCTTCGATGCCGGTGACCTCTTCGGGATGACATCTGTGGCGCCGTTCTCCGAGCGGGAGATCTGCCGCACGTTCACCATGCCCCTCGGCGGTCGGCTGCTCACGCTCACCTCGCACATGCACTCGCATGGCCGGCTCTTCCGCATCTGGGCACCGCCCAATCAGCCGTGCGAAGTCGGCCCGGACTGCACGCCACCCAGCGGCGAGCCGATGTACGTGAGCAAGATCTACGACGACCCGCTCTACCTTCGGTATCAGGAACCCGATCTGCCTACGTTCGAAGGCGACGAGGCAAGCCGGACGTTCAAGTATTGCGCCATCTACGACAACGGCGCGACCGAAAAACCCGTGAAGCGCAACTCCGAGCGCCCGGACGCCAACACCTGCTCCCTGCTGGACGTGGTCAGCTCTCTCACGGCCGCCCTACCGGCTGGCTTCACTCCACCTGGTAGCTGTGGCTGTGCCGACGAAGAGCTCGCTTGCATTGGCGGAGACGACCAAGGCGCGCTTTGTGGAGGCGACGCGGCCGCGTGCAGCGGCGGCGGCGAATGCGACGCCTGCCCGCTTTGGGGCGGAATCACCACCGAGGACGAGATGTTCCTGCTGCTAGGCTCGTACTACGTCGACGCCCCTTGAGCTACGCGGGCTTCTGCGCAGTTCGGGCGCTGAAAGCTCAGACAGGAGCCCTACTCGGCACTGAGCTCTTGACCACGCTGCTCGGACTTCTCCCACATGCGAAGGTAGCCCTCGGCCGACTTGAACAGCGGCTCGAGCTCCTCATCCGTCACCCCGTCGCGTCGAACGTCTTCGATGAGCTCTGCCACCAGCCCAAGGTGGGCCATACCTTCGGTGTTGAAGTCGATCGTGCGGTTGCCGACGACGGGCTCCGTGAAGGTAATGTCGCCTGCATAGGATGTGAACGGATAGGTGATGGGATCTGTTTGCGGATCCCCGCAGTTCGCGTTCTCCCCGAACCTTGGGCGCGGCGCGCCAGCAAAACCGTTGAAGTCGAACCCGAAGCCCTCGGCGGGGAACGCGCCCTTATCTCGCATCAGCTGGATACGATTTTGATAGCCGTCATCCATCGTGGCGGGCACGGTCGCAGACCGGCACCGGCCGAAGTTGGACTTCGACACGCCGCCGAGCTCGTAGAGAAGCCCATCGTGGTTGTTCCCGTGCGTCCCCGCGGCGGGATAGTCGTTCTCGATCATGATCTCGAGCGCGCGTTGGCGCGATAGTCGTGGCATGTGGTCGACTTCGAGGACCATCCCCCGCCGCATCATCTGATCGATCAAGAACTCGCCGAGGTTCGTGAGCCCGGTCCGCTGGCAGTAGTCACCTTCCAAGGGAGGCGCTCCTAGGAGCTCGATGAGGTCAGGGACACCGCCAAGCAGGGAATTGAGGGGATCGCCGGCAAAGCCCGAAAAACTAAGCGGCGGATCCGAATCGAACGCTACGCGTGGCATGTTGAGTGCACCAAACGGCACGTCTCCACCGTCGAAGTTGCGTGGCACATCGGCCACACCCAGGTCATCGCACAGGGCGTAGTTGGTCCAGTGTCCGGTCTGGATGACGTTGCCCAGATCGAGGATGCCGCGGTCTCCGTCACCCGCGGAAAAGGCGTTGTCGAACTTGTGAACCGGAAACAGAACGCGAACGCCTTTTTCGTGGTATTCGTCGAGCTTTGCGACGACATCGGCCTCTGTGCATTTGGCGAAGCCCTCAGGTGGCACCAGGAAACAGTCGAAGAGCACCGACGTCTCAATTCCAAGTACGATTGCGAGCTTTCCGTCATTGATGACTTGGCGCGCCTCGTCGGGCGACGTGACGACGCGAAGCCACCCTTCTCCGGGCCCGCCGTTCAGTGCGTCGACGTACCGTTCGAGAGCGTAGGTCTCGTCGATGATCCGATCGACCGCCACCATGTCGTTGCAGGAGTATCGCGCCGGCTGTGCTCCAAGGCCCACCAAGAGCTCACAAAGGACGTGATTGGTTGTCGCATGCTGGACCATCAGCCGAAGGCCGCTGAGGTACGCGCGCTCTACCCACCTGTAGTACTGCACTTGATGCGTGGCACTCTGGAATGCGTCAGGCCACGCTGAGAAATCGGGATATCCGGCGGTTTCATGGGTCACCGGTGCCGTTGCGGTCACGAACAAGCTGAGCAGATCGCTTGGAGCTATGCCGTCGAGGTCGCCGAATGCGAAGCCGAGTAGATCTTGTTGGCCGTTTTCGCCGTGGAAGGGTTCGCAGCTGGGCAGGGCGTGTTCGACGCCGAGCCGGTGATAGGGTGCGCCGTGAAAGATGCCACCACCTCCAAAGGCAAAGTTGGAGAACAAATGTGCGTGCGTCTCCACGAATCCAAACACCGAGCCGTCGTCGAACTCGATCGGCATGACCTCGCCTTCGGCGTCGAGAGTGAGCTCCGGAAAGGTCGCGCAGTTGGATTGCTCGAAGAGCAAGACGTCGGCGGCATCGGCGGCGTCGGCGACGGAGCCTTCCGCCGTTAGGTACTCACCGGAACGACGATGTCGCAGTCGAAAGCGATCTGGATCATCGCCCGACGCCTCGAGCTCCCATTCACCCTCAGACTCGAAGCTATCGTCGACGCTGACGTCGCCGCCGATCACGGTCGTGTCGGAGAGGAGCTCTGAGCGGCGGTGCAGACGGTCTCCGTCTTCAGAGACGAGGTACTGCTCGCTCTGATCGAAGAGCAGATAGGTACCCAAGTCTGCTGGCCTCATGCGGAAGCGGGCGGCACTGTCGAGGGAAGACGCCGAGATCTCGAACTCGTCGCCTGAGTCGGAAGCCGCGAGATACTGAGACGTGCCCACGACGCCGATCGAGAAGCAGCCGGTCGCGTAGCTGTAGATCGTCCCGGCCGTGGCGGGTGGGAACGTGTCCCCGAGCCCGCTAGGCGAGTCATCGCCGCAAGCGCAGAGGAAGGATGCCGCAACGAGCAGCGGGAAGGTCAAGAACGGGTAACGCATGATCAACACCCTTTGGAGCTGGCAAGGTGCCATTGGTATCCCAGTTTCCGGGAATGTCCCACCCGAAAAGGCGTCTCGCCGAAAACAAGGACCCTCTTCTTGGCTGTAGAAAGCTCAAGCATGAGGTGTTCAGCGCAATTCGGGGGCTGAAGGCCTCTCCCCGGAGACGTGTGAGCCCGATGGGCCGGGAGAGCTCGGCTTTCCCGTCGGCTCGAAAAGAGTTAGATGGGCGCGATTCGGGAGCTGAACCGCGCTGAAGGAGCAGACTATGACGACAGAGCCGGGTCACTTTCGTCGCGGCATTGCATGGACCACAGTGCTGACCGTCACGCTGCTCCACGTTTCTCCAAAAAACGTGGCAGCCGAGGAGCCGCCTCCGACCGAGGAGGCCGAAGCGGTGGAGGAACCCGCAGCATCTTCGGAAGAGGCGCTCGCCGAGGGTCAGGGTGCGGGCACAGTTCCTGACTTGATCACGGCCACAGGCGGCGTTCCTGCCGAAGCCGCCGATGCCAACACGGCAATCGAAACGGTGAGAGACAGCATGACCCGCGTGGTCGAGCATGCCGAGACGGGCATCGGCGACACGTACCTCATCGAGTTCGGCGACACCTTCGACTGGGTGCAGATGATCTCCGGCGAATGGATCAAGGGCGAAATCGAGCGCATGCGCAGTGACACGCTCGAGTTCGACAGCGACAAGCTCGGGATGCAGAACCTCGATTTCGCGGATGTGTCGCTCGTCCATTCGCCTCGAGTCAACACGTACGTATTCGACGATCGCATTTCGGCAACGGGCCGCGCAGTCATCACCGGGGAGTTGGTGATCGTCGAGACGGACGAGGGCACCAAGACCTTCCCCCGGAGCGAGCTCGAGTCGATCATCGAGGGCGAACGAGAAAGAGACTGGTGGTCGATGAAGCTTCGGTTCGGCCTGACCCTGAATAGGGGCAATACCGACCAAGTGACCTACGACATCATGTTCAACACGCGCCGAGAGGATCGCCTCACCTTGGTCAACCTCAACTACCAGGGCACGTTCGGCAAGACCGACGGGGCTCAGAACGTAAACCGCCACTTGGGTGAGTTCCTATTCAACGTCTTTCTCGGGAGCCGTTGGTGGGTCACACCGGCATTCGGTCAGCTGTTCAGCGATCGCTTCCAAAACATCAAGTTCCGCGCCACACCGGCAGCTGGCGCGGGCGTCCACATCATCGATGCCTCCAAGGTGACGTGGGATTTCGTGACGGGCCTCGGCTATCAGTACCTGAACTACAGGGACGCGTCGCTGCTGACATCGGGCAGCAACCCCCAGAACGACGGCTTCATTCCGCTTTTCACCTACGCCGACTTTGACATCACCGGTGACATCGACCTGACGCTCAGTTGGCTCACCAACCTCGTATTCACCACGATCGGCAATACCAACCACACTGGCAAAGCCAATCTTGCAGTCGAGCTCATCGAGGTGCTCGACCTCGACATTGCGTTCACCTATCTGCGGACCGAACGTCCTGGACCGCCACCCGACGCGACGGCCCCACCAATCGAACAGAACGACTACATTCTCGTTGTCGGTATCAGCCTCGAGCTCGGCTAGGTCGCTCTCGCGCGTTACGGAGCGGCCGCGATCAGCTCGGCGATGCGCCGCGCGATCTCCGCTCCCTGATCGTCTTGCAGGAAGTGGCTGGCTTCGGGGAGCCGCGTGTGGGGTTGGCCTTGTGCTCCGGGGATGTTGTCGATGAGGTTTTGTTGCACCTCGCAGCTGCCGAGGTTTCCGGGATCGTTGCTTGCCCAGATCGTCAGGAAGGGCTTGTCGTAGCTCTGCAAGCCGGCCCACGCCTCTTGGGTTTGTCCGCCAAGCTCGTTCACCAGGGATGGAAAGGTTCGTGGTCCGGCCATGTAGATGCGGCTCGGGAATGGGGCATCGTAGGCGGCCTCTTCTTCCGAGGGGAGGTCGTAGTAGGTCATGGCTTCGACGACTTCGGCAGCGTGAAAGCTCGCGGCCTTCATGGCGTACTCCATCCAAGCGCCAAAAAAGTCCCCCGGGTCGAGGATGCGGTTGCAATCCTCATCGTAGAACGGCGGCTGCTGAGGAGGAATCGCGGCGAACACCGCCTGGAGGTCGGGATCGATCTCGTTTGGATTTTCGACACGTGGGTATG
>CAJHXN010000283.1_pt1 | contig 12358 bp, 10 predicted proteins | sample 9198401 | NCBI WGS metagenome assembly CAJHXN01 (sample SAMEA7708334, study PRJEB35096) | sediment metagenome | biome: marine neritic benthic zone biome [ENVO:01000025]; feature: sediment [ENVO:00002007]; material: shallow marine sediment [ENVO:03000034] sea grass bed [ENVO_01000059] ... | reverse complement strand
AGCGTCAGCGACGGTGTCAGTGTCAGTGCCAGCCCCGTAAAGCGACTTCGTCGCCACGGGGCAGGGTGTCAGCGAAGCCCCGTGGACGGCGCGAAAGCGTCGGCTCTACGGGGTGCCAGCGTTCGAGATCGGGTCCGCGATTCTTACTCGCTCTTCTTGTTCACCACGAAGCGTAGGTTCTTGAACTCGGTTTGGCCGAGGGTGTAGATCACCTCGGAGAGCGTTCGGTATGGGGTGCGTTTGTCGGCGATGATCTGGACGTCCCCGACGAAGGGTTGGTTTGCGAAACGTTGCGCCGTGCGCTTCTTGCGGTCTCGGATTTCACTCAACTTCTTGTAGAGCGGGGTGATCAGGAACCCGCTGCTGCCGCCTTGCTTTAGGCTTGGGTCGACGATCCCGTTTCGGAGCTCGAGGATCGGCTTGCCGTCGACAACCACCTCGCCTCGCGAGATCTGTACCGGAAGCGCATCACTGAGCTCGACCTTGGAGGTGGAGTAGGGGATCCGGAGCTCGCTGCTCTCTTGAACGGCTGCAGCCGAAGACGTGGCGAACATGGCCATCATGTAGACGAGCAGGATCGTGAGCATGTCCATCATCGGATAGATGTTCAGCCCAAAGTGCTCTGGCTCGGCCCTGCGCCTGAGCTTGGCCCTGACGACCCGATTCACATAGGCCATCGAGACGGGCTGCTCCTCGACCGGTGGCGCCAAGGAGTTTCGCGTGAGCGCTTTGCGTTCGTTGTCGGTCATCGAATCCCCGCCGATAGTAAGACATCGGGGAACAGCAGTTTGTCTTTCGTGCCGCGCACAGCATCCATTGCGGCGACCAAGTGCTCATAAGGCACCTCTGGGTCGGCGCTGAGCGTGACACGCGTCTCATCCTCGAACTGCTGCTTGACCCGAGACACGCAGTTCGTGAGCCCAATCCAATCCTGCTCTCCGTTCATCCTGGCCGGCACTGTGAGCACCTTGCCCGGGGCGGTAGTCGCACATCCCCGCGCGAGCTTGCCACCTGAGCCGGAGACGATGACACCCGCGCTCGTCACCGTGACATTGAGGTTCAGGGCCTCGTTTTGGGCTGCTCGGCTCCCGACGCCGCCTTTGCGGTACTGAGGGAGAGCTGCCTCAACCTGGGAGAAGAACGCGATCGTAGTCAGGCTCATCAGCAAGAACATGATGATATTAACCACGATGTCCAAAAACGGAACGATATTGAGCTCCTCGCTGACCTCGGAAGGATCCGGGTCCGGGATGTTGACGCGCTTTCGAACGTAGGCTCGTTGGCGTGGTGTGAGTCGCGCGGGCATCTTTGGCCCCGATCAACCGCCCTGGCGACGCAGTGTGAGGAGGTTCTCGAGCTGCATCGTGACCTTCTCCATCTCGTGCTTGTGCCGTTTGGTGAGACCATGCAGCACGAGGTGAGCGACCATGAAGATCACCGCGATCAAGAGACCGAGAAAGGTGTTCCACATCGCCTCGGCGATACCCGCGGAGAGCAGCGCCGTCTTTTGAGAGGGGTCGTCGATCGTGCCGACCGCTTTGAACGCGCGGATCAAACCGCTGATCGTCCCAAGCAAGCCGATCAAGGTCGCGATGTTTGCAAGCGTCCAAAGGGAGCCCGTCCGCTTTTCGAGCGCGGGGATCACCTCGGACATCTTTTCCTCCATCGAAGCGATGACGGCCTCTTCGCCGCGGTTGACTTGCGTCAGACCGGACTTGACGACCTCGAGCAGTGGTATGGCCTTGGCTTCGCACTGACGTATCGCGCGGTCGATGTTGCCGGCTTGTACGAGCTTGCGAATTCGGTTCATGAACTCGGGCGCATCGACGCTGTAGTTCATGCGGATGTACCAAGCGCGATCGATGATGACACCGACGCCAAAAGCCAAAACCCCGAGATTGATGAACGAAAACGGAGCACCTTCGAGTAGTGCCTCCCAGATTTCATGCATGCTTGCGGCTCCCTCCGGCTCGCCCGAGATCTTGGCGAGTTACCCCAATTTTTAGCTCCCCTTCAGTCGTGCTGGAATTCGGACCCAGGGGCTGGAATCCATTGAAATCATTACGACTGTCGGGGCAAACCCCTTGTGGACGGGCACGCTACCCCACGCCCGTGAGCGTTGTCAACGCGGCTACAGCTTTTTCACGCTCTTCGCACCCAAGCTCCCGGCGTGGGGGGTTTCTAAGGAGTTGAATCGGGCACGATATTGACTTGCTGGATCCAACCGTTATCATCCCTATGTAGTAAGCAAACCACGGGAATGCTTACTGTTCTGGGGGGAACAGCGAGTTTTAGACAGAAGACAGTGATGGGGATTGCACCGTACTCACTCGGGGTCCGGATAGCACTGTTAAAGTAAAGTTCGCAGGAGGCAGTAAAAATGGCCAAGTTGGCGTATCACTTTGAAGCAGGCGGATGGGCGATGTGGCTGATCCTCATTTGTCTGGTGGTTGCGATCGGCTTCACCGTCGAGCGCGCGATGTACCTCTACAAGTCGTCGATCGACAAAGACGAGTTCATCGCAAAGATGCAGAAGTGCATCACCGCCGGAGATGTGGCGGGAGCGATCAAGGTTTGCTCGGCGGAGCACAACCCGCTGGCTCGGATCGTCAAGCAGGGTTTGCTCAAGGTGAACCGGCCTGATGCCGAGGTTCAAGCGGCCATGGATGAAGCGGCTCTGAAGGAGCTTCCGCAGATCGAGCGTCGCACGCCGTACCTCGGCTTGCTCGCGAACGTAGGCATGCTTTTCGGTCTTTTCGGAACGGTCGTGGGTCTGATCACGGCGTTCGGCGAGGTGGCCAAGGCCGACGCGGCCAGCAAGGCGACCGGCTTGGCGAAGGGCATCGAGGAAGCGATGAACTGCACCGCGTTCGGTCTCATCACTGCAGTCTTCGCGCTTTTGATGCTCGGCATCTTGAACGGCAGGACGCAGAAAGTCATCGATGACATCAATGCGGCGACCGTGCAGGTGCTGAACCTGGTAGTGGGCAACCGCTCGAAGGTCGATCTTCAGAACATGCCGGCCGAGTAACGGCGAAAGGGCGTCTAAGTGGCATCGATCGAAACAGGTGGTGGCGGCTCTGGAAAGAAACCGGTCAATCAGGAAATCCCCCTGATTCCGTTTATCGACCTCCTGCTTTGCTGCGTGATGTTCTTGTTGGCGACCGCGGTCTGGAACCAGCTCGCCGCAATGAATGCCAATCAGCAAGTTCCAGGGCAGGCCTCGACCGAGGACGCCCCACCCGAAGACGAAAAAGTGAAGCTCATCCTACAGGTGCGAAACTCCGGCTATGTGCTGGGGTCTTCGGCCGGGGAGAGCATCGACATCAAGAAGCGCGTCGTGGCTGACCAGCGCGAGTTCGATGTCGACGAGCTCAAAGCCAAGCTCGCTCAGTGGAAGCAAGCTTGGGACAAGCGCGAGGATTTGATCGTCGCGCCCGAGGATGGCGTCCGATACGAAGACGTGATCGTAGCAATGGATGTCGCGTCTGAGGCCGGGTTCTCAGCCCTGTCGATGGCCGATGGAGCAGCGTTCCTGTAACGGAGAAGAGACATGGCGATCAAACGGCCACAACCAGAGCTGCTCCACCACATCCCGCTGAGGTTCGTTCGGGACCGCGTCGCCGGTCATGGGCGAAAGGCGGTGGACCATCAAATCCCGCTGATACCATTCATCGATTTCTTGATCGTTCTCGTGATCTTCCTGCTGATGTCGTTTTCGGCATCCGGTGAGTTGATCGCGCAGCAGCCGACCATCACCATGCCGGCTGCCTCGAACACCGAGCAGATCGTGATTTCACCGATCGTGGCGGTCGACGAGCGTGTGATCACGCTCGACGGAACGCGGGTCGCCGACACCCAGACCCTGGGCGCGACAGCTCAGGTCGATCGCATCGAACCGCTCATCCAGGGGCTCGAGACCGAAAAGCGCAAGTGGGAGACCATCCACCCATCGGAGCCATTTGCGGGACAAGTCATCGTCCAGGCAGATCGCAACATCGACTTCCGAGTCGTGAAGAAGATCATGTTCTCGGCCGCCGCCGCTGGCTACGGAAACGTCAGCTTCGCGGTCAATCAGCGCGAAAAGTAGTACTGTCCTGCCATGGAGCCTTCGGAGCTCACTCCTGCCGAGTTCGAAGGCGGCGCGAAGAACCGATACCGACCTCCGCTGCCGTGGAAGCGTATCGGTTTGTTGCTGTTGCTCGTGGCACTGGTCGTCGGAGGTTACTTTTGGCGCCAAAAGGTTCGCGCCGACGCGCTTCGAGAGCGGATGTACGTTCAGCACACCGAGGAGGTAGAGGCCACGCTCGAGGCGCTCGAGCAAACTCGAATCGACCTCGGACAAAAGGCGGTAGCAGCGAAGTCAGGGGCGGCCAATCGGCTGGTCGACGCGGAGGTTCCGCTCTCGGCGCTCCACGACAAGAGGGTCATCTACTTGCGGGTGCTTGCCACAGACCTCGTTTCTGAGGACGCCCTGCGGGCTGCGATCGACGCCGAAGAGAAGGACGCGGTAGGCTCCTGCCTCGGCCACGAGCTGATTGATCTTTCCGCCCTTTCGGACGTGCCCGAGGTGTTGACCGCAAAATGGCTGGTCGGAGCCGAGGAGACCAACGACATGATGCGGCTCAGCGTTCGCGAGGAGCAGCTCACTCGGGCGATCGAACGAGAACTGCCGGCGCTAGCCGAGCTGGTGCCGGCCGACTACTTCCTCTTGTTGGTCGTTCAAGGGCAGAGTCGGCTTCGCGACCCCGTGGACGTGTTTCTCTGGGACCTCGACGAGGACCAGCTGGTGCTCCGATCGCGAACCGAGAACCGCGGGCGATTGATCACGGTGGTGAGCCGTATCGGGCCCAAGACCGACGGAACGCGTGCCAACGGCGATCCGATCGTCACCGCGGACTGCTCGATCGCCGCGCACGTCAAGGCCCAGCTTGGAGAGCCGACGATGGACCTGGCATCGTCGGATTGACCTGTCCAGTTTGAGCATACTCGATCCGTTCGATCCAGCGTTGTGCTTCGGCTGCTGCTGCCCGGCTGATCGTCACGCGCTCTTGCCAAATCTGTCGCGCTTCGTCATACGCGCCTTCGGCGAAATAGGCGATGCCGAGCATCCGCCCGAGCTCCCGCCTAAAACGTTGGGTCGGAACGCCACGTGCATTGGCCTCTTGCAATAGTGGCAGCGCGAGACCGTATCGTCCCTGGAACAACAACTGTCTTCCCTCGAGATAGTGCCCAAGTCCATCGGTTCTGGCATCCGCCAACGCTTGAGCGACGTGGACCGCCACGGGTGCCGACGGCGGCTCGATCAGCATCTCGTATACCAGCGCTTGCTCTTTTGGGCTTGCCGCTAGGGCTAGCTTTTTGACCTCGGTTTGCCGTGCAGGACCGTCGGTTCGAGGGATCGCGAGAAGCTCATCGTAGAGCGCTGCCGCTTCCTCGAGGCCGCCGAGCGTCCAACTTGCATCGGCGAATTGCTCGAGCGCCGTTGCGACGATCGGCTTTGGAGCGTTCATCGCCGCCCGGAGAGCATCGAGCTCAGTGCGGGCCTGTGCTTCTTTGCCTGTTCTTGCCAGTGCACCGATCAGCGCGGCGTGCGCTTGGGGGTCGTTCATGTCGACATCCAGGATGGCGCGGCAGGTTTCGAGCGTCCGTGTGTCGTCGCGCGCCGCGGTGTCGCCAGCCAAATCGGCCCGAAGCTTTGCCAGCCGATGCGGGCAAACGGCCGTGAAGATGCTCGGCTGCGCGAGGGCGACTTCAGCGACTCCACGCTCGTGATCGGTGACCGGTACCTCGGAAAGATACGCATGCCACTCGGTCTCGAGCGTATCGAGGTCGTCGATTGTCCCGTCGCGGTAGTCGCGTAGGAATGCCTCGTGGCCGCGCGTCGCAATCGAGAACCGTGCAAGCGATCCTGCGGCCATGTAGGCGCGCCGTGGTGGCAGAGCGCTGAATCGAAGACTCATCAATCTGTCGGCGTCGGGCAACTCGTCACGGTCAAGCATGATCCGTGACCACTGATCGGGATCCATGTCGTCGCGCACATCCCAAGCCAGTGCGACGGCCGCCGCTTCAATGACACCGGAGTTCGGGAGCAGTCCCCCAAAGCGTCCGGCGACGGAAAAGGGGCCCTGTGCAGCGTCTTTGAGCACGGCGTGGGCGATCTCATGTCCAAGCACAGGGTGCGGCCAGCCACCGGCATGCAGATAGACCTCGTTTCGCCAAGGTTTGGCGATCAGTGTTCTCCCGACGCCGACCAGCGTCTTCTTCTCCTCCTGATTCCGAAAGAAATACGCGGTGACCGGCTCCGTCGATTTGAGTCCGAGCAGGCTCCTAGTCCGCGCGACTTGGAAGTCGCAGTCTTCGACTAGGCGGGTTGCGCTCTCAGGGGGCGTCTCCCGCGGCATGTGAACCACGCAGAGCTTTCCTGTCTCGCTCTTGCCCAGCTGTTCGGACAGATAGTCCGCGGTGATCCAGAATCCGAGTTGGTCGCCGATCGCATACGACCCCGCCACGAGCCCAAGCATGGCGAGACCCGCGATGAGAGTGCCCAGTCGGTAACGCCAGCCGCGACCAAAATGAAGCAACTCGGAGACGCGATCCCAAAGGCCGTCAAAGAGTAGGACCAACGCGGCGATTGTGACGAGGGAAACCGCTCGGTAGATGAGATAGCGCCCGGGGATGGGCACGAATTCGTCGTAGATCGCGCCTGGGAAATACCCTGCGAACGCCCCAAAGACGTACACCGTCGGCGTCGCATAGAACGCCCAGAGGCCCCATAGAAGGCCGCCTACCGGGACCGCGGCCGCCACCCACGGAGACCAACGTGAGCCGCCCAAGAGGGCAGCTGTCCAGACGCCGGTGACCGCCGCCAACACGCATCCCAGCGCGGGGCCAAGCAACATGAAAGCAAGCCCCTCCCACGGTGCGCACTGACGCACTCTAAGCGAGTTCAACGCGAGGATCACCATGGGGATGGCCCAAATGACGAGCCCGCTGCCGATCGCGCCAGACATGATGTCGATGCCACGCGCCGAGCCCTCGCGGCGCTGGTAGTTGGCGGACGTGGCGGCGACCCAGGGAGGCAAGACGATGCCCAAGACGAGTGCGCTTTCGACACCATGCACGCCGAGCAACGGATTGAGCGCCATCGTGGCGCCCGTGACGACCCCAACCAAAGCAGACAACCAAAACGTGGGCGATGTTGTCACGGGCTATTCGGCGGCTGCGGGCGCGGTCGTAGGGTCGGGCACCGAGACGAGGCGGAGGATTTCGTCAACCCGCGACACGAGGCAGATCTCGATGCCCTCGCGAACCTCATCGGGGACTTCCTCGAGGTCTGGCTCGTTGCGTTTCGGGAGCAGAATCCGCTTCACACCCGCGCGATGGGCTGCGAGACACTTCTCTTTGATCCCGCCAACTTTGAGGACGTTGCCGCGGAGGGTGATCTCACCGCTCATCGCTACGTCCGGGCGCACCTTGAGCTCGGTGAGCAGGGAGGCCAGTGCTACGTAAAGCGGGACGCCCGCCGAGGCGCCGTCCTTTGGAGTGGCACCCGCCGGCAGGTGCACGTGAATGTCGGTGTGGCTCACGAAGTCTTCTGCAAGCCCGAGTTCCTCAGCCCGCGCGCGGACGAAAGTGAATGCCGCCGCCGCGGACTCTTTGAGGACATCGCCCATACTGCCGGTCAGGTGAAGCTTGCCAGTCCCGGGCATTCGGGTCGCTTCAACGAAGAGTAGATCGCCTCCCGCCGGCGTCCACGCTAAGCCCGTTGCGACTCCCGGCCGAGCTGCGCGCTCAGGTTGTTGCCTCTTTGCTTTGGCGGCGCCCAAGACTTCCTCGATGAAGGGCGGGTCGGCCATGATCGAGACGTCTTCTCCATTGGCAAGGCGCACCGCCACCGCACGACACACAGCCGCAGCTTGTTGCTCGAGCTTTCGAACTCCCGCTTCGTGCGTGTATGAATCGACTAGCACGTCGATCGCTTCGTCCGAGAAGTCGAGCCGCTCGATCGACAGGCCGTGCTCGTGAAGCTGCCTTGGGACCAGGAAATCACGCGCGATCGAGCGTTTCTCACGGGGCGTGTAGCCGGGAATTTCGATGACTTCCATTCGATCGAGAAGCGGGCTTGGAATCGTGCTCCGCTGATTGGCCGTCGCGATGAACATCACCTTGCTGAGATCGAACGGCGCGTCGATGTAGTGGTCGGTAAACTGGTTGTTTTGCTCTGGGTCGAGCACTTCGAGAAGTGCGCTCGAAGGATCACCACGTTGGTCTCTGCCTAACTTGTCGATCTCGTCGAGGATCATGACGGGGTTGTTCGACCCGGCCTTCTTGAGGCCGGAAATGATGCGTCCGGGGAACGCACCGACGTATGTGCGACGATGCCCGCGGACCTCGGCTTCGTCGTACACGCCGCCGAGCGATACACGAATGAATTTCCTTCCTGCCGCCCGGGCGATCGACCTCCCAAGCGAAGTCTTGCCGACCCCTGGCGGGCCTACAAAACAAAGGATTGGAGCGCGTCCGTCGCGGCGGAGCTTTCGGACTGCGATGTATTCGACGATGCGTTTCTTCGGCTTTTCGAGGCCGTAGTGGTCTTCGTCAAGCACCGCCCGAGCCTGCGTCACATCGAGGCGATCTGGCGTGGACTTCTTCCAAGGGAGATCGGCCAGCCATTCGACATAGGAGCGGGCGACTTGGTACTCGCTGCTGGCGCTATTCATGTTGCTCATCCGGCGCAGCTCCCGCTTGGCGGATTGCTCGGCGTCTGAAGGAAGGCCCGACAAGGCGATCCGCTCACGAAGAGCCTCGATTTCGTCCTCGTCGACGTCGGTTTCGCCGAGCTCGCGTCGTATGGCCTTGATCTGTTGCCGGAGCAGATACTCCCTTTGTGAGCTGGACATCTCCTCTTCGACCATCGTCGAAATCTCTTGCTTGACTCTCATCACCTCGTTTTGGCGTTGGACTTGTTCGAGCACCGTTCGAATGCGTTCACGCACGTCGAGCGTCTCGAGCACCTCTTGCTTGGACTCGTTCGACACGGGGAGGTTCGATTCGATCAAGTCCGCGAGGGCCCCGGGTTCTCGTACGTTGTCGAGGATGTGCAGCGACTCGCGCGATGCGGTAGGAAGATCGTTCAAAAGCCGGCGTGCAGATTCGCGAAGGTGCGCCGACAGCGCCTCGATTTCGACATCGACGACGGGTGTTTCACGGTATCGTTGCACACGAGCACGCATCGTCGGGTGGCGGCCGAGGGGTTCTTCGATGCGCATGCGACTCACGCCTTGAAGCACCACGCTATACTGCCCTGAGTTCAGACGGATCACTTTCAACACGCGCGCGATCGTGCCGGTCTGGTAGACCTCCTCGAACGTGGGGTCTTCGACTTCGGGCTTGTGTTGGGTGACCACGCCGATGGCCGGTCGCTCGCGACTGCAGGCCTCCTCGATCAAACGGACCGAGCGCGCACGCCCCACGTTGACCGGGACGACGGTCGCCGGAAACAGGACCGAGTTCCGGAGCGGCAAGATCGGCAGTATCGGTTCGGCGCCGGCGGGAAAGATCGAATCGGACATTGGATTTGCCCAACGATATTCGAGATGTACGCTACCAGCAACGTGGCGCTCCGGTCGGGTAGCGCGCTGCGCCGAGGGCTGGTATCAATCGGGCGCCCGAGATGCTGGCAGGGAAGTTCATGAGGGGTGTGGGTGTGCTCGGTTTGGTGGCTCTAGGCGGCTGTCATAGCGGGATTACGCTCAACGCGATTGTACTGTTGGTTTCGCTCGGTATCTTCGTGAGCACGATCTTGCTGGATCGATCCTAGCCGTGCCTGCGCCTGAACTTCGCAACCTGACTGATTTCACATTGGCGGACCTCGAGGGTATCCGTGTGCTGCTGCGAGGCGGCTCGGTCGTCGACTGGCACCGGCTCAACTTTGCTGTCGATGCCGAGGCCCGAGACTTCGTTGGCGCTCAGGAGATCGACCTAGACGACCCCGCCGACCGAGCTCGCGCAAATCAGATCAAAGAAGCGGCGATCGAGTACCTCAGACGCCACTTCGACTTTCCAGTCCCCAAACCGGTTGCCAAGAAAGACCTGGTGGGGCTTTTGATGCTGGCTTCGTCCAAAGGGCACCGACAGATCTGCGCGTGCGCGATCTTGAAGGTGATGCACATCATCCATCACCTCGAGGCGCGGGAGCTGATGTTCTTGTTGCCAGTCGCCGACGAGGAGATCTTTCATCTCGTCGAGCGCAAGGTCTACCAGGTCATGGGCGCGGCGCTGGCGAACGACTTCCCGATTTTGGAGTTCATTGGAGGGCGCAAGAACAAGGACTCTCTTTACACCAAGCTCCTTTCAAAGCCCGACGTGAGCGCATCGCAGATCTACGACAAGGTTCGTTTTAGAATCGTCACGCGCTCCGCAGAAGATGTGTTCCCGGTGCTCAACTACATTCAACGGAGCATCGTCCCGTTCAATTTCGTCATCCCCGGGCAGTCGACGAATACGCTCTTGCGGTTTCATGAGTACTGTCGGGCCAAACCTGCCCTCGGGCAGCTTGTCCAGTCGTTGCAGCTCCCACTCGACCTCGAGGATGGGCTTTCATCGATCGACAATCGGTTCACCGCACCAAGCTACCGCGTGGTGCACTTTGTCGCTGACGTACCGGTTCGTGTGCCGCAGCACGTGCTCGAGGGAGCTGCGTCAGCCACGGCGAACCTCGGGCGCGTTATCTTCGTGCAGGCTGAATTCCAGGTGATCGATCGGACAACCGATCAGAGCAACGAGTCGGGCGACGCCAGCCACGAGAACTACAAAGAGCGGCAAAAGCTGGCGGTCATGCATCGACTCAAAGTTGGCGGCCTGTCCAAGTAGAAGAAACCGTCCCGCTACTTGCGGGTCTTGACGGTGATCTCTTGGTTGGCCTGGTTGCCTGCAGCGTCGAACGCACGGATGGCAACGATGTGGCTTTTGCCGGGAAGATCGCCAAGGTCGAGCGCGAATGTGGTACTTCGACTATCGAGTAGCAAGTCCTTCGGAAAGATGTCTCGCCACACCCCCGCGTCAATCGAGGCTTGAATCCTCGCAATCGGTCCGAGCGAGTCGACGACACGACCTTCGACGCGTCGGTTGCGATATCTGAGCTTCTCGATGCGGGGCGGATGATTGTCGATGAGAAACGGTTCGGACACCGCTTCGGAGAGAAGCATGAGGTTGGCCGGATTGGCCTCTTCGTCCGACGCCTGCACCTTTACCAGGTAGTATCCGTCGGGGATGCTCCCCGTGTCCCACGCGTACTTGGGCTCGTTGACCACGTGATCTTCGAGGAACATCGGTCGCCATATCGGTTGCCCCTCTTGCTGATATGAGAGCCGATAGCGCAAAACATCGCCGTCCGGGTTATCGACGGCCCAGGCAAGGTTCAGCAATGTGCTTGGCGCGGGTGGCTGCCGCCGTGGCGCCCCAGGTTTGGGCGGGGGTGGTACAAGCCTGATGTTCGAAACCCGCGCTCGCTGGTTCTGCGGCAGGTAGTAGAGCTCGACGGCACGTAGCTCCGCAGAAGCGTCCGTTGGAAAGTGAGCGCGCACCTGTGCAAAGCGCCCAGGTGGGCTCGCGACCCGACCTGGTTCCCTGAGCTTCTTGGACCACTTGCTCCAGGTATCGTCCGGTTCTTTCGTGTTGCCTGAACGCGTCTGAAAGACGAGCTTGCCGCGACCCCGCCACGTGAGCCGCCCCCACTGCGAGCCAAAACCCGTGTCGAGGGAATCGCTTGTCCACACAGGCTTACGAGGCGTGCCCCGCTCGACCCAATAGATCGCCGCCCCGTCGCCCGTGACGAATACCGGGGTCTTCGAGCGAAGCGACAGACCGAGGACTTGTCGCTCTTCGACGTCGGCCCAAATCGCGTGCTTGGCGTCCGCGTCGACCCTAAAGATCCGACCCTCAGTCGCTCCACCTGCGAAAATCGCCTCATCGGCTCCCCACTCCACGGCGGTGAAGTGGGTATCTTGACGATTGAGCAAGCGCTCGGTGCGACCATCCTTGGAGACACGCCACAGCTGACCTTTGCCTGGGGCAGGACGGCCCATGCGTCTAGCGGCGGCCCCGGCGCCGGCCGGAGGTGGTGCACGGGGTGCAGCACGTGGGCCAGCCTTGAACCGCGCCCCGGGCTGGATCTTGAACTCGTTTGCTGCGACCGCGAGTTGGCCATCGTGGTAGTCGATCGCAGTGATTTCGTTGCCCGGGAAGTCGTGGACGACCGTCACATTGTCGTCCGGCGTGATCCTCATCACGAGGGCGTTGTTGCTCGTGCCCGCAAAGATCGTGCCCTTGCCGTCTCCCGAGAGAGACATGATGT
>CAJHXN010000354.1_pt1 | contig 12365 bp, 10 predicted proteins | sample 9198401 | NCBI WGS metagenome assembly CAJHXN01 (sample SAMEA7708334, study PRJEB35096) | sediment metagenome | biome: marine neritic benthic zone biome [ENVO:01000025]; feature: sediment [ENVO:00002007]; material: shallow marine sediment [ENVO:03000034] sea grass bed [ENVO_01000059] ... | reverse complement strand
TGTGGCGATGACATGGTGAGTGTCATCGACATCGCCTCCGGTTGGGAGGAGTGCGACGACGGCAATGCCATCGACGGCGATGGGTGTGACAGCACATGCCGCATCGAAACGGACGTGCCTGACACCGACGGCGATGGGATTATCGACGATGTCGAGTGCCCGCCTCCGGGGAGCCCGCTGCAGCAGTCCAGCTGCCCGGACACCGACGATGACGGCATCGTGGACTTCCGAGATCCAGACGACGACGGGGATAGCATCAACACTGCGGACGAGAGCTACGATGGCGATTCGGACCCGACCGACGACGACACCGATGGCGACGGGATCCCGAACTATCTCGATCCAGACGACGACAACGACGGGATTGCCACAGCGGACGAGGTTGCCGCATCGGACGAGCTTGGCAATGACGACGTCGACGGAGATGGCGACGTGAACTGGCTCGATATCGACAGCGATGCCGATGGCATCGAGGACGGTGACGAACCCACGGATGCCGACTCCAACGGGGTTCCCGATTACCTCGAGCCAGCGAGTGACGTGCCGGACTTCGGAGGATTGACCCTCGAAGGCGGGGGTGGCCGCGAGGGGTGTCACGTGCAGACAACGGGCCAACAAAGCCCGGTGGGTGCGCTCCTATTCATGTTGGCCGGGTTGGCATTGGCGGTGCGTAGGACTCGGCAACGCTAGCGCGACCAATCCCTGACACTAGGGACGGTCCGCCTTTTTGGTGGGACCGCTCCGTGCTAGACATCTGCGTTTGATGGGTGACGAAGAGAGCATCGTTCGGGGCTCAGTCTCTTCCCCCGCCGGCCCTGCCCGGGAGACGCCCCGACCCACGAACGACCCGGGCATCGTCGTCAACGTTGCGCGAGTAGTCGGCAGCCTCGTCTTCGTTGCCGGGGTGCTGGTCGTGATTCATCTTCTCGGCGTAGTCTCAACGTATGCGTTCGGGCACGGAAACGTTTTTGGCCTCGTGCCTTTCTTCAATTTGGACCTCGAAGGCAATGCGCCCACCTGGTTTTCTTCTGTGCTTGCGGTCGTCGGGGCGGCGCTGTTTCTGTTGCTCTGGCGCCAAGTCCTAGTCGACGGAAAACGCAGTCGCGCATGGCTCTTTTTGTCGTTCATCTTCGTATACATCTCGATCGATGAGTTCACAGCGATCCACGAGCGGATCATCCTCCCGGTCAGGGAAGGCCTGGACTTGTCGGGTCTATTCTATTTCGCCTGGGTGGTGCCCTACGGGCTGGCGGTCGCGATTATTGCGGTGGCCCTCGCTCCTTTTCTCCGGCGGCTTGAACTCGAAGCTCGCCGACGGTTCATCGTGGCCGCGGTTGTGTATCTAAGTGGCGCGCTCGGCCTGGAACTGATCGGGGGCCGGCTTTTCGAATCGCTAGAAGGTCGCAACCTTACATACGATCTCGTCGTGATGTGCGAAGAGACCTTAGAGATGGCCGGTCTTATCCTCCTGATTCGCGCGCAGTTGCTGCTGCTTGGTGAACACCATCCGGTCACACAAGTGAGCCTCCGGTGACTAACCCGCGTCGCCTCGGTAAATAACCCCCACAAACGGACTGACCCATCGTTGGGTCGAATCGAAGAAGTTCCCGGCGCCGGTGAAGGAGTACTTCACACCGACATCGATGTAGATCCGTTTGCCGGTCTTGATTCCAATTCCGACCTTGCCGGTGAAGCCGGGAGCGAATGTGAAGCGTGCACGGTTGGCGCAATACCAAAAGCCACAAGACACCTCTTGAACGTCGCGATACTTCCACCAATTGGCGTCGAAGGCGCCACTTATGTACGGAAGCACTGGCTTGGCCTTGGGTACCTGAAAGCGGATCTCGGGTTCGATGTAGAGGCGCGACAGCGGGCTTCGGCCGCCGCCATCAGTCCCGGGGACCTGACCCAAATCAATTGCATTCCAGCTCGCCCCGAAGCCAGCCGCAAAAACGAGCCAGCCAATGTCCAACCCAACCCACGCGTACAGGTCTGCTCCGGGGCGGACGACATCACGGTCTACCTTGAGAAAGATCGGCACGCCTAGGGTCGCCCCGGCGATAACGCGAAGCCCCGGGCCCCTCACAGGCGTGAATCGTTTGCCCGATGATGCTGGCACATAATCTTCAGCCAGCGCTCGGGGAGTTGCGGAGAGCGCCACCAACGCAACCGCCAAGGGGACCCAGTGAACTAAGCTCATCCTACGCATTCTACAGCACTTCCTATGAATCAGGGGTTGTTGAGCGACTCGACGACGTCGAAGAGGTCGCCGATGTCGTAGAAGTCCACCTTGACGAAGTTGGGGAGGGCGTTGCCTTCTTCCTCGCATTGCTCGGCGCGGTCGATGAACAAAGGATTGTGGTTGACCATATCGGCAAGATCCGGCGCGCCACCTAGTTGATTGGTCAGGAAATGGTTGAGCATGAAGAGCGGATTGTTTGGATCCCCGCGATTCGGGGCGCAGTTGAAGTCCTCGGGCGCTTCCCACGAGAAGTGTGTCTCCCAAGCGTGGTCCCAGATGTACATGAGCCATGGATGTTCCGCGTCGCTAGGCTTCTCCTGAAACACGACCAGACGCGTGTTCGCGTCGATCAGCTCCCCCAAGGTCGGCCAAGGCTCGCCGACGACATGTGGATAGGTGAAGGCTAGGAGGCCACTGTCCTCGATGGCGCTCCCCGTCTCGGCGTTCTCGATATCGCTCTCGAAAACGATCGAGACGACCTCATTCGGATTGTTTTCGAGAAACGTGCGAATCTCGCCGAGCCCTTCGACCAGCAGTTGACTCCCGAGTCCGCAGACCACGTGGCACAGCAACAGCTCTCCGTCTTCTTTGTAGGTGTCGAGCTCCATGGCCCGGATGCCATCGCCGAGCTGTCGTGTGAGGTTGAAGTTTTGATTCGGTATCCTCCAGCCATCCTCAGCGTTCGACATCGCGTTGTGCGCCATTGGGTACGAGACCTCGTCGAAACGGAGGTCACAAAGGCTGGCACTGCCGTTGCAGGCCCTTGCGACGCTGCCCCCTTCGCCCCCGCCGCCAGTAACGCCCGCATCCAAGCCTAGATCGCCGTTCGAATTCGTGCACGAAGGGCCAAGCGCGAGAACGGTCGCGACCAGGAGCACGAGGAACGGGATCTGCAGGTGCACCGGCCGACCATAGCCCGCTGTCGTCTCTCGCTCAATCGCTAGCCGCAGATCGGTCCGATCGCTTCTCTTCCACTGAGTCCCGGCGATGTTGATGTCAGCCCATGAACCCGAGTGCGAAGCTTGTCGGTGTTTCCAGCGCTGGTAGGATCGGGCGCGATGATGAAGCTGTTCGGAGTCCTTCTTCCTCTTCTCGTCGTTTCCGGGTGTGTCACGGTTGCGGCACACGAGCGAGAGTACCTGGCCGATCCAACCATGCAGTTGGTAGTCGATCCCTTGGAGGAGCGCGCCTCGCGGCAACTCCACAGAGCGCGCGAAGCTGCGGGGGGTGGTGATGCTACCGCCGCCGGAGGAGGCTGTGGCTGCACAAACTAGGCGTTCGCGGTGCACCCTTCCGCTAGCGATCGTTCTACCGGTTTTCGTCGGCATGTGTGGACCCGCACCTGGCCATGCAGACAACGACTGGAAGCTCGAAGAGCTGCTGTCCCGATTCACATATTTCGGTCAAGCTGGTTTCGGCTACCAGTCGCAAGCGGGTCCCGGCCCAAAGGGCTCTGAAGATCTTCACGTTTGGAACCCAGCCTTTCTCCTTAGGGCTCGACAGAACGACAAGGTCGAGCACACGATGTCAATTCCAGTCGACATCATCACCTCCGCGTCCACCGACGCCATCGACGTCGTCACATCTGCCTCCCGAACGAATGAGACAGCTACTGTCGACATCACGACTCGATACGAGAGGACGGCGGACGACATCCTGTCCTTTCGGTACGGGTTCCATATTGAAGAGTGGTACCGCTCGGTGTTTGCGGGCTTGGGGTACGTCAGGGAGTTGGCCCAAGACAACGCTACCGTTGCGATGAACGTCAACGGGTACTTCGATGTCTTTCGTCCATACGGTCCTTTTGGCGGGCTTCAGCCTCCCGGGAACCGGCGCGACACCCGTGGCGCGTTCAATGCCAACCTCGAGGTTTCTCAGATCCTGAGCCGAACGACTCTGGTCAAAGCAGGATACGGAGTCACGTGGCAGGCTGGCGAGCTCATCACACCCTGGAACTCCGTGCCGATCGCATGCAATCCGGAGGTTACACTTTGCTTGGGGCGAACGCAGGAACGCTTTCCCCGCACGCGCCTACGCAACGCGTTTTCAGGTCTCTTTGCGCAACACATTCCGGTGACTCACTCCACCCTGCGACTCAACTATCGGTTCTATCTCGATGATTTCGATGTTCGTGCCCACACCATGAAGGTAGAGCTTTATCAATACGCGACCCCGCGGGCGTACATCCGAGCGAGCTATCGTGCGCACCACCAAAACGCGGTTTACTTCTGGACCGCTGCGATCGACCTGTTCGACTTCGACCCCAACGCGCCACGCACGGCCGACTCGGACTTGGCTGCGTTCTGGGCCCACGAGGTCGGGGGGAAGCTCATGATCTACGTGGACCCTACCGCGAGCATTCATCGTGTCGACGTTGGGTTTTCCCGATACTGGCGTACTAACGACCTTCGCGTCGACGTCGTGAGCGTTGGCTATGCTCGCCTGTTCTAGCTAGCAAGGCCCTTGAGAGACGATGGAGGCTCGGATACGTTCGGTCGCGTCCAGATGAAGACCTTGGTCAATCACGACGTCTCCGAGCTTTTGTTCCGGCTGCTGTTCAGCAGTATTTTCGTGGTGCTGGGGACCGAGCATCTCTTCAACGACGAGCTCATTCAACAGTTGATGCCCGAGTGGCTGCCGATGAAGCGGGTGTGCTCCATCGCGAGTGGCGCCATCCTACTGGTGGGTGGAGCGAGCATCGCCTTGGGGGTGCGTGTGCAGGAGGGTGCGATCTTGTTGGGGCTGTTTCTCATCGTAGTCACTCTGGTGATTCACGTGCCGGGGATGTTTCAGGCGCCGGACCGGATCGCGCCGGATGACATGTGGCTCTGGGACCTCTACCAGCGAAGCAACTTCATCAAGAATGTGTGTCTGTTGGGGGTGTGCTTTCACCTGCTCACGCACGAGCCGGGTTCGCTCACGCTCCCCGGGTACTGGCAGCGGCGACGGCAGTGACTGTGTCAGCGTTGCTGCTGTGGGAGCGCTTCTCTTAAACGTCGCCAGTTATCGGCGTTTTCGGGGGCTACTCTCTCCGCGTTTCGGATCACCTCCTCGGCGAGATCGATTTGCCCGTCGATCACCATCGTTCGTACGTAGGCGAGCACGACGGTGGGATCGCCGGGGCTGCGATCGAGCTCGGGTTGGAGGGCGCGTCTAGCTCGTTCCGGCGCTCCGAGTAAAACGCTGACCTGTGCGGATCGGAGGCGTTCTTGGCGCTCGCTTTCGACGGGTTGGGATGCGACGTGCATCGCCTGTCGCAAACTCTTTTCGAACGTGGAGGCTGCGGGATTCGCCGGAGCTCGCCGTCGCGCCTGTTCTATCGAAGCCCTGGCGTCCGGGTATCTTCCGAGCCGAGCCTGGATCCGGGCGAGCAGCACCCAAGCGGTGTCGTTGTCTGGATCCGCCTCTATGATCGGTCGCACGAGCGCTTCTGCACTGGCCAGGTCCATCGTTCGCATCGTCACTGCGGCGTGTGGAATTCCAAACAACGAGGCGTCGTGAAGGAGCTGCGGCGCGAAGCTCTCAGGCAGCTCCATGTTGAGGGAGATTTCGGGCCCCAACAATTCGAGGCGATGCTTCGAGAGCGCTAGATCGTAGAACGTCCGAAGGGCGAGAAGTTGCAACTGGTCCGTGTCGGCGGTCGAGCCCACGAGTTGCTTCGTCGACAACAAAGCAAAACGTGCAGCGAGTGCCGAGTTGCAGTGGTCTATCGCAGTCGCGTACCCATCCTGAAAAAGACGGATCGCGCGGGTTGGATCCTTGCCCATCTGTGCATTTCCAACGAGCTCGAGTGCATGCAGATTGCGTGGGTTTCGGCCGACTTCGTATTCCCACAGCGTTTGGCTATCTCTGAAATGCACGACGTGCCGCCGAGTGGATATCCCGCAGGCGATCAGAATCGCACAAACGGCAACACCTAGGACAGCGGGCGATCTTGGTGATTCACTGGACGCGCGGGCTACGATTCGTCCGAACAACGCCGCGACACCGAAAAGTGGGACGTACAAGAACCGATCGGCTGCCAATCCGTAGCCGTGAAGATCGACGACATTGAGCAGGGGAGCGAGAAATAGAAAGAACCAGGCGACGTCTGCCAGCCAAGGCTTGCCGCGCATTGCGCGAGACCTCGCGACTAGGAGAGCGATGCCAATCGCGGTGACTCCCCCAAGGGCGATCGTGATCCCCGGCACGACCAGTGACTCCGAGCAGTCGGTGTACCGAAATCCGCGCTCGACGACCGGGCGCCATGGCCAGACTGTCGCTTCGAGGTAGTGCCCCAGAGTAGCGAGTACGCGTCTGGGGAGCCCAGCCCAACCGATCGGGGCGTTGGGAGGCGGCATGATGGCAAAGCGAGCCACGACAAACGCGGCGAAAAAGCCCGTCAAAACGCCCCAACGCTTCCAATCGATCACGCCCCGACGGCCGTACATGTCGACCCACAAGACGGCGGGAATCACGATCGCAGTCTCTTTGGCGAAGAGGGCCAGCGCGAAGAGAACCACGGGGCCAACGACCGAACCCGGCCGCTTGACCCAAACCGCGTAGCCGCCAAACACGAACAACGCCATCCAGAGCTCGGTTGACGCGGAGATCCAGGCGACGCTTTCTGCGCGTGACGGGTGGATTGCGAAGAGCGTGGCGCCGGCAAGGGCGCCCAACCACCCACCTCGACTCTCACCCAAGCGCAGCTGAAGCAACGAGAACACCAAGGTCACATTGATCAGGTGCAGGAGAAGGCTCACCAGGTGAAAGCCCCGCGCATCGAGACCAAAGAACTGGTGCTGCACGAACAAAGCGAGCGTCGTGACAGGCCTGTAGACCTGCGCGTAGGTCGAGCTCAGCTCCGCTTTGGACGAGGAGATGTTCCAGAACCCTGACGTCAGCAACTCACCGAGGAGGGTTGGATCCTGCAACGTGGCGTTGTTCACGATCAGCGAGAAATCGTCCCACGCGAACTCGCCCCTCAGGCCAATCCCGAAAGCAGCCACGGTGATCGCCCAAAGCAGGGACAGGGAAACGATGCGGCTCGTCTTCATCGCTTCACTCAGCTAGGTCCTCTCCAAGCAGTCGTCTGGCCTGCTCTGCCGTCGTGGCGGCTTGCTCGTCTTCCCCCTGGCTTCGGTAGGCGGCGACTAGCATACGCCAACCGTCTTTTGCTGTCGGATAGGATTTCGTGATCTGCTCGAGCTGCGCGATCGCCTGCGCTGTGTTGCCGGACGCCAGATGTGCGCGGGCTCTCGGAAGCGCCACATTGTTGGGATCGGCCATCAACCGGTCTCGGATGGTCTCGCTCGTAATGTGCAGATCGAATCGCAGAGACCCCCTATCGGCCGACAGTAAAGACTTGTCCATGAGCTCGTCGTACACCCCTCGCACGTACACGATGGTTTCGGGGTCGTCTGGTGTTGCGAGGTCGAGGGAAGTGTCCAGTTGGCAGAGCGCGAACCGAATGGCCGTCCACTGGTAGCGTTTGTGTTCGGCCGCCTGGAACCCTTCGGTGCACAGTTGGTAGGCGCTGTCCAAGAGCCCTTCGTACTTTGCGAGACCCGCTAGCCCCCAGAGCGCCTCGGTATTGGTTTGGTCGACCTCGTACTCGTGAGCCCAAAGCGTGTAATCGTTTCGGAAGTGGCTCACATGGATTGCTGTCGCCAGCACGAACAGGACCGACATCCCGATGCAGAGCCCTGCCATGGCTTTGCGCATCGACACGCCGAGCGGAACAACGTGAGTCATTGCCCGTGCCGCGAGCGCACACAGACCCATGAGCGGCCAGTAGAGAAACCGATCAGACGCCCGCGCGACAGTATCGATGTCGAGAATATTGAGCGTGGGTAGAAGCGGCACAAAGAACCAGAGTGCATCGGCCAGCCACGGTCGGTATTGCTCGCTCCGCCTCCACACCCAGAACGCGAAAGCCGCCACACAAGTCAACGCTACGACGCCGAGCGCAACGGCCCACTGTGCGAAGATCTCGTTACCCATGTTGTCGTAGGCGCGGGCCGCGGGGTGGACGGTCTGAGGCCAAGGAAACACGGCGCGTTGCACAAAAAAACCTAGGGTAGAAAGAACGCGCTCGGGCATCTCAGCCCAACCAAGCCTGCCCGCGGCTGCAACAGGGACTTGCCAGATGCGGAATGCAAAGGCCGCCGCAACCATCGCGGTCGTGGTCATCCAGCGCTTCCAAATGCGCGTGTCGAGTCCAAGAAGGAAGTGATCGGTGAGGAGGAGCAGCGGTGCGACCACCGCGACCTCTTTTGACAACACGGCAAGGGCGAAGAGCACGCCGGCCAGGACGCTGCGCCGGCTCTCCCACGCTCGAAGGCCGAGTAAGAGCCAGAACACCATCCACAAGTCGACGCAGCCTGAGATCCACCCGACTGCCTCCACGCGACTCGGGTGCACCGCAAACAACATCCCCCCGAAAAAGATGGCCAGTGGAGGCGCAGCGGGAATGCGTTGCGCGATCCATCGAATACAAAGAAGCGTGCATGCGAGGTGCAACAAGATGTTCACAACGTGAAATCCGATCGGATTCGCACCAAAGATCTGCGTCTCGACGAGGTACGCAGCGCTCACCACCGGCCGATAGATGGCCGCATAGAACTCGTTGATCGCCAACGGAGACCCTGACCAGAAAGGCGAGCTCACTACGTCTACCAAGCTCGTCCAAGATTGCAGTCTGGGGTCTCGGAGGATCAGGTGAACATCGTCCCAGACAAAACCGCCAAAGGGCGCGCGTGCATAGGCCACGATCACGAGCCCAACGCAAGCCACCAAAGGCCATCGACTCGGAACTGATTTCGCGATGCTCATCGCCCCCGACGAACTATAGCCAACCCGGTCTATCCGCCCTATTTTCTAAGCGTATTCGGGCGACCGCCGGTCTTGAGGCCGGTGTCGGGGTGTCTGGGTTAGCATGGCCCGGCGTGGATCGCGGAAGTCTACTCAAGATTGCTCTCGTTGCTGTCGTCGTGAGCGTCATCGCCTGGTTCTATGCGACGGAAGGGTACGAGAAGCTCGACCCGGAGGGGATGCGCGTCTGGGTCCGAAACGCTGGACTTTGGGGAGGTGTCCTCTTCGTCGTGTCCTACTCATGCCTCCAACCTATCGGTGTGAACGGGCTGTTTTTCTTGCTCAGCGCTCCTTTGATCTGGAGCCCGATCGACGCCTTCGCTCTGAACTGGATCGGCACGGTAGGCACCGGCGTTGTCTCTTTCGCGGTTGCCCGTTTCATTGCCAAGGACTGGGTGCAGAAGCGTCTTCCTCGGCGTGTGCGCCGCTTCGATGATCGGCTTCGCGAGCGCGGATTCGTGACGGTTCTCCTTTTGCGCCTCGTGCTGTACACAGCCCCTACAGTGCAGTACGCGCTCGGCGTTTCGCGCGTGAGAATCGTCCCCTTCATCCTAGGCACCATCCTTGGCGTAGCGCCTTTCACCTTGTTGACGACGTTGCTCGGCATCCGCGTAAGCGCATGGCTGGAGGAGTATCCCGTTGCTAGTTGGCCATGGGATCAGATAGGCCCATTGCTGGTAGTTGCGGCAGTGGCGACCGCCGCTATAGGCATACTCGTCGTTCGCAAATGGAGGGCTAGGACCGTCGATGGGGTGAGCGAAACTCCTGGATAGACCCCGAGCAACTCCTCGAGCGGCTCCAGGCGATCATCGAAGAACCATAAGCCCCCCGCATTGCAGCGGCCCCTGACCCTGGTACTCACGCGCCCAAACCGGTACTCTCCTCCACGTGGAACAGCTCCCAGCGCCTGACCTTCCCAAGTGGATCGCGTCTGAGGTTCCGTTTTCGCGGTATCGCGTTGCGGTCGGGGACGGCCTTCACATGCACGTGATGGAGACAGGCCGGGGTCGGCCAGTGCTCATGGTACACGGGAATCCCACTTGGGGGTTTCTGTATCGCAAGGTCGCCATGGGTCTTCAGGGGCAAGGGCTTCGAGTGATCATGCCCGACCTCATCGGCTTTGGTTTTAGCGACAAGCCGAGGGACTTCGCCGTACACACCGTTCGAAATCACAGTCGATGGCTCGGCTCGCTGATCGACCAGCTCGATCTTCGCGAGGTGATTCTCGTCGTTCAGGACTGGGGCGGAGCCCTTGGAACGCATCCCTTCGTCACGCGGCCAGACCGGTTGGCTGGGATGGTCGTGCTGAACACGGTGCTCGATGCCCCGCCGCCGAACTTCAAGCCGACCGCGTTTCACCGGTTCTCACACCTCCCATTGGTGAGTGACTTCGTCCTCCGCGTGTTGCCGCTTCCTCAGGCGGCGCTGCATCTCGCGCAAGGCGACAAGTCCACGATTCGCGGCAGCGTCGCCCGCGCGTATCGCTACCCACTCCGACGGTTTCGTGATCGTGTTGCCCCCCTTGCGACCGCACGAATGGCGGTGGACCGTCCGGGGCATCCGTCCATACCAGCGTTAGAGGAGTGTGGTGAGCTCGTGCGAGGGTTCAGGGGTCCCAAAGCGATCGTCTGGGGCCGACGCGACCCGGTGCTCGCCCGCGCCCTCAAACGCACGAAGGCCCTTCTCGGCGATCCGCCGGTTACAGAGACTCAGGCGGGTCACTTCCTTCAAGAAGAGGTGCCGGACGAGATCGCCGCAGCGGTCCGTGACGTCAACGAGCGCCTACGCCGCGGTTCGTCGGATGCCGCGGAACAACAAGCGTAACGCGGTCTCAAATTGCTTTTCCTGTGCGGCACGTGAAGGGATCGTCCCGCCCAGCCAAGTGACCATGGCGAAGTAGTGCATGCTGAAAACCTGCTGTGCTGCGTCCATCGCGTTGACCGACGAGTCGAGCTCACCCCGCCGTTGTGCCAGTTGAATGAGGCGTGCAACCTTACTGACGAGCTCAAAGGTCCATGCGGTCGTATCGGCGCGTTGGCTCCCGTCGGTGAACAAGAGCTCTTTGATGAACACTCGGCTTAGGCGGCGCTCGCGAGCGTAGCATCGGGTCAACGCCTCGAAGACATGCCTGAGTTGCCCCTCGAGCGACGACGCTGCCATGGTTTCGAAGGCACTGTTGGCGGCGGCATCGATTTGCCGTTGCATCAAGTGGATTAGCAAGCTCCGCTTTTCCGGAAAGTAGTTGAAGAGCGTTCCACTAGCGATGTCTGCGGCGTCGGCGATCTCCCGCGTTGAGGTGGCCTCGTACCCATGGGTCGTAAACAGGCGCCAACCCGCCTCTTCGATACGACGTATGGTTTCTTCCTTGCGACGCGCGCGACGGCTCATGGGATTCCCCGCCACGACTTTCGGCCGAGGTTGGTTCTCGACCAAGTTTTCCGCAGCGGCAAAAGTTCGCCACCTCACCGAAACGTGCGTTTGTGGGCCTGCGAACAAACGTCCACTCTAGTCACCACAACCTGACCATGATACATCCACCTACCTTGTCCCATGTTTCTCCCAAAGGCACACAACGCCCTGTTCGCCCCTCTTTTGTGGGCTTTGGCTGCGTGCGGAGATCCTAGCGCTGTCCTCGAATTCCAGGGCGAGCTCGATTCGACGAGTGCTGCGATCGTCGGGGGATGGGGAGCCACGACGGAACAGATTTTCGCCACCGTCGAGATCCGCAGGGCCGGCGGGGCATCCGGGTTCTGTTCGGGCGCCTTGATTTCGCCGCGCCTGGTGGCGACCGCTGCGCACTGCGCTGTGATTGAACCCGAGCCCGGGATTGTCGAGGTCGCCGCGCCGGGCTCACTCCAGGTCATTGCGGGTCATCTGTCGAGCTCCTCAATAGACGCCAGCATGGTTCGCTCCGTCCTGCAGGTAAAAGTGCACGACGCATACAACCACGATTTTATCATGGGGCGAAGTCGCGCCGGTGCTGGAAAGGGTGGGATCGGCTCGCCAAACGACATCGCATTGCTTTTCTTGTCAACCGCGTTCGATGCGATTCCCAACGCTCCCATGTTGTCGCCGACCGAGTCGGAGGAGCTCGTGCGACATGGAGACCTGGGGTTCGTGGCAGGCTATGGCGTCTACGATGTCGCCGACGAATTGTCGGGTGAGCTCCATATCTCTGACGCCATCATCGACATCCTAGGCCAACAAGAGCTTCTCACGAGGCGGCCTGACCAGTTGGGTGACTCGTGTTACGGGGATTCAGGCGGTCCCT